>ENA-OSET01000642-OSET01000642.1-sediment-metagenome-genome-assembly--contig:-NODE-642-length-38342-cov-6.441500_pt1 | contig 38342 bp, 28 predicted proteins | sample MGYA00237882_ERZ534229 | MGnify/ENA primary metagenome ERZ534229 (study PRJEB26408, sample SAMN06266212) | sediment metagenome | isolation source: Hudson Canyon methane seep mesocosm | place: USA:Hudson... | reverse complement strand
ATCAACAGAATTTAGATATTGTAAAGTTGAGGATGTTATATTGTTATTTCTGTATTAGATATAAACTAATACTTACTTGTAACTAAAACATTTATTAGTCGTAAATAAAAGTAAATCAAAAATTAAAGAATCATGAAAAAATTACTTTTACCATTAGCATTATTCATTACAATCTCAGTACTTCCACAAGGAATAACAACTTCAAAAATAACTAGTATAAATACTCTTGAAAGAAATTCTAAAACAATATTCTTCTTTAAACAAGCAAGTAACAGTAATACTTCATTTCTACTAAAAGCTATGAATGAATCATCAAAAGACTTTACTAAATGTAAATGGATAACTTCCTTAACTCATTCTGAACTTTCTTTATTTGTAAATAAATTAGATTTATTAGAAAATGGAGTAGATTTTGATTGTTCTTCATTTAGAATTAATTACAGAAAAAATAAAGTGGTTATAAACATACATGATACAAAATGTACTAGCGAGCATAAAACCTTCTATTTTCAAGAGTCATGTAATAGGAAACTTACATTCTCTTTAAGAGCAGATCAAATTTCAATATTAATAAAAGATTTGCAGAAGTCATTAGAGCAAGAACAATTAGTTGTAAAATAACTTATTCACACTTTTGGAACTGCCCATTGTTATACACTGCAAGGGCTTTTCCCTTTAGTAATTCTCCGATAAATGGAGTATTTACTGATTTTGATTTGATATCAGTTACTTTTAATTCCCATTCTAAATCAGGGTTAAATAAAGTGATATTTGCAGTTTCTCCTTCTTGTATTTTAAGTTTAGGAAGATTTAAAGTCTTCCTAGGATTTATAGCTATTTTCTCAATTATGATATCAAGTTTTATTTTAGGTAGTATGTGTTTTCCAAGTAATCCAAAAGCAGTTTCTAATCCAATTATTCCATTTGCAGCATTGTCAAACTCTATCTTTTTGTTTTCTTCATCTTGTGGGGTATGGTCTGTTGAAATTACATCTATTGTACCATCAATTAAAGCATTGATTAGTGCGGTATTATCATCTTTTGTTCTTAATGCTGGCATTACTTTGTATCTAGTGTCAAAGTTATTTATTGCTTCATCAGTTAAAAAGAGGTTGTGTAAAGCAACATCTGCAGTTATTTTCAATCCTTTTGCCTTAGCTTCTTTTACTTTTTTGGCACTTTTTTCAGTGCTTAAGTAACTTAAATGAAACCTGCTATTAGTATATTCTAATAAATTTAAATCTCTGTCAATCATCATTTCTTCTGCTAATGAAGGAATTCCTTTTAGTCCTAATTTTGTTGATGTAACCCCCTCATGCATATATCCATCATTTGCAATTGAATTGTCATTTGGGTAATTCATTATTAACGCATTACAATCTTTAGAGTAAAGCATGGCAATTTTTAGCACTTCATTTCTACTCATTGAATTTTTATCATCAGTAAAAGCCAGGCACCCAGCATTACACATATCATGCATTTCAACAATATCATTACCTTCTCCATTTTTAGTAATGTTTGCAGCAGGAAAGATGTCAATAATATTTCCTTTTGTAGAATTCTGTATGAATTTAATCATACTCTTATTGTCAATTGCTGGTTTGGTATTTGGCATTAGCATTACTCCAGTAAACCCTCCTTTTAAAGCTGCATTACTTCCGCTTTCAAGAGTTTCTTTCTGTTCGTATCCTGGCTCTCCAAAATTAGCATGTAAATCAAACCAGCCTGGTGATAGGTGTAAGTTTTCAGCAGAATATTCTATTTCAGTTCCGTTAGCAATTGATTCTTGACATGACTTAATGTTCTTTGCTATCTTATCAATTTTGCCGTTTTTGACAAAAACATCACAAATAGTATTATGGTGTTTACTATTAGAGTCAATTATTCTTGCAGATTTGATTAATACATTCATAGTTTGATCAGTTTTATTAGTAATATTTCAATTGCGAAAAAGAGTAATGATAGGAGTAGAGCAATTTTCCAAAATTCTTTTCCGTTTTGTTGTTCCTTTATTTTGCTTGATAAAGTAGCTGTACTGCTATCAATAATACTAGCATTTGCAATGCTTTGTCTTGTAAAATATTCTTCTATTTGATTCGTGTTTAAAGGTTTATTTTCACTCTCAAGGGTATTATAATTAAATGCAATTTTATCAACTAGTTTATTTTGGTATTTCAGATCATAAATCCCATTTGTTTTAATCTGATTATTAGTATTGTATAATTGCTCAGAATTTATTGTTCTTAAGGTTGGAATAATATCAATATTAGCTGTTGTTAAATGAGGAAGATCATTGCTGGAATTTGTGTAATTACTTCTAAAGTCATTAGTTTTTCCTAGTATATTGTAAAGTGAATTAACTTTAATTGCGCTAGTTGCAATATTTATGAAAATTGGTACAAATAAAGCATGAGAAGTGAGGGTGGTGAACTCACTTTGAAGTGGACTTGCAAACTGATAAATAACACCTTTTCCTTTACTAAAGGACACTAAGAAATCTTTGTTATTTTCTAAAGAAAGAATCCTTGTTCTTTTGTAATTCTTTTCCATGGAGTAGCATTGTTTTACTGTAGGATAGTTTAAATGTTTTGCTTTACTTTTAAATACATTATTAAATAAAGGATGTTCTAAGTTTAAGTTGCTAATTTTTAATCCAAATAATGAGCTTTCTTTTTCTGATAAAGTATTCATACCTAAGGAAGATAGAGATATATTATAGCTAACTAATTCCTTTTTAAAGGGAGGGATAATTGCAATACTTCCTCCATTATTCGCAAAAGTAATCAGACTGCTAATTAAACCAGAATTGATTTGTTCCACTTCATTTATTATTATTAAATTTTGATTTTTTAAAGTGTTGAAATTGATGTTATTTACTTGTGTGCTAGAAAAGTTAAAAAGTGAAGTGTCAGTATTAAACAGGGTATTGATTGCTTTGTTTTCTTCCGATTGATTGATGCAATACACATTCACTTTAGCAGTTTTTAAAAAACTAAAAAATAAAGAATTATCAAAAGAAATAGGGGAGTCATTTGTGCGTATTTCTCCACTAATTATTTTTGTATTTTTAGTTGAAAAGTTAAAAGTAATTGTTTTCTTTTCATCAGCTAATAAACTAATATATTGTTGTGATTTTTGCTGTTCATTAATATTCAAGAAAACTACTTCATCAGTAATGTTTTCAATGCCTTTATTACTGATTACTACATGTAATGCAATTTCATTATTTGAAGTAAAAATAGGGCTATTGATATAACAGCTGTCAATACAAATATTGCTAACCTCCTGGTTTTTTACAGGAATAACAAATAGCTGAGTACTGCTGTCAATATTGTTTAAGTTGCTTAATAAAGTTGTACTTTCTTGCAAATCACTTATAAAGTAAAGATGGCTATCTTCATTAATAATTGATTGTTGTTTACCTATAATTTGATTTATGCTTTTATTAAAAGCTGAAGGGGTGATAACATCAATATAATCTAGAATAACTTCAGCTGTATAATTGATATTATGTTTAACTTTAAAATCATTTGTAATCAGGTAAAACTCGCTCTCAACAGGATAGGATTGAATAATCGTTCTTGCCTTTTCTTTGGCTATTTCTATTAAATTTCCTTCACCAAAATCAGCATCCATACTTAAAGAGTTATCAATATAAATAAAGATATTCTCTGTTTTTTGTTGATTTTTTATTGGGATATAAGGCTTTGAAAATGCTAAAACTAAAAAGGCAATTGCTAAAATTCTACTCAGTAGAATTAGGATATTTTTAAGATTTGATTTCTTTTTATTTTCTTCTTTAATTTCCTTTAAAAAGCGAATGCTACTAAAGTAGATTGTTTTATGTTTTCTGAAATTAAAAAGGTGAATGAGAATCGGAATTGCTATCGCAAAGAGGAAGTAAAGCAGTTGTGGGTTTTGATATCTCATCAAAGTGCAAAATTAAACTATTTACACTATTTATGGCTTCTTTTAATCTAAATTATTTTTCCATCCTTCATTTCTAGCTTTCTATCAGCTAAATCCGCAAGAACATCATTATGTGTAATAACAACAATTGTTTGTCCTTGTTCTTTGTTTAATTTTAAGAAAAGTTGGTGTAATTCATCAGCATTTTTTGAGTCTAAATTACCTGAAGGCTCATCTGCTAGTAGGATAGAAGGGGAGTTGATTAAAGCTCTAGCAACAGCAACTCTTTGTTGTTCACCACCCGATAATTCATCTGGCTTGTGTTCTGATCTATCTTTAAGTCCTAAAAGTTCCAAAAGCTCCATCCCTTTCTTTTCTGCTTTTTTCTTGTTTGTACCATTGATATAAGCGGGCAAACAAATATTTTCAAGTGCTGTAAATTCGTTTAATAAATTATGAAACTGAAAAACAAAACCAATTTCTTTATTTCTGAATTTTGCTAATTCCTTTTGATGTAGTTTATTTACTTCCTTGTTATTAATTATTAGCGAACCAGCTTGCATGTTATCAAGTGTTCCTAAAATCTGAAGTAAAGTGGTTTTTCCTGCTCCTGAGGCTCCTACAATACTAACAAATTCACCTTTTTCTATATTTAAATCTACGCCTTTAAGTACTTTTAGATTATCATAGGAATAATGTATGTTGTTTGCTTGTATCATTTTCTGAGGTAAAGATAATCTAAATAATAAATAACTTTTAAAGAAACACTATTTTGTTGTGCTAGGTTAAATGATTCTTCAACATTATCAACCCAATGATTTACTAAGATATTATCTTCATTAGCAATAGCATTTTTCCAGACTAAACTCATTTGACTTCCTGGGGCAAACCACCAGTTTAATGCTATGTCAGATGTCCAAGTAGTATAATTTATATTATGCTCCCCAATATAATTGCTTTCATATAAATAACCATCATCACCTAACGCTTTGAACGCTAAATTTTTAACTTGATCAATATGATATCTTAGCTTAACAGATATGTCCATCTTATTATTTACAATATAATTTGCACTCAACACATTAGTAATCATATTTGTATTTCTTTTAGCAAATATAAAATCAACTTGAGGTGGCTCTATAAATAAGCCTGAAGTATCATTAGTGACAAATCCAATATCATTGTATCTATTTTTAATTGAAAGCACATAGCGTAGAGATATATTATCATTTACCCTCCATCTAGGCGATAGTCTCCACTGATATCCATAGCCTTTATATAATGGATTTAAAGCTGCCCCACCACCAATATCAATTGCTAGTTTTTTTCTATAATCTGTTGATATCCATCCGCCACCATGTATTGATTTTGACTTTTTAAGAGGATGTGTTAAATCTCCTGTTCTTGCTTCATAAAAATCATTCTTCTCATAAGGATTAATATTAGTACGTATAGAAATAGTAGTGTAGTTTTTTAGCGTTATACGTGCTGATGCAGCTAACTCTAGGTTAACAAATTTTTGATCAGTAAATAAAGTTTGGTGATTTATAGAAGTGCTTATATTTGAACTTACAAATCTTTTATTTTCGTTAAACTGATGATAGCTTAGAGATAGGCCATTTGTTATCTCATTATTTGAATATAAGAACCCTAAATCATTAGGGTTGTATTTATCATCTTCAAAAAATGTATACAAATCATATTGATAATTCCCATTTGTTTTTCCTACTGCCAACATACCGGCAAATCCTTTTGTAAATTTACTCCCTTCAAATTCCTGACTCATTTTCAGTTTCCCAACATAAGTACGGGTATTATCTTTATTATTAATTCTTGTAAAAGCACCGGTTACATTTGCATCTTTTCCTTGCCCATTCTGCACCATATGCGTATTCATTAAGCTTACTGATGAACTATTTCCAAAGGCCTGATCAAATATCATTGCATTATAATTAGTTAGGGGATCTTGCTCTGTTTTATTAGTTACAGCATTAAGTACAGCAATTCCTAGACCGTTTTTAGTTCTTCCTGTAACTTTTGAAGCATTTAATAAATCATCTTGAAGCCTTCTGCTATAAAACATATCATCTCCTTTTTCAAATAGCTCTGTTCCTTCATTAAAAAACTGTCTCTTTTCTTCATATTTAACCTCAAAAGGAGAGAGGTTTAATACCATGGCATCAGCCGAAACTTGTCCAAAATCAGGAATAAGTGTCATATCAAGCGTAAAGCTTTCATTTATTCCGTATTTAAGATCTGCTCCATAATTGTAAGGGAAGTTAGTTTCACCATCATAGTTATCAGCATAAATGGATGCATAAGGCATAAATGAAAGACGAATAGGTGAATCAATATCTTTTATGCCATCAAGAAGTCCAGCTTGTAATGCAAAATTAGTATACTCAACATCAATAGGATTCCAGCTATAATCTTCACGGCTTCTTCTTATACTTCTTGCCATATTAATTGACCACTGTTTGTTATCATCTGGGAATCTTAATTGAGAAAAAGGAATAGCTATTTCCACCACCCATCCTTTGTTATTTATTTTCACAGCTGATTTCCAAACAGCATCCCAAGAATTATCATAACTATTGGAGCTTATTTTCGAATCTGCTTGTATTCCAGCAGCAGTTACAGCAAATTCATATTCAACTTGCCCATCATTAAATGGATCAATAAATATACCAAATAGATCAGTATTCTTCATTTTTTCATCTCTAGTTGATAGTTCTTTTAGTATACTATCAGGTGCATTATCATACATCATTACACCAAAATAGATATTCTTACTATCATAGCAGATCTTTACTTCAGTTCTTTGATGATTTCTTTCAGGAGTTCCGTTATTAGGCTGTATTTGAGAAAAGTTGTTCGCAATATTTAGGTTAGTCCAAACCCTATCACTTAGATTTCCATCTATTTTAGGTGCATTCTGCACTTTTTCTATATGATATACTTTCTTTTCTGAAAATTGACCAAAAGAAAGAAGAGGTACAAGTGTAAAAAAGAGTAGAAGACCTTTAAAATTCATTAGGTTAAAAATTTGAAGCGCAAATATATAATTTTATCGCAATAGAAGATTGTTATTCAAATCAATCGTATATTTTTGCAGCACTAAAAAAACAGATAATGAATTTGCACGAATATCAAGGAAAAGAATTATTGAATAGCTTTGGAGTAAGAATACAAAGAGGAATAGTTGCAACAACAGCTGAAGAGGCTGTAGCTGCTGCTGAGAAATTAAATACTGATACTGGTACTAGCTGGTGGGTAGTTAAAGCACAAGTTCATGCTGGTGGCAGAGGTAAAGGTGGAGGAGTAAAATTGGCTAAATCATTAGATGAAGTAAAGTCAATTGCAAATGATATTCTTGGAATGCATTTGGTAACGCCACAAACTTCAGCTGAAGGAAAATTGGTGCACCAAGTACTTATCTGTGAGGATGTATACTATCCAGGAGAAAGTGAAACTTCAGAGTTTTACATGTCCGTTTTATTAAACAGATCAACTGGAAGAAACATGTTAATGTACTCTACTGAAGGAGGAATGGATATTGAAGCGGTTGCTGAAGAAACTCCACACTTAATATTTCATGAAGAGATTGATCCTAAAGTTGGTTTGACAGCATTCCAATGCCGTAAAATTGCTTTTAATTTAGGTCTTTCAGGTGCTGCTTTTAAGGAAATGACAAAATTTGTATTCGCATTGTATACTGCTTATGATAAAACAGATTCTTCTTTATTTGAAATTAACCCTGTACTTAAAACTTCTGATGATAAAATAATGGCAGTTGATGCAAAAGTATCTTTAGATGAAAATGCATTATTCCGTCATAAAGATTTCTTGGAGTTAAGAGACACTAGAGAGGAGGATGCAACTGAGGTAGAAGCTGGTAAATTTGGACTTAACTTTGTAAAGTTGGATGGTAATGTAGGTTGTATGGTAAATGGTGCTGGTTTGGCTATGGCTACTATGGACATCATCAAAATGGCGGGTGGTAGCCCGGCTAACTTCTTAGATGTTGGTGGTACTGCTGATGCTAAAAGAGTGGAGCAAGCATTCCGTATTATCTTAAAAGATGAAAATGTAAAAGCCTTATTGGTAAATATTTTTGGAGGTATTGTAAGATGTGATAGAGTAGCACAAGGTATTGTAGATGCTTATAATAATATAGGTGATATTAATATCCCTTTAATTGTTCGTTTAGAAGGAACAAATGCTGTTGAAGCTAAAAAACTAATTGATGAAAGTGGACTTAAAGTTGAATCAGTTATTTTATTGCAAGAAGCTGCTGATAAAGTTGCAGAAGTACTAGCTTAAATTAGAGAGTAGATTTTGGTATTGATATATTAGAGTCAAGCAGAGCATTTGCTCGGCTTTTCTTATTTATGTTATTGTGATAAAACAGAGTTTTAAAAACAATCTATTCATTCTATTTAAAACTACTATTTTATTTTTTAAAAAAAATAAATGGAAGAAAACTCATAAAATGCAACAAATAATCGTTTTAACTAATTGTTTCTGTATTAGTTAATAATGATTATATATAGTTTTTATGTACTCAGTATATTTACTTAGTGGCTTATCATTATATATATTTATATTTGCATTGTAAAAGGGAAGCCGAAAACTATTTTAGAGTAGGCAAAATTTTAAATTATGTATCATATGAAAAATTTTCTACAATTATTGTCTTTAGTCTTAGTTTTTTCAAGTTGCAATCAGGAATTTTATTATTATCAATTAGTTGAATTAGGTTCTGTGGATATTGTAGTTGATAACAATTCGGCAATTTCTAAAAATATTGATTTACAAGTTGAATATGACTTTTGGGGAGATAATGGTGTTTCTAACCTATGGATATTTAATAATTCAGATAATATTATATATATAAAACATGATGAATGTCATTTGATAAAAAATGATGTAGTTTCTGATTATTATGATAATAATACACATTCAACTTCTTCATCAATAAATGAAGGTGTTAGTTATAAAAGATCAAATTTATATGTTAATAATTCTAACACACCAATAAATGCACTTGCTAGTGTTCTTTCTGCTACAGCATCATCTGGTTATACTGAGTCATCTTCTATTTCTAAAAAAGATAAATTAGTTTTAATGATTCCTCCTAAATCAAAAAGAGTGATTCCAGGTTATATATTGCATGGCTACAGGTTTTGGGATTGTGATATTGATCCTACACCAAATAGAAAGAAATCTCGTGAAGGAAATGGTTTAAACTTTAGTAAAGAAGATTCTCCATTAAAATTTAGATTTTATATAACATATTCATTTGATGAAGATTTTAAATCTAAAAATGTTTTTGAATCCTCAGCCTATGTTAAATCTATATCAAATTGGGCTAAAAGTGCGTTTTTAATTGAGAAAAGTTACAAGCAATGTAAGGATGATACTTGGCCTAAAAATAGGACTATTGCACCAAATCATTCTCCAATGAATTTTTACATAAAGTATAATGGCTCATCCGTTACTGATCATTAGTATATCTACTTAGTAGTAATAGGCCGAGCAAATGCTTGGCTTTTCTTATTTTTACAAAAATGAAAAAGAAAACGCTTACTATTAAAGGTTCTATAGGAAAACCTATCCTTATTGATTATACTTACAATAAAGAAAATTGCTCCAATGGAGTAGTGGTTTTCTCACATGGTTTTAAAGGTTTTAAAGATTGGGGTCCGTTTAATAAAATTGCAGCTTATTTTACACAACAAGGCTATGTATTTGTAAAGTTTAATTTTTCCCATAATGGAACTACTCCAGAAAATCCTATAGATTTTGTAGATTTAAAAGCTTTCGGAAATAACAACTTTAGTAAAGAGTTAGATGATTTGGGCTTAGTTATTGATTATCTTACAACTAATAACGAATTTAATAAGGAGTTTAAAAGTAATAAGATTACATTATTTGGGCATAGTAGAGGTGGAGCTATCTCATTATTAAAGTCAGCTGAAGATGATAGAATTGCCAATGTTGTGAGCTGGGCATCTCCATCAAATTTTATTGATAGATTACCAAAAGAAGAAAAAGCTGCTAAATGGAAACAAACTAATGTAGCTTACATTTACAATGGAAGAACAAAACAGAATATGCCTATGTATTATCAGTTTTATGAAAATTGTATAGCAAATGCTGATAGGTTAAATATTGAAAAAGCTGTTTCAAACTTAAAAGTTCCTCACCTGCATATTCATGGTGATGCTGACCCTACTGTATTGATTGAAGAAGCGCATAATATGAAAAGTTGGAATAAAAACACTATACTACATATTATTAAAGATGCTAATCATGTATTTGATGGTTGTCATCCTTATAATTTAAGTAAATTTCCACCTGATTTGCAAAAAGCTATAGATGTTACTATCGCTTTTTTAAAAGATAATTAGATACAGATTTTAGTAAATTACTAAATGATTTTTGCCATTAATAATTCATCTTCATATTTTCCATTAACTAAAAAAGCATTCCTTTTAATTCCTTCTTCTTCAAAGCCTGTTTTTTGATAGAGTGATATAGCCACCTTATTAGTTTTAGCAACTTCTAATTCCAATCTAGTTATTCCATTATTTATTGCATATTCTTCTATAGTATTTATTAATTTTGTTCCATAGCCTTTACCCGTGTATTCTTGTAGAATTGCTATTGCTAGATTCATGCAATGTTTTTTTCTGTTTGCAGTAAAGATATTGCCAAAAACGTAACCTACTAGTTTTTTATTATCCTCAAGTACAAAAGTTAAGGATCCTTTTTCTAGCTGCTCTTTTATGTTTTTTCTTTGCTGTTCAATTGTTATTTTACGCTCATCTTTTTCATAAAGCAAGAAAGGAGTCTCAGCATCTAATTTTTTTAACAGATTTAAAAGATTCTTAGCATCTTCAATTTGTATTTGTCTTATCTCCATATAATTTAAGTTTTAAAAGTGCAAGCGAGCAGAAGGAGTTTCGTTTTGGTCAGCAAAATCCTTTTCTAAAAATTTAAAATAACCTGATATTGCAATCATGGCTGCATTATCAGTGCAATACTCAAACTTAGGTACATATAGCTTATAATGCTTTTCATTTGCTAATTGCTGTAATTCACTTCTTAAGTAAGAGTTGGCTGATACTCCACCAGCAATTGCTATTTCTTTTATCCCAGTTTGTTTTATAGCTTTTTGAAGTTTATTTAATAAAATTGTAACAATACTGTGTTGTATTGATGCACATAAATCTTCAAGGTTCTCCTTAATAAAGTTAGGATTCTTTTGAGTGTTATTCTGTATTTTATACATGATTGAAGTTTTTAGTCCACTAAAACTAAAATCTAAGTTTTTAATGTTTGGTTTGCCAAACTCAAAAGCAAGTATATTTCCATTTTTTGCATGCTTATCAATTAATGGCCCTCCAGGATAAGGTAGCCCAAGTATCTTAGCTGATTTATCAAAAGCTTCACCAGCAGCATCATCTAGAGTAGTACCAATTACTTCCATGTTACTAGGGCTATCAACCCTAACAATTTGAGTGTGTCCTCCTGAAACTGTTAGACATAAAAATGGAAATTCAGGCATTGGCTCTCCTTCATCAATAAAGTGGGAGAGGATGTGCGCTTGCATATGATTTACAGTAATTAATGGAATATTCATTCCTAAAGCAAACGATTTTGAAAATGAACTTCCTACTAGTAATGATCCTAAAAGTCCAGGGCCTTTAGTAAATGCGATTGCATCTATATCTTCTTTATTGATATTTGCTTTTTTTATTGCTGTATCAACTACTGGTATTATGTTTTGCTGATGTGCTCTAGATGCTAATTCAGGAACTACACCTCCGTAAAGGGAATGTATTTCTTGGTTAGCTATCTCATTTGAAAGGATTTTCTGCCCCTGTAGTATTGCTGCTGAAGTATCATCACATGACGATTCTATTCCTAATATAATAGGTTCCTTACTCATCTAGGTTTTTTAATGAATGTCCCATTTTATCTCTTTTAGCTTTAAGATAAAGTTTATTATGCTTATTAGAAGCTATTTCAATAGTTACTGACTCCACTATTTCAATTCCATAACCCATAAGTCCAACTCTTTTCTTTGGGTTGTTACTAAGTAATTTTACTTTACTTACATTCATTGCTCTTAAGATTTGAGCTCCTACACCATAATCTCTATCGTCAGCACTAAACCCTAATTCTGTATTTGCCTCAACAGTATCTCTTCCTTTTTCTTGTAGTTCGTATGCTTTAAGTTTATTAAGAAGTCCTATTCCCCTTCCTTCTTGGTTCATATAAACTAACACACCTTTTCCTTCTTTTTCAATTTGTGTTAAAGCTTGTTCTAACTGTGGTCCGCAATCACATCTGCAACTCCCAAATATATCGCCAGTCATACATGATGAATGAACTCTAACTAAGATTTCATCATTAGCTTCCCATTCTCCCTTGTAAATTGCTAAATGCAATTGATCATTTGTAGTTTGCTTGTAAGCTTTCATTTTAAAATCACCATATTCAGTTGGTAATGCTACATCTGCTTCTTCTGATATTAAAGTTTCGTTTTTAATTCTATATTCAATTAAATCTTTAATTGTGATGAACTTTAAATCAAACTTCTCAGCTATTTTAAATAAATCATTTGTTCTAGCCATTGTACCGTCTTCATTCAAAATCTCAACAATAACTCCAGCAGGTTGCAATCCTGCTAATCTTGCCAAATCAACAGCCGCTTCAGTATGTCCTGCTCTTCTTAATACACCACCTTTTCTTGCTTTTAATGGAAATATATGACCAGGCTTACCTAATTCTTCAGGTCTTATATTTGGATCAACAAGAGCTTGTACAGTTTTTGCTCTATCTTGTGCTGAAATTCCTGTTGTACAACCATGTCCAATCAAATCAATTGAAATAGTGAATGGTGTTTCAAAAGCAGCAGAATTTTTACCAATCATCAAATCCAATCCTAATTCATCACATCTACTTTCTAATAAAGGGGTGCAAATTAACCCTCTTCCATGAGTAGCCATAAAGTTAATCATTTCTGGAGTAGCTAGCTCAGCAGCAGCAACAAAATCTCCTTCATTCTCTCTGTTCTCATCATCAATAACAATTACTACTTTTCCTTCTTTAATATCAGTAATTGCTTCTTCTATAGTGTTAAATTTCATATTGTAATTTTGATGGTGCAAAAATAGTAGATTTTACTGTAATTGTTTCTTTTTTATTAGCCTTTTAAAAAGCATAGTCAAATTTGAAAAATCAAATAGTTTAGCATCATTCTTTGCTTTATAAATTAGAAATATTGCTAATGGTAGAAATACTAAATTAGCCAACCACATGCCTTCAAAAGCTTGCATGCTTAAGTCTTTTGCTGATTTTTCCCCTACCATATTTACTACATGAAAAAGGATAAAGAATAAAACTGATACAAGTACTGGAATGCCAAAACCACCTTTCCTGATAATTGAGCCGAGTGGGGCTCCAATTAAAAAGAGAAGTAAACAAGCTACTGCAAGGCTTAATTTTCTATGCCATTCTATCTTATGTTTTGTAATGATTATCTTTCTGTATTCTAAGTCATCTTTATTTGATTTGACAACTGACTTTAGCGCTCTTAGCTTGTTAATAGCAATATCATATTTTTGCTTTTTTTCAGTAGGAGATAGGGTGTTTAAATTAATGATACTATCAACTTCTGTTGAATTTTTATACTTATTTGTAATGTTTTTAGAAAAGAGTTTTTCCTTATCTTTATACTTAATCTCTAACGAATCAATTGCGAAATCTAATTGCTTGTTATTAAGCATTGCATAATGCCCTTTGTAAAGTTTCTCACTATTAGTTGATTTGCTAAAACTTGCTAAATCAAACCTTATTAAATCTTCCTTAAAATGAGTTGTTCTATAAGGGTTTTTCTTCTTTTTATTTGGAATATCAATATAAGAATGACCATTATAAAGTATTAATTCAAGAAATTTTTCATCTGGAGTTAACTGCATAACTCCACTCTCTGCTATAATTACTTTATCATTACCACTTTTTGATGTATGGTCATAAATAATGATATCTTTAAGTGTGTTATTAGAAGTGTTCTTCTCATTAATTTTAATGCTAAATCCCTCAATATCTTTATAGAAAATCCCTTCTTTTATATTTAAAGAGGGTTTCTTTTTTTGAATATCATATATCATGGAACCATTCTTTAAATTTGCAATTGGCATAACATAATTTGAAAACAGAAATGAACCATAACTTAGCGTGATTACAAGTAAAGTTATAGGAAATAACATCCTAGGCAATGATATTCCTGCTGATTTGAGTGCTACTAATTCGTATTGTTCTCCTAGTTTTCCAAAAACCATAACTGAAGCTAAAAGCATGGCAATAGGCAATGCTATTGGAACAAATCTTGCTGATGCATAAAAAAGAAGTAGGGCTATTTGATTAAAATCTAATCCCTTTCCAACTAAATCATCAATATATTTCCATAAGAATTGCATTAGAAGCAAAAATATTGCAATAAAAAATGTTGCAATAAATGGTCCTAAAAATGATTTAATAAGAAAAAGGTGTAGCCGTTTCATTAAAGTAAAGTGCTAAAATTTAAGAGCCAATTGCTCTTTTAAGTTGAGCAATCTGTTTTGTCCAAAGATTAGTTTGCTCTTCTTTTTCATCTTCATCCTCAGCAAAATCAGTTACTATAAGAGCGACATCTTGTGTCATTTCATCAATCTGAATTAGAAATTCAAAATACCCTTCACTGGAATCATCATCTATCCATTTGTATCTAATAAATTCATTCATTTCTTTCTTTTGCAGTTTAGCAGACTGCTCACTTCCATCCCAATAAAACGTATACATTTTATCTTTTATAGCTACATCATCAGCAAACCATTCAGTTAATCCTTCAGGAGAACTTAATCTATTATAAAGAATTGTTACAGATGAACGAATAGGAAACTCTAAGCTGTATTTTATTAATTCTGACATAGTAATTTGATTATCGCAAATGTATGCTTATTTACTTGAATTAAAAAGAGTTATAATTTATTTTTAAAATTATTCGATTTTCTATTACAGAATTATTGAAAACGATATATTTGCAGCCGTTTTGGCGTGGTAGCTCAGTTGGTTAGAGCGCAGGATTCATAACCCTGAGGTCGGGAGTTCAAATCTCCCTCACGCTACTAGATTTAGAGGACCCTTTTTAGGGTCTTTTTTTATGCCCAAAATAAAAAGTCAAATAATATAGCGGTGTAAAAAGTGGTGCAAATTTTAGTTTGAAAGCTTGCTGTAATATAGTGAAATAAGTGTTGGTTCTAATCCTTCTACCTAGATTCTTTCATCTTTTATTTTTACAATAAATTATGTAATTTCGCATTAAATAAAATACATAATTATGTCCAATGATTATAAAATACAAGATGAAGAGTTTTGGTATGACCCATTAGATGATTTCCAATCTTATGGTGAAATAGTGGTTGTTGAAATAAGTGAAGCAGATCTTCTAAATGAGAGTACTGAAGGGTTAAAAGAAAAAGGGGTAGTTGATTTTGGAGATTGGAAAGAGTTAGGAAACCTGTTAAGTGAAGATGAAGCGATACTACATCAAAAAGATTTTGAAGATGAGGAATTAGAGGATGAGTGGATTGTGTTCTTATATATGGATGGACGTTATGTTACTTGTATTGCTGGATAGCTGTAAATAATTCATTTAGCAACAGAGAATTATTTTAAAAAATAACTCCTTACTCTGAAAATCCAATTAATTTTTTTAAGTTTGTTTTAGTAGATTGGTTAGCGGTGCAAAAAGTGGTGCAAATTTTCGTTTGAGAGTTTGCTGCAATCTAGTGGAAAGTGTAGAGGTTTTAATCTTGCTACCCAGGATTTTCCCTCTTCAGATTTCCCAAAATTTTTAGTATATTTGCTTTATGAAAAAAGGTTTGATTATATTATTTTTTCTTCCTTTTATTAGTTTTTCTCAGTCTATTGATACTTCGATAATTACTAAAGTAAATTTCTATAAATCAAAATATCAAGTTAAATGTGTTGATGAGAAAATAACTGATAATCATGGAAATGGATGTGAGGAATTGTATGGAACAAGAAATCTTAGGGTTATATTACATGGTGTAGCTTATAGAGGTGGTGGAAATAATTATTATCATAGAAGCAATAAGCGTGATAATAAGAATCCATTACCAATTGATGGTCTTAAGAATTTATTAGATAATGGCTTTTCTAAATCAATCTATTTATATACTGAAAATTTTGAATCAGCACCTCCCTTTCTTGTAAATCAAGAAAATAATGATACGCTAAGATATTATCAATTAGGAGGTGATACTAGATCTGAACTTGATAGTATATTAATGTTTACTTATAATTCAATTATAAGTAATGATGTTGGCCCAATCTACTTGCATTGCTGGAATGGATGGCATCAATCAGGATTTGTTGCTGCAGTTTTGTTAAAACAATTTTGTAGATATAGCACAGCAAAAAGTTTGCACTATTGGGAAGATTGCGCAGACAACTGGACTAGAGGATATGACAGAATTAGGGATTCAATCCGTTCTTTTATACCAATAGAGAAATATAAAATAAGCCAGGAATTAAGTGATGCAATATGTCCGTGTTATGAGGATCATAGATCGCAAAAGGTTGCTGTACAGAATAATAATGATATGTTAAAATCATTAAAAGTTACTGTATTATTCCCATCAGAGGTATCTAATATACCTCCTTCTGTTTCCACTTTTCTAGATGAGTATTCGTTAATGTTAAAAGAGAATTCTTATCTTAATGTTGAAGTTGGCGGACACACAGACTCAAAAGGAACAAAAAAAAATAACCTAATCTTATCTGAAGATAGAGCAGAAAATGTTATGAATTATTTGATATTACAAGGGGTTGACGTTTCACAGTTAAGATATAAGGGATATGGTGAAGATATACCTTTAAATAATTGTGTAGATGATGTATGGTGTTCAAAAGAACAACATGCTGAAAACAGGAGGATAGAATTTAGGATTACAAACATTACTCATCAAATAAACTTTAAGAAGAATAGTTCTGTTATAAATTTTGAAGATAAATTGGTATTAAATGATATTTCCCTTATTCTGAAATCAGAATCAAATATTAAGATAGAGATTGGTGGGCATACTGATAAAGGAACTGGAAACCATGTTATTAATCAGAATTTATCTTATTTAAGGGCGGAGAGAGTGTTTTTATATTTAAAAGAGAAAGGAATAGATATGAGCAATATCAGTTTTAAAGGTTATGGATCGACTCAAGAAAAATATGGAGATGAAAGAGACAGAAGAATCGAGTTTAATATTTTATCCCAAGAAAGAAAAGTTATATATGTTGTTAAAAAAGGAGATGGGTTAAGTAAGATTGCAAGTAAGTATGGATTAAAAGTTTCAGGTATTAAGGAATGGAATAATTTATCTTCAGATCACCTGTCAATTGGACAGAAGTTGATCTTATATATAAGCTATGAATAAGAGAAGAATTTTAATTTTAGTATTATTATGCACTTCTCTTTATATTAAATCTCAAGTAAGTTTCTCTCATGATGCTGGGATTTATGATACTCCATTTTATCTTAAGGCTGCTTATTCAGATAAATCTATTTTATATTATTTTCAGAGTCATTTAGATAAAAGAAAGAGAGTTTTTAGTGATTCATTATTGATTGAAAGCACAACTACTATTTCTTTTGAATTGCACCATGAGGATAGCGTAATAGAGTTAGGTAAGAAATCGTATTTTTTAGATTTTACAACTAACTTTGATATTGTATCTCTTACTATATCTCATAATTCACTATATAATCCTTTTTCAGGAATTTATGTTGATGGACCTAATGCATTTTACGATTCAACTTTAAGTAAAATTAATGGATGCGCTTCTATGAGAAATTCTAACTACACAAAAAAGATAGAAAGAGATGTATATGTTGAGATTTTTGATAATAAAGGGAAGCGTATTGTAAATCAAGATGCAGGTATAAGAATCTTTGGAGGTTATACACGTTATTATCCGGAAAAATCATTAAAGATAGTAGCTAGAAAAAAATATGGAAATTCCAGATTTAAGGCAAATATTTTTAATCAAGGAACAAAGAAATATAAGCAATTTATTTTACGTCATTCAGGTCAGGATTATAGAAAAACCAGATTTAAAGATGTGCTTTCTACAACTTTAGTTTCGCAGTCTATGGTGGATGTTCAGGCATCAATTCCATCGCACTTGTTTGTTAATTCAGAGTATTGGGGAGTTTATAATATTAGAGAGAAACTAAACAGATATTTTATTGATAATAATTATAATTGCGGGGTAGAGACAATTGATATATTAAGAGAAAATATGAAAGTGGATTGCGGTGATTCAGAAAAATATAAAGAATTACTTCAGTTTATATCTAAAAGTGATCTTAGTGAAATTTCAGATTATAATCATGCTATTTCTTTGATGGATTATAGAAATTTTGCCAACTTTTGGATTTATCAAATTTATTTTGGTAATCAAGATGTTAGAGGTAATATTAGATATTGGAGATCAGATTCTTTAGATGGTAGATTTAGATGGATTTTGTATGATCTAGATTTGGGTTGGCTTAATCCTGAAAGTCGTTTATTGCTTGATATGATATCTAACAGTAAAATAACAAAGTGGTATAATCCTAAGTGGTCAACCTTTTTATTAAGATCTCTTCTTGTTAATAAAGAATTTAAAGAATATTTTATTAATCAGATTGCATTTCTAAATAGTACTATTCTTAGTACAGATTATGTAACTAAAGAAATAGAGGCATTAGAACATAAATATAAAGATGAGATGATTTATCATTTTGATCATAGAAAGAAGTTCCAGAATTATCAGGGCAGTCTTAAGAAATGGCATAAGGAGGTAAATAGGTTAAAATCTTTTGCTAATAAAAGGCCTGATGTATTATTTTCTCAAACACAAAAAGCTTTTGATTTATTATCTACTTATAATCTAGAGATTAATATAGAAAATCATGAACAAGGTAGAGTTCTATTAAATCATAATGAGCTATTATCTAAAAAATTTAGTGGGAGGTTCTTCTCTGAAGTAGAAGTTCCTATTGATATTATACCAGATTTAGGTTATTCTTGTGTTGGGTGGGATAATCAGTCTATTATAAATCATGATGATAAGGATGTTATAATAAATATCTCATTTGTAAAAAGCAATGAATCTAAAAAGAAGATAATTATTAATGAGATTGACTATCAAAATGATTGTTTTGAAGTTTTTAATCAAGATAGTGCTAGTATTGATTTAAATGGATGGAAAGTTACAGATATAGATAATAATATATACACTATAGATAATTGTATACTTAAAAAGGGAAGATTTGCTGTATTTCATTATAATAATATCGATAATATGATAGATACTGTTATTTATAAAAAAATTGATTTTAAATTATCTTCTACCAATGAGCTTATTGCAATGTATGACAATGAGGCTAGGTTAGTTAATAGTGTGGGTTATAAATTAAATATTAGTAACAATAGTTATTCCAGAAATATCCCTTTTGAGGATTTTTATGAAACTAAGGTTAATTGGAATAGTACTGATCACGCAACAATAGGATTTCATAATCAGACGTATACTAATTTATTGGAGAAAACCTATTGGAGAAAAATGAAGGATTGGTTAAGTGATTCGTGGGATGCTTTAGTAGAATGAGACGAGGAAATGAGAACGAAACTTTCTTTTACGTCTATGATGAAGATGGTCGTTTAGGCTCTGCTACGGTTTTGAATCGATTTAATAAAAGATAATTATTTTTAAAAGTAATTTCTAATCAGAAATTTCAATTAATTTTTTAAGTTAGTTTTAGTAAATTGGTTAGCGGTACAAAAATTTAAAGAGATATATAATTAATTGTGTTTTCTGATTAAATAAACTCCAAATGATAAAGCAAATATTGATAATGCAAAATATAACATCTCTAATGGTTCTGAGTATTCCATTTTTAACACTCTCTCAAAGAATGTAACAATTAATACCATAATGATTACTTTAATAATTTTGTTTTTTAATTCATCAAGATCCTTAATCTCTAAAATTGTAACATCTTCATCTTCTCTAGCAATATCTATCTTAGATATAAACAATTCGTAAATACCAAAACCAAAAATCATAAGAACAACTCCAATAAGATATAGATCTACAGCACCAATAACATGCACTAAAAGTTCAGAATGAGCTGCCTTTAGGTCTTCCTGCATGTGAGTAATATAATGCCATATAGAAACTATTATTTCATAACTTCCAATTAAAAATAATGTAACTGCAGCTAATACCGAGAACACAACCCCAGTTAAGATAATGAATCTAGTGCTCCAAAGTCCAGCTTCAAAGTGTCTCTCAATAAATGATTGTTCATCAGCTGATTTTAGGTTTGATTTTTTTGTCATATGGAAAAAAGATTATAATAAAATTATATAGACTATAGTATTTTTAATTTAAGAGTTTGCTAATATACAGGTTTTATAGTATATAGTCCAACCAGTTAAAAATAATATTATGGCAGATTTCAATACCCCGACTTTTTTCTATATTTGTGTCAGTGAAAAAACTACTCAGAAATATATTAATTCTACTTTCACCTTACCTATTAATGGTTTTGGTAAACGAAAGTTTTAGACCAAAAATAAAGGGTACTGGCTTTACTATGACTACTAACTATAATGGTTATAAATCTATTAATACAGCAATGAACCCTCAATTAAAAAATCATGATGTGTGTAGTTGGCGTTGTCATAATTCTGGTTGTAAACCACAACTATTAAAATCTGTTGAGAGCTATATAGATCCAATATATTATGGCATTATTTCTTTTCTTAAATCAGGATATTCATTTGGCAGTTATGGAATAGCTAATATTTTATTTTTAGTATTGCTATGGCCATTAGTTATGTTTTACTTTTTAATCAAATCACTAGATATGCAGCAAGAAATAAAAAATCTAAAAGTGTAAAATGAATTTACTATTCAAAATAACGTTTGATTTGTATGTGTATTGCACAGATTTTACTATTAATATTGCTAAGCTTTTTTCAATATCATATTATGATGTAAATGCTATGATATTCTGTGTTTTGTGGCCAGCAATCACTATTATACTAACTTCTATTTATATAATACAAAAGATTAGATTAAGAAGATTGAAATAATATTTCCTAAAATAATATCTTTATCATTAAATCTCTAAAATTTTTATAAGTTAGCGCAAGGGAATTGATTAGCGGTGAAAAATAATGGAATTTAAAGATTTAACAGAGAAAGAACAAAAATTAGTTGTTGATTATAAGTTTGATTTATTTAGAGATAAAGTGATTGTACTGAAAGAAAAAGGTGTTGATGTTTGTAAGGAAGACGATAGGTTTGATCTGAAAGGCGCTAAAATAACTGATGATGCAAGAGATTTATTTGAATTAGTTATTCCACAAATAATAGATTATAAAGGATTAACTTTCGAGAGACCACTTGAGGGTATAAAAATTCATGGATTTTATTATTTTATGTATCTTTTCTTTTTTGAAAGGAAAAGGCAAATAGCTTCAGTTGTTGATGGTTTTTTTTTGGATAGGATGCTAATGAAAAACTCAATTACTGGAGATGAAATGTGGTTAGTAAATAAAGTCCCTCAAATACCAAAAGAGGAGATAGAGAAGTATATGAAGAAGTAATCCTTCTGACAAGCTTGATGTAATCATGTAAAAAGGGACTGTGGGCAATCCTCTCATCCCGACTTTTTTTTATACTTTTGCTATTAATCAAAACCAAAAAAATGAGAAAATTATTATTTATTACAATAAGTATTTTATTAATTACTTCTTGTGGAAGCGAGAGTGGTTGTATTCAAGGAGATTGCCAGAACCAAATAAGTATTTATGTTTGGGAAAGTGGGGATATATATGAAGGGGGATTTGTTGATGGACATTTTCATGGTCAAGGAACTTATACATATTCTAATGGATCATCATATGTAGGAGAATGGAAAGACGGAAAACATAATGGTCAAGGAACTTATACAGATTCTAATGGATCATCATATGTAGGGGAATGGAAAGATGGTAAATCACATGGTCAAGGAACTTCTATAAATGTAAATGGGGTTTCCTGGACTGGTGAATGGGAAAATAATGAGCAACAAAAAGGATACTCTAACACGGAAAATTATTATAATCCTGAAGATATTATTGGTGAGATTGAATCTACAACAATTAGGCTAGATAAGTTAGATAATGGTTCAGATCTTCATTATATTTCATTATTAATAGGTGATATTAAAGAGGATTTTATATTTGACACTGGTGCATCTGAAATTGCCGTCTCTGTTCATTTCTTAAATAAACTTAAAGAAAGCGGTGTAGTTGTTAAACAACTTAATATTTATGGAGCTACAGCCGAATTAGCAAATGGCCAGAAATTACCAGTAGACTATGCCTTATTAAACAATATTCATATTGGAGATTATATTTTAAACAATGTAGTGATTATGGTTTCAGAGAATGAAGAATTCAATTTGCTTTTTGGCAAGGGAGCACTTGATAAGTTTAGTGATTGGAGTGTCTCAAAAGAAGGGATTTTGAACATCTATAGATAAAGCTATCTGTAATCTAGTGAAAAGGGTAGAGGTTGTAATCATGCTACAATATATAAAAGCTTCTTTTTAGGAATATTTATATTTTTTACTACATATTCCTTCTGTACTGCCCACCTACTTCAAATAGTGCATTTGTAATTTCTCCTAATGAACAAACTTTCCCTGCATCCATTAATAATCCAAATATATTTTTGTTCTGGATTGCTGCATTTTGCAAATTACATAATAGTGCTGCAGATTTATCTTTACTGCCTTTATGTAATTCATCTAACATTGTAATTTGGTATTGTTTTTCTTCTTCTGTTGCTCTAATTACTTCCTCAGGAATTACAGTAGGAGAACCTTTTTTATTTAAGAAGGTGTTCACTCCAATAATTGGGAATTCACCTGAGTGTTTTAAATGTTCATAATGCAGACTTTCCTCCTGTATTTTACTTCTTTGGTACATAGTTTCCATAGCACCTAACACACCACCTCTTTCTGTTATTCTATCGAATTCAGTAAGTACTGCTTCCTCTACTAAATCAGTTAATTCTTCAATTATAAATGATCCTTGTATTGGGTTTTCGTTTCTGGCAAGTCCTAATTCTTTGTTTATGATTAATTGAATTGCCATAGCTCTTCTTACTGACTCTTCAGTAGGAGTAGTGATGGCTTCATCATAGGCATTAGTGTGTAAAGAATTACAGTTATCATAAATTGCATATAGTGCTTGCAAAGTAGTACGGATATCGTTAAAGTCAATTTCCTGTGCGTGTAATGATCTACCAGAAGTTTGTATATGATATTTCAACATCTGAGCTCTTTTGTTGGCTCCATATTTGTTCTTCATGGCTTTTGCCCAAAGTCTTCTGGCAACACGGCCAATCACTGCATATTCTGGGTCAACACCATTACTAAAGAAGAACGAAAGGTTAGGTCCGAATTCATTAATATCCATTCCTCTGCTTAGGTAGTATTCCACATAAGTAAATCCGTTTGCCAATGTAAATGCTAATTGAGATATTGGGTTGGCACCTGCCTCAGCAATATGATACCCTGAAATAGAAACAGAATAGAAGTTTCTTACTCCATTGTCAATAAAATACTCTTGTACATCACCCATCATTCTTAGGGCAAATTCTGTAGAGAAAATACAGGTATTTTGTGCCTGATCTTCTTTTAAGATATCGGCTTGTACTGTACCTCTAACTTTCGTTAAGGTCTCCACTTTTATTTTTTGGTAGATGTCATTTTCTAGTACTTCATCTCCTGTAACTCCTAATAAAAAGAGTCCTAAACCATTATTTCCTTCAGGTAATTTCCCTTGGTATTTTGGTATGGCAACTCCTTTGTTTTTATAGATGCTAGCAATCTTGCTTTCTACCTGTTTTTCTAAGCCATTCTCTTTTATGTATTTCTCACATTCTTGGTCAATGGCTGCATTCATAAAGTAGGCCAATAGCATTGGTGCAGGTCCGTTTATGGTCATACTTACGGATGTCATTGGGTTTGCCAATTCAAAACCAGAATAGAGTTTTTTCAAATCATCCAAACAACAGATGGATACTCCTGCATTTCCGATTTTACCATATATATCTGGTCGTTCTCCTGGGTCGTTTCCGTAAAGGGTTACGGAATCAAAAGCAGTAGAAAGTCTTTTGGCAGGCATACCTAAACTTACTAGGTGAAAACGCTTGTTTGTTCTTTCAGGTCCTCCTTCACCAGCAAACATTCTTGTTGGGTCTTCTCCCTCTCTTTTAAATGGGAATAATCCTGCAGTAAATGGGAATTCCCCAGGTACATTTTCTTGTAATTGCCATTTCAAAAGGTCTCCCCAAGCTTCATATTTTGGTAAGGATATTTTTGGAATAGAAGAACCGGATAGGGAAGTGGAGTCTGTTTGAATAGAAAGTTCTCTATCCCTAACTATAAATTTGAAAATCTTTTCTTGGTACTTTTTTTGTACTGCTTCCCAAGTGTCGATTAGTATTTTGTTTTTAGGATGTAAATCCAAAGAAATCGTTTCGTATTCCTTTTTTATTTGTGCGATTACTTCCTCACTAGCATCTGTTAATATTTCTAATGATTTTTGTAATGCGTACAGTTTCTGTGCAATGTCCTTTTGGTCAATTGCCCATTTATCGTATGCTCTGTTGTTTTCTGATATTTCTGATAAGTAACGCACTCTGTTGGGTGGAATTACAAATATCTTCTCACTCATTTCATCCGTTATTTCAAAAGAGGAATTGAAGTTTCCTAATCCTTTTTCGGAGAACTTATCCATTATTGCTTTGTAAAGCGAATTGGCTCCTGGGTCGTTAAACTGGGAAGCGATAGTACCATAAACGGGCATGCTATTTACATCTTTATCAAAAAGAGTATTGTTTCTTTGGAATTGCTTTTTCACATCTCTTATGGCGTCCAATCCTCCTTTTTTATCAAATTTATTGATGGAGATAAGGTCAGCAAAATCCAGCATATCAATTTTTTCCAACTGAGTAGCAGCACCATATTCTGGTGTCATTACATAAAGGGAAACATCCGAATGTTCAATAATTTCCGTGTCGGATTGCCCAATACCTGAAGTTTCCAATATGATTAAATCATAGTTGGCCACTTTCAAAATATCAAGTGCATCATTCACATGTGCCGATAGTGCTAAGTTGGCCTGACGAGTAGCCAAGGAACGCATATATACCTGATCTGATTTTATGGCATTCATTCTTATTCTATCTCCTAAAAGTGCACCTCCTGTTTTTCTTTTGGAAGGATCTACCGATACAATAGCAATGTTTTTGTTTGGGAAATCAGTAATAAATCTTCTAACCAATTCATCCACTAAGGAGGATTTTCCAGCTCCACCAGTTCCTGTAATTCCTAGTACTGGAGTTTCCGATTTTGTAGCAAGTTCTTTTATTTCGGATAAAATACCATTGTGCTTATCTGGGCAATTTTCTGCTGCTGAAATTAACCTTGCAATAGCATTTACATTCTTTTCTTTTACTGCTGAAATTTCTCCTGCTAAGTGTTCTCCAACTAAAAAGTCCGAACGCTTAATTAGGTCGTTTATCATTCCTTGCAATCCCATTGCTCTACCATCATCTGGATGATAGATTCTTGTAATTCCGTAAGCTTCTAATTCCTTTATTTCATCAGGTAATATTGTGCCACCTCCACCAGCAAATACTTTTATGTGTGTAGCTTTTTTCTCTTGCAATAGGTCGTACATATACTTTAAGTACTCAGTATGTCCTCCTTGATAGGAAGTCATAGCAATAGCATTTGCATCCTCTTCAATAGCACAGTTTACTACTTCTTCTACACTTCTGTCATGCCCCAAATGAATTACCTCACAACCTGTTGCTTGTATAATTCTCCTCATTATATTTATAGCAGCATCATGACCGTCAAATAGGCTAGCAGCCGTTACAATTCTTACTTTATGTTTAGGGATATATCTTTCTTCTAGTTCCATTACGTGTATTTATTTCAGATTGCAAATTTACATTTTTATTAGGATTTGATAACTAACAACTATTTCATTACTTTTACCAAAACAAAAACCATTTACAAAATGAACAAAATTTTACTTTTTGCAATCAGTTTAGCTTTCTTTACTTCTTGCACACAAACAAATAACAAACAAGCTTATTTTGCTTCTGACAATCCTGCTGAAAGGGTAGTCTGGGAACGCATTCGTTTGGCTGATCCAACTACAGGTGAGATACCACATAATATAAGACAAAAGGAAATGATTTTTGCAAAGACTTTACCTAAGTCTGCAGCTTTGTCCAAAGCAACTTGGCTACATAGGGGGCCGTACAATGTGGGAGGGCGTACTCGTGCTTTAGCAATGGACATACTAGATGAAAACATTCTATTTGCAGGAGGTGCAAGTGGGGGTATGTTTCGCTCAACAGATGGAGGGCAAAGTTGGGTGATGACTACTGACCCTAATCAACTGCATAATGTTACTTGTGTGAGTCAGGATAAAAGAGCAGGAAAAGAAAATATTTGGTATTTTGGTAGTGGAGAACTTACAGGGAGTTCCGCTAGTGGAGGTGAGGCTTATTATGGAGGTAATGGTATTTATAAATCAGTTGATGGTGGGCTCAGTTGGGATTCTTTATCCGTAACAGCAACTAATACTAATGGTTTTGACTCTAATTTTGACTTTATCTGGAACATTGAAACAGATCCATCAAATGATAGTTTAGATGTGGTATATGCAGCTACTTATGGTACTATCTATAGAAGTGAAAATGGAGGAGCTACTTGGGTAAAAGAACTTGGTGGGGGCAGTACTTATTATAATAATATTGAGGTTACATCTAGTGGAGAAGTTTATGCTACACTTTCTTCTGATGGATTGGATAAAGGTATTTGGCATTCAGTAGATGGACAGAACTGGACAAATATTACGGATTCTCTTTTTCCTCCTATTTATGGAAGAATTGCAATTGGTGTAAATCCTAGCAATGAGAATGAAGTTTACTTCCTTGCTGCTGAAACTGATAATCACGGACAACATACTGATGTTTTTTTTAATGGTGAAACTTGGACATCTCTTTGGAAGTATGATTCCTCAGATAGTTCTTGGGTTAATCTTTCATCAAATATTCCTGCTAATCAATCAACTTCTTTTGATAATTTTAATGCTCAAAGGGGTTATGATTTACTAGTTAAGGTTCATCCGACTGATCCTAATACAGTTTACATTGGAGGTACTAACCTTTGGCGCTCATCTGATGGATTTACAACACCTAATAATACTATGATAATTGGAGGGTATTTTATAGGTTCAGTAGAGGGAGATGGGAATTGGGGTGTGTATCCTAATCATCATCCTGATCAGCACGATTTACTCTTCTTACCTTCTGATGCTAATGTGATATTATCTGCTACTGATGGTGGAGTGTTTAAATCCAATGATACTTTTGCTGATACAGTGGAGTGGACTTCATTAAATAACGGATATTATACATCTCAGCTTTATGGTGTGAGTATCAGTAGAAATGCAAATTCTGATGTAATGCATGGAGGATTTCAAGATAATGGAAATTTTGTAACTTTTGATCCTAGCGTACAAGCCATCTGGAATATGCCTTTTAATGGTGATGGTTGCTTTGGGGGTATTGCTGATAATGAGGAAGATTTTTACCTTACAATACAAAGAGGAGTGATGTACAAAATGAAATTAGATAACAATGGTGAGCGATTGGCTTTCAACCGTATGGACCCTGTATCAGTTGATAGTAATGATTATATGTTTATCAATCCTTTAGTTATGGATAAGAACTCTGATATTTTATATATGGCTGCTGGAAATAAACTTTGGAGGAATAATGATATAGCAAATGTTCCTTATAACAATTCACATGCTAAAAATGATTTTGGGTGGGAGATGTTCTCAGATACTATACCCAATCCTACTATGATAATTACTACTATTGAAACATCAGTTAATCCTGCAAATGTGGTGTATTTAGGTACTAAGTACAAAAAGATATTCCGAATTGATAATGCACATGCTGGAGATCCTGCAATTGTTGAGCTTCCTTATCCATTAACAGGTTCTAATTCTTATGTGTATGATATAGCAGTAAATCCAGATAATGCTGATGAAGTGATGATAGTGTATTCTAACTATTCAGTTTATTCACTTTTTCATAGTATGGATGGAGGACAAAGCTGGAATAAAATTGCTGGAAACTTGGAGCAAAACCCTAGTGGAAGTGGAAATGGTCCATCTTGCCGTACAGCAAAGATTATTCCTTTAGGAAATAGTACTTTGTATTTAGTTGGTACTTCAGTTGGACTTTTTGGTACTGCAACTCTAGATGATAATAATACCGTTTGGGAGCAAGTGGGAGCTACTGAAATTGGGGCTGTAGTTGTTGAATTCTTAGAGTACAGAGAGAGTGATGGACTATTAGTTGTAGCTACTCATGGAAATGGAATTTATCAAACTAACCTTACTTCAATTGGGGATGTATTATCAACTGATAATATTACAGCTGATGTTAATTTAAAAGTATTTCCTAACCCTGTAGTTGATAGAGTATCCTTAGCAATTACTTTGGATAAAATTGCAGATGCAAAAGTTATAATTTATGATGAATTGGGTAGAAAAGTAGGACAGGAGCACTATCAGAAATTATACTTTGGAACTAATGCTATACAGTTAAATATTGCTGATTATAAATCTGGGATATATTTTGTAAGTTTGACTATTGACAATAAGTCTATTACAAAACAAATAATAAAAAAATAATATGAAGAAACTAATCATTTTACTTTTATTAGGAGCTTTCTTTTTTTCTTCTTGCGGTACTACTAACAAAAAATGTGATGGAGGAAAGAAAATTAAAACACAAATGTGGTAATGAAAAAGACACTTTTACTACTTGTAATGTTGCCATTATTCACTTTGGCACAAAAAACATATGTACCTGATGATGCTTTTGAACAAGCACTTATCAATCTTGATTTAGATGATATTTTTGATGATAGTGTTTATACTTCAGCAATTGATACAGTACAAATATTATACTTATCTAATGCAGGAATTGCTGACTTAAAAGGAATTGAAGACTTTACTGCACTTACTGATTTATTCTGCCATGACAATCAGCTTACTGAATTAGATTTAAGTAATAACCCTAACCTCTTTGAATTAAATTGTAGAAACAATCTGCTTACTAGCTTAGATGTTCGTAATGGCAACAACTTAGGCTTATGGTATTTCACAGCTACCTTCAATCCTGATTTGTATTGTATAGATGTGGATGAAGTAGCTAATGCTAATGCCAATTGGGTAAAGGATAGTGGTTGTGCTTTTAGTACAGATTGTTTTCCTACCTCTATACAAAATTATACTTCAAATAAGAAAATAATTAAAGTTCTGGATGTATTTGGTAGAAGTGTAACGCCAAAACCAAATATGACTTTGTTTTATATCTATGATGACGGCACAACTGAAAAGAAACTAATTATTAAATAATATGAGAAAGATTTTACTTTTACTATGCATCCCATTTGTTGGACTTGCACAAACCGATTACGAATTAGAGTTTAATAGTGCAACACAGGATTATGTTCAGATGTCAAACGCTTCTTCAGTTATTGCAAATAAAATAGCTTTTTCAATGAGTGCTTGGGTTTATCCTCAAGCTAATCCCTCTGCACACTCGGGTATTATGGGTTTCAGAAATAATACGGATGCTGATTTTTACCTTTTACAGTTGCAGAATTCTAATAATGTTGAAGCTCGGTTCAGAGGCTCTAGTGGTGTAAATTATGATATTGTTGGGAGTAACTTATTGGACTTTAATCAATGGCAACATTTAGCATTTACTTATGATGGCAGTTATATCCGTTTATATAAAGATGGAGTTTTGGTTGATAGCTCTGCTGCAACTGGAATTATTGGACAAAACACACTTCCATTACAACTAGGGAAATTGGATTGGGGAACTACAGGATTTTATATGACAGGAAGATTAGATGAAATCAGATTGTGGGATGTTGCTTTATCACAAACTGAAATAAATAATTGGATGTGTATTCCAATAGATTTGACTCATCCTAATTATAATAATTTAATGGGTTATTGGAGATTGAATGACGGACAAGGCACAATAGCGTATGATCAAACAGCTAATGGAAATAATGGAACGCTTATGGGGGGTACACAATGGCAAATCTCCACCACTTGTTTTGCTTCTACAACACCACCGCTTACTTATGTGCCTGATGATAATTTTGAGAATTATTTAGAAGCCAATGGAATGGGAGATGGTGTTGTATTTAATGACAGTGTCCCTACCGCAAGTATTGAAATGGTTATGTTGTTAAACATTAGCGGTTTAAATATCTATGATTTAACAGGAATAGAAGATTTTATTGGTTTAATCTTCTTAGACTGTCAGAATAATCAACTTACAACTTTAGATATGAGTAATAACATATATTTAACAGATTTAATAATAGCTAGCAATCAATTAACATATCTTAATATTAGTCAAAATACTGCTTTAATTGGCTTAAGTTGTAGTGGAAATTCCCTCACAAGTCTTGATGTAAGTACTAATACAGCTTTAACTTCTCTATCGTGTGATAATAATCAACTAACAAGCCTTGATTTAAGTAATAATACTGCTTTAACTTATTTAAATTGTAGTTATAATAATCTTCAGAGCTTTAGTGTGGCTCAAAACAATATCTTAAATGATTTGATGTGTTCTAATAATCAACTAACAACACTAGATCTAAGAAACGGAAATAATATCTCTATGCAGCAAATGGAATGTTTTGACAACCCTTCTCTTAGTTGTATTAATGTTGATAATGAAATTTGGTCTACTTCTATCTGGACAACTACAAATGGCAATATTGATGCTCAACATTTTTTCAGCACAAATTGCTCTACTGTTTCATTTGACTGCACAGACTCATTAGAGGTTACTGATGTTATAATTGATAATGCTAATTTAACAATGAATATTGCTATATATAACGGTTATAATTATTTCTTAAATTATCCTTATGTTGCTTTTACAATTGATGCAAATGGTGATACGACACAGGATGGTAATATGAATCTGTTTGGAGCAATTAATTTTGACACAACTTGGTATAATTATTCTCTACCAAATGTTATTTATCCTGCTTACCCTCTAACTATGTATTTTGTATATTCAGATGGATCGTTAGTAACAGACACTTGTATTTTAACATATAACTCAACACCAACAGCTATTATTGATATTAATGCAAGTAGTAATAGAAAGCTTATTAGTATTGTTGATGTTTTAGGAAGAGAAAGTAAAGGAACTAGGAATGAACCACTTTTTTTCATCTTTGATGACGGAACAGTTGAGAAACAGATTATTATTGAATGAAAAAACTGATACTGTTATTTGCATGCTTACCTTTTTTAACACTTTCTCAAAATATTAATCATTGGGAAACAGCAATATTTGAAGATGATGTTTGGAAATATTTGGAAGGTACATATGAACCTGATACAAACTGGCGAAAATTAGCTTTTAATGATGTTAGTTGGTTACAAGGGCAGGGAGGAGTAGGTTATGGAGATGGAGATGATAATACTATTATCAATTCAGTAACATCACTTTATTTACGTAAAAACTTTACTATTATCGATACTTCTGAAATTGCAGCTGCAATTTTGCATGTAGATTATGATGATGCTTTTGTAGCTTATTTAAATAATGTAGAAATTGCAAGGTCAAATATTGGAAGTGTTGGCGATCATCCTACCTTTAATCAAGGATCATCTTCACTTCATGAAGCACAAATGTATCAAGGAGGAAATCCTGATCAATTTGTAATCAATACACAATTATTAAGTAGTGTTTTAAATCAAGGGAATAATGTGCTATCTGTACAAGTACATAATGATAATATTTCTTCCTCTGATTTAACTGGCCGTATTTTTCTTTCATTAGGAATAAGCACAACAACTAATAATTATTCTCCAACACCATCATGGTTTCAGCCACCCCTTATATTCACTACTTCAAATTTACCAATTGTAGTAATTAATACCTTAGGCCAAAATATTGTTGATGACCCTAGGATTGTTTGTGATATGGGGATTATTGATAATGGATTTGGAAATATTAATTCTGTAAATGATGCATTTAATGATTATAACGGAAAGATTAGTATTGAATACAGAGGAAGTTCTTCTCAGTCGTTTCCAAAAAAACCATATGCTTTAGAAACACAAGATTCTATTGGAAACAACAATAATGTTTCACTTTTAGGAATGCCTGTAGAAAATGACTGGATATTATATGCTCCATATTCAGATAAATCATTAATGCGTAATTTTTTAACTTTTGATTTAGGACGAAAAATGGGTAGTTATTCACCTAGAACGGTTTATTGCGAACTAATTATCAATGGAGATTATAAAGGGATATATATCTTGATGGAAAAAATTAAAAGAGATAATGATAGAGTAGATATTGCAAAATTAGATTCAAATGATGTCGCTGGAGATAGTTTGACAGGTGGCTATATTATAAAAGTAGACAAGTATACAGGTACAGGAGGACTCGATTGGCTTTCAGATTTCCCAAATATTGGGGGTAATAATTTATATATTCAATATCATTACCCACAAGCAAGTGCATTGCAGCCTCAGCAGATGGATTATATCGAGCATTTTATGGATAGTTTTGAATATGCTTTAGCTGGCCCAAACTTTACTGATAGCTTGATAGGATATTCTAAATATATTGATGTAAATTCTTTTGTTGATTTATATATAATAAATGAACTCTCAAAGAATATTGATGGATACAGATTAAGCACTTATATGTATAAAGATAGGGATGATAATGGTGGTAAACTAACTATGGGTCCTTTTTGGGACTATAATTTGGCTTTTGGTAATGCTGATTATTGTGATGGAGGAATTACATCTGGGTGGGAAGTAAATACTGGCTGTGGAGATAATAATCCTTTTTGGTTCGAAAGACTTTTGGATGATACTACTTATCAAAATAAATTAAAATGCAGATGGGAATATTTGCGCGAAAGGAGTTTTCATCAGGATTCTATTTTTACTTTTATTGATAGTACGGCACTTTATCTAAATGATGCTCAGCAAAGGAATTTTCAGAAATGGCCAATTTTAGGAAACTATGTATGGCCAAATTTTTATGTAGGAAATACATATCAGGATGAGCTACAGTTCTTTAAAACTTGGATAGGAGGTAGGTTACTTTGGATTGACAATAATATTGGTGGTAATTGTTATGAAATTTTAGGATGTACTGATCCATTTGCATGCAACTATGATCCTTTAGCCAATACAAATGACGGAAGTTGTAATTATAATTCAGCATCATACGATACCCTTGTTTCTAGCATAAGTATAAGTTGGAATGGTTTGATATTAACTACTTCTGGAGATTATTCTGCTACATTATATAATTCAGTGGGTTGTGATAGTATTGCAAATCTAAATTTTATATTTAATCCTGTGTCTGCAATAAATGACTTTAATAATGATCAAAAAACGTTAATAAAAGTTATTGATGTGTTAGGAAGAACTAATTCTCCTTATAAAGAGACTACTCTATTCTACATATATGATGATGGAACAGTAGAGAAAAAAATTATTTTTGAATAAGACTGATTGTTATTTTTCTTTTTCAAGTCTACATTAAATTTAGATTTCTTAAGTTTACGGTCCTTTAAATTCTTAAAATCATGAAACTACGACTACACCTATTAATTATTACGTTATTTACTTTTTTTACTTCATTTTCACAAGTACAAACCATTAATACTTCTGGAATGACTTTTGATCCAGATACTGTAATTATAAATCTTGGAGATACTATTGAATTTGGACCTTTAGGTTATCATAATGCTGTTGAGGTAGATGAGTCTACTTGGATTGCTAATGATACTACCTATAATGGAGGTTTTTATTTTCCTTTAGGTAGCGCAGGAGGCTATTTTATTGCGGATTCTGCTAAAACATATTATTATGTATGTCAACCCCACGTCTCAATAGGGATGAAGGGAGTGATTATTGTTAATTCTGGTACTACATTTGGCTGTATAGATTCTATAGCATGTAATTATGATTCTAACTCAACTATAGATGATGGTAGTTGTACTTATTGGGGAACCTCTATGACTACTGATACTGTTTGTGATAGTTATGTTTGGTCAGTAACAGGTGATACTTTAATTACATCAGGGGTTTATACCTTTGTAGATACTTTGTCTTGTGATACTAATATTTTAAATCTAACGATTAATAATTCCACTACTAATATTGATATATATAGTGTTATCGGTTCATATACTTGGTCAGTTAACGGTATTACCTATACATCATCTGTTATTGACACATCAATTGGGATTAATTCATCCGGTTGTTCAGAGATGCATATATTGAATTTAACTATTTTACCTAATCCCGTAAATCTATTTTTCTCAGAATATGCTGAAGGAAGTAGTAATAATAAATATTTTGAGCTATATAATCCGACTGCAGACACAATTGATTTGACAAATTATGCATACCCTATGGTTAATAATAGTCCTGGTAATGGTGTAGGAATCTATGAGAACTGGAGAAATTTTGATTCAGCTGCTGTTATTTTACCTTTTGATGTGTTTATTGTTGCACATGCTTCTGCTGATAGCTCTATAATAATTGAGGCAGATATGATTGTAACTGCTTCAACTTCTCTTAGTAATGGAAATGATGGTATGGCTCTTGTTTATGGTAATGAGCCTTTATCACCAATTGCACCTGGTACTGATTATATTGTTTTAGATTGGATAGGCACTTGGGATGGCGATTATATTAACAATTCAGGATCAAGTAATGATGGTTGGGATGTAGCAGGAGAATCAATTGGAACTGCAAACCATACGATTATTAGAAAATGTCCAATAGATCAAGGAGATACGTCTTGGACAAATGCAGCTGGGAATGATCCTGTAAATTCACAGTGGATTGTATTAGGTAATAATGATTGGTCAAATATTGGACAACATATAATTTCACCATGTAATTTAACTTATGGCTGTACTGACTCACTAGCTTGTAATTATGATTCAACAGCCTATATTGATGATGGATCTTGTGTCTTTCCTGGTCAAATATTTCAAAACTCTACAACTATTTGTGATGGGGATAGTGTAACTGTTGGCAGTTCTGTTTATAATACGAATGGTTCTTTTTCAGATACATTAGTAAACTCATTGGGTTGCGATAGCATTGTCCAAACTAATCTTACTATATTCTCACAAACCTCACTCTATGATACAATATTTGGAGGAATTCCTGACACCTCAGTTGGAACAGGAAGTTATTATAGTGGCTCGCAATATTTGGAATTAAGTTGTTATGAACCTTCTGATTTAATTTCAGCATTAATATTCTCTCAAGATACAACACTTACTACATTCGAGATAAGTGATGAATTTGGTAATGTATTATTTGATGTTACTGAAACTGTTATTCCTGGTGGGTATAGAGTTTATTTTAATTATCATTTAACAGCAGGAGCAAATTACCGCTTGGGTGTAAACGGGCAAAGTAATGATTTGTTCAGACATAATTCTGGAGTAAATTATCCGTATAATTTTGGAACATTGGCTGCTGTAACATCATCAAGTGCTGGAGGAAGCTATTATTATTTCTATTATGATATTGAATTACGTCAATCTCCGGAAATATATTCTTTATGTGATGGAGAAAGTGTTACAATTGCAGGAAACGTATATGATACTAATGGTTTATATACCGATAGTTTAATCTCATCTCTAGGATGTGATAGTGTTGTATACTCAAATGTTGTGGTTTCTCCACATGTATCTTTTTTAAATAATCCAACTATTTGTAATGGAGAGACTTATTTAATTAATGGTAATATTTACGATTCCTCTGGGGTGTATATAGATTCACTACAAACAACAAACGGCTGTGATAGTGTAGTGACAACTACATTAACAGTTCTTTCTATTTCAGGAGGTTCTGCAGTAAATAACCAAACTATTTGTATGGGAGATTATATTATGGTTGGGACAAATACTTATTTTGCTTCTGGAACTTATTTTGACACCTTAATGTCAACCAATGGATGTGATAGTGTTCTAACGACAAATCTTAACGTAATTACAGCTAATTATTCAAGTATTAATGCTGGAATATTAGATACAATCAATGGCCCAGGTTCATTCAGTAATTATAATGGTCATCTGTTATTAGATGTAGTAGCAACTACTTTAGTCAAATCAGCTACTGTATATGCGGTTGACACTAATACTATTACGTTTGAACTAAGAGATGCTAATGGTTTGATTTTTGATGATATTACACATACTGTTTTTCCTGGAGAACAAAACCTTATCTTTAATTTTATGTTACCTGTTGGTACTGATTATCAGTTAGGGATTTCTACAGGAAATTCTGGGTTATACAGGAGCAATGCAGGAAATGGAAATTCCTTATCTTATCCTTTTAATGCAGGACCTGTAAGCATTACATCCTCTAATGCTGGTGATCAGTATTATTACTTTTTTTATGATATAGAATTCATGCCTTTTTCAACTTATAATGAAGTTAATATTTGTATTGGAGATAGTGTTACAGTTGGAGGTAATGTATACGATACCCCAGGACAATACCTTGATAATTTTACAGCTAATAACTCCTGTGACAGTATAGTATTTACTGTTTTGGATTTTTATCAATCTCCACCATTATTTATACAAACAAGTCCTGATCCACCTGAGATTTGTATAGGGGAGAGTGTTTTTCTTGAAGGTAGTTCAGGTTTTTCTTACTATTGGTGGGATAATGGATCAACAGGGAATTCTTTATTAGTTGTACCTTTAGAAGACACATGGTATTTACTTTCTGCAAAAGACTCTAATGATTGTGTTGTTAAAGAAGATATATGGGTATTTGTTGATTCTTGCATTACAGGTATTAACGACTTAAGTCATATAAACGAAATACAATTGTATCCTAATCCTGCTAGTGAACAACTTACAATTGACTTTACTGCAAAAGCTACAACTTTAAAAGTATATAATATGTTAGGAGAATTGCTGTCTGAAAAGAAAATTTTGGAAGGACAATATAAAGTAGATATAGATGTTAAAGATTGGAAATCTGCTATTTATAGTGTGCAGTTATGTTATAAAGACAGGGTAATTGCAAATAAAGTGTTTAATGTAGCAAGGTAGCGCTAATATTAAAAAGTATATGAAATACTGTTAATCAGTTGGTAGTCTGTTTCAGGAATTCCTTCTGCAGGCACACTGTCATAATTAAAAGTAGAGTTAATACTCAATAAAAAATAAGGGCTTAAATTTACTCTAAATGTAATGTTAGTTTTCCACCTGAAATCCCCTGCTTTTTCAATATTAGGCTGATAATGATTAGTGGTACTTACTGTAACATTTTTATTAAGTTTTATCATTAAATCAAAATTACTACTCATACGGTTTTGCAATATATTTTCACCCTCCAAAGGAATTTCATTTTCCCTTATTGCAGATAGTCCTACACAAATTTTTCTATTATCTTCATCTTTAAAATTATAAGAAACACCAAGCCCACTTGTGTATCTGTTTTTTACAGACCTACTAATATCATACATATGTTGCAATGTGATATTAGCATCTAATTTTTTAGCATCTAAAGCATATTTAAAATCCTGGGTTCCTTTATTTAGCAGATCATCCTCCCCAGTTTTACTGATAAAAGAAATATTATTTCCTAAACTAAAATTGGATTTACCTATTTTATATTTTACTAAAAACATATTATTGAACTGAAAAGTGCTCTCTGTATTTTTAGTAAAGTTCAGTCCTAAGTCAAAGTTACCGCTAAATCCTTCATTATCAGCAGGAACAGAAGCCATGATTTGTATGCTGATAAACAGTAAACTAAGAACTCTAAGCATTCCCTAAGTCCTTGATCTTAGTTGCTAAAATTGCAATTTTTGACTTTGCGTCAGCCATTTTGTTTTTTTCATTTGCAACTACTGATTCAGGTGCATTATTTACAAAACGCTCATTGCTCAATTTTCCTTCAACCGACTTTAAGAATCCTTGAGTGTAGTTCAATTCCTTTTCTAGTTTTTCAATTTCTCCTGCTATGTCAATATTATTGCCTAGTGGAATAAAGTATTCGTTTGAGTTTACCATGAAAGAAAAAGCTCCACCTGGTTTTTCTTCAGTAGTTTTTACACTGGTTAGGTTCCCTAATTTTGCAATAATA
>ENA-OSET01000641-OSET01000641.1-sediment-metagenome-genome-assembly--contig:-NODE-641-length-38407-cov-4.320897_pt1 | contig 38407 bp, 32 predicted proteins | sample MGYA00237882_ERZ534229 | MGnify/ENA primary metagenome ERZ534229 (study PRJEB26408, sample SAMN06266212) | sediment metagenome | isolation source: Hudson Canyon methane seep mesocosm | place: USA:Hudson... | reverse complement strand
TCTTCATACTTAACACCCTTTTCAGTAAATAAAGGCTTAAAATCTTCAACCTCTTTATATTTCTTAGGATCGGCTACAATTTTATCAAACAGGAATTGATGAATTTCTTCTCTAACCCCTAAAAATTCAGCGGCATAAAATGCTTTAGCATGAGTAACCCAACCAGGAAATGTCGCCGGCATCAATCTAAAATTCACATCCGCTGCTAATTGCTTTTCCCATTCTGGCAAGTGATCATTATTAAACTCATAACAATGAGGGCAGCCATACCAAAAGACTTCCAAGACCTCAATTTTTGAAGGGTCCTCTGTTTTAACCGGATAAGGCAACTCTTTATAGTGCCGACCTTTTTCCCAAAGATCTGCAGCAAAGCCTAATTGACTGGCACATAGAACTAAAATCATAAATGGCATTAGCCATAACTTTGTTTGACGCACAACATTCCCCTTCAGCATATCAATATAAAAATATTCAAATATTTTTTTGAGTTAGCCATCATAGCCTTGAGAAAATCTGGGCTCAAGCTCTCTAGCATGACGATTTAGTTAGTCTTGCCAAGTACTGGGCCAGTTTAACTACGCTAATCAAGTTTTAAGGAAAAGGTACGGGTATTTAGGTTTGCAAAAACTTAGACAAAAAAAAGCCCTCACCAGGAGGGCTTTTAAATAGCGTCTAAATATCAGGTTACTTATGGAGACCTGATATATAACTTGAAACAGCTTCAATTTCTTTATCATTAATACGCGCAGCTACTGAACGCATTATACGACCATCACCATCATTACTTCTTTCACCGCTACGAAACTTTTTAAGTTGCGTTGCAATATAGTCTGCATGCTGCCCCGCTAAAGCAGGAAATTTAGCTAACGCCACGCCTTCGCCTGCCGGACCATGGCACGCGCCACAAGCAGCCATACTGGTAGCGGGATTACCTATTCGATACAAGGCTTCACCTTTTTCAACAAGGGCTTCTTTTGCTTGCCCACCAGACATTACTTGCGAATTATAATAAGCAGCGATGTTATTGATATCAGCATCCGTTAAACCATTTAACAAACCCGTCATTTCAACGACATTACGCGCGCCATTTTTAATTTCTTGGATCTGCTTTACAAGGTACGGCACCCCTTGGCCAGCCAGTTTCGGAAAACTACCAACCGCACTGTTACCATCAACACCATGACAACCAGCACAAGATTCAGACGCTGTTTTACCCGCCTCTATATTACCCGTATTTCCAGCAGCTTGCGCACCAGTCACGAAAGACCCGGCCAATCCTGCAACGATTACTATTTTTTTCAACGTCATTTTCATGTTTTCGTGCTCACTCTCATATCGACACGCCCAGAAAGATCAGGCAAAATTTTTGGGGCTATTATACACTAAGCCCTCTTTGATAAAACCCTTAGCTAGAATCTCTATAAGACTAGCAAAACATCAGGCCTTTCGCTTCATTATGACTTCAGAAATTACACCTAATTCAATTTCCTACAATAGCGCACGCTTTACTCAAAGCGCGTCTAAATTATCTAATTGCATGCCAGATGATGGGTTTGAGATTGCATTCGCAGGCCGCTCTAATGCGGGCAAATCTTCTGCGATTAACTCAATTACAAATAATAAAAAATTGGCCCGAACCAGTAAAACCCCTGGCCGAACACAGCTTATCAATTTTTTTAGCTTGAGCACTCCTAAAGCGCGCTTAGTTGATTTGCCGGGTTATGGCTTTGCCAAAGTATCCCTCGACCTAAAAGCGGAATGGGGCAAACACCTTGATGATTATTTAAGAAATCGTGACAGTCTTTCGGGCCTGGTATTAATAATGGACATTAGAAAACCCTTAACAGAGTTTGATAATATGCTATTAAGCTGGTCTGACGAGTGCGAACTACCGACAGTTATTTTGCTTACCAAGAGTGACAAGCTCAAATATGGCCCAGCCAAACAAGTCTATTTTAAAGTGAAGAAGGCTCTTGAAGACCACTCATCGTTAAAAGACATCATTTTATTTTCAAGCCTGAAAAAAACAGGTATTCCAGAAAGTAAATTAACACTGGATAAAATTTTTAATGATGCCATGTCAGGAATGAGGGAATATGAAATAGAGAACGAAATAGATGATGAAATAAAAGATTAGAGAAAAAACGTATAGAGTTAAGGCTTCAATGCCTCAACCCCCTAGCCTTTTAAATGGAAGACTCCACCTCATCAAAACGGTACTTTTCTTGGTATTCTATCGCTAGTGCACGCTTATCTTCATACAAGTAAGGAATAACAAAATCTAGCACTAAATAAACCCCATGCTGGATACACTTCCGATTATAGACCTCATTATGAGAACCTTCATCTGCCTGTATAGTCTTCAAATAAGTCATCCAGTTGGTCACAATCAACCATACATTAAGCGACTTTGTTCGAATCTGTGATGCACTCAATGGCTGATATATTTTGCTCTCTTTCATTGCATTTACAATGCTCTGAATACCTTTAAGACATCGAAAGGTGAATTCGCGATAATCTTCTTGTAAGCGTGGATCACTGTCTAGCAAGTGTTCAAGGTCTCGATGAAAAAAACGATAAGCCCAAAGCCCATTAAAAACAGCATCTAAATATGCTATCAAGTCAGGAATTTTTATTTCTTGATCTGAAGAAATATGCAGATAAGTGTCAACCAACAACTCATAACTCTTGAAAATCTCATAAATAATGTCGCTTTTATTACGAAAATGATAATACAAATTGCCTGGCGAAATGTTCAGGTGCGCTGCGATATGATTGGTCGAAATATTACGCTCACCTTTTTCATTAAAAAGGTCCAGAGCCGCTAAGATTATCTTATCTTTGGTTTTCATTCTTTACTCTATTCCACTAATTGTTAACACCTTTGCGGCGATAAAAAACCCTATCGTTACCGGCGCCACTGTAACAGTTCATCATGGTTAAGCAACTGTTTTTCATTGATAAGATCAAGCAATCTATATCTTTTAATTGACCATGAGTCATTATCACTTGACTATGCCTGCTATTTTCTAGAGTATATACTCTATAAATGTAAATTGCATAAGTCTACACGAATGAGATTCATGCTCTAAATAACGTATTTTCAGTTAGTCAAAAAACAATCAACACTTAATGAGCAAGAGGCACACAATGGTCGCAGAAGTCATTCAAATTACAGAAAGCACTAAGCAGATTCAGAAAATGAACCATGCCTTCAAAACACAGCAAGCTGCATTCAGAAAAAACCCAATGCCTTCTTATGACGAGCGGGTCGCTAATTTAAAGAAGTTACGTGAAGCTGTTATGGAGAGCCAGGATGCTTTAATCGCAAGCATTTCCCAAGATTTTTCATGTCGCTCTGCCGATGAAACAAAGCTTGCTGAGATAATGACGACGGTTCACTCCATTGATTACCACCTTAAAAACCTTAAAGGCTGGATGAAAAAAGACAAAAAGAAAATATCACCGTTATTTCAACCCGCAAAAGGCTTTGTTCAATACCAACCTCTCGGCGTTGTCGGCATCATTGCACCTTGGAATTATACCGTAGCGTTATCCTTAGGCCCTGTTGTTTCAGCCTTAGCTGCCGGTAATCGTGTAATGATCAAGATGTCAGAATATACACATGCCACTTCCGTTTTGATCAAACAATTAATATCCGACACATTTCCTGAAGACCTGGTCACTGTGGTTATAGGCGATGCAGATGTCGCAACTGAATTTTCAAGTATCCCTTGGAACCACCTGCTATTTACAGGGTCTACTGCTGTCGGGCGACATGTAATGAGAGCTGCTGCTGCGAATTTAACGCCTGTCACGCTAGAGTTAGGTGGAAAATCTCCAACGATTATTTCTGATGACGTAGCTATGGATGACGCAATGCAACCCATTGTGTTTGGCAAAGCATTTAATGCCGGACAAACATGTGTCGCGCCAGATTATATCTTGTGCCCAGAAAGTAGACTTGACCATTTCGTCGACCGCTTTCAACATTTCTTTGCCAAAATGTACCCCACTTTAAAGCACAATAATGACTTCACTAGCGTAATCGACGCGCGTCAATATGCTCGACTACAATCCTACCTTGAAGATGCTCGCAACAAAGGTGCTACTGTTATTGAATGCAACCATGCTGATGAGGATATGAAAACTGGCACGCATAAGATGGCCATTCACTTGGTACTCAATGCAACAGAAGACATGCTAGTTCTTCAAGAAGAAATATTTGGACCAATACTCCCTATCGTTACCACCAAGTCATTAAATGAAGCGTTGAACTACATTAATGATCGACCACAACCACTAGCACTCTATTACTTTGGCCATAGTAAAGATGAACAGCAACTTGTTTTAGATCAGGTCAGAGCTGGCGGTATTTGCATCAATGACACGATCTCTCATTTTGCACAGGAAGACATGGCATTTGGCGGCGTTGGTGAGTCTGGAATGGGGAGTTATCATGGCGATCAAGGTTTTTTGACCTTCTCTCACGCTAAATCCGTTTTCACTAAAAACTCATTTAATAGTACCAAGTTTGCTTACCCTCCTTTCGGAAGCATGATCCACAAAGCGCTGTTTTCAATTTTCTTACGTTAGTCGAAGGCCCGATATGTCACATAAACAAAACGTACCGGGCCAAAAGCCTCTTCACTCCCTGCTTATGCAAACCAGTCCTATTCATAATAAGCTGTCGAGACGGCAGCTTATTAAGACAGGCATTTTCGGTTCGGCAGTCCTATCTATATCAAGTGGCGCTGCATCCTTGTCAGCTAGCACTGAAACACAAGACCAGCCCGCTCACGTAGATGGCCATCCATATCCATTCCTAAATAAGGATGACCAGATACTAATCACTGCCCTGCTACCCGTTATTATCGACTTGAATTGGCCAAAAGATGCCAAGGATCAACAAATAGCAACTGAAAAAACGCTCAGGTCTATTGACCTATATATAACAAGACTCGGTTCGTTTAATGCCGGTGAGATTAGAAAATTATTTGATCTTCTAAATTTCAGAATGACACGCTTTTTAATGGCCGGAGTTTGGTCAAGTTGGGATAAGGTTGATAAAAAACAAGTTGATGAGTTTTTGATTTCCTGGAAGCTCAGCCGTTTCTCACTACTGACAGGAGCCTATAATGCCCTTACAGACATATTGGCATTTTGCTGGTACAGCAACCCGGAAAACACATCTAAACTAGGTTACTCTGGACCTCCTGAGTACACTCTTCAAGCCTTACCCCAATTCAAAAACACATAATAAACAGGCCACCTTATGAGCGACCCGATCCAAGCAGGCATTGATAAAGGCTGGCTAATTACCAGCGCAGGTTCTTTGCCAGACAAAACTATTTTGGAAGCGGATATTGCCATTATCGGCTCAGGTGCAGGCGGAGCAACAAGCGCTGAATTTTTAAGTAAAGCAGGACTTAAAGTCATCATCATTGAAGAGGGTAAATTACGATACCAAAAAGACTTCAAGATGAATGAATTTGATTCTGCTTCCACGCTGTATCAAGAAGCGACTAGTAGAAAAACAGAAGATGCCGCCATTGCCATTTACCAAGGTAGAACCGTAGGCGGCTCGACGACGGTCAATTGGACCTCTACATTTCGCACCCCTGACAACACATTAAACTATTGGGCCTCTGAATTTGGTTTAAGCGATTATACCCCCGAAAAAATGCAGCCCTGGTTTAAAGAGCGCGAAAAAGTACTAAACATGTCTCCCTGGCTTGTTCCCCCCAATGCGAATAATTCTGCGCTTAAAAAAGGCTGCGATGCACTCGGCTGGTCTTCAAAGACCATGGTAAGAAACGTCAAAGGCTGTTGGAACTTAGGCTATTGCGGCTTCGGCTGCCCGACTAATGCCAAGCAGTCCATGTTACTTACCTCCGTACCCACAGCACTGGACAATCAAGCAAGCCTCTTAACCTGCGCCCGAGCTGAGCGCTTCCATTTCAAAGAAGACAAAATAACTCATTTGGAATGCCACACACTCGATAGTGAGGCCTTTTCTGAAAGCGGAAAATCCGTCACCGTCAAAGCTAAACATTATGTGCTTTCTGCTGGCGCGATAGGTAGCCCGGCCGTTTTGATGCGATCTGAAGCACCAGACCCTTTTGAAACACTCGGAAAACGAACATTTCTTCATCCTGTGAATAGCTGCACCGCAACCATGCCAGAAGAAGTAAAGCCATATGAAGGCGCGCCGCAAAGCGTCTATTCAGATGAATTTTTATGGCGCGAAGGGGTGAACGGAGATATGGGTTTCAAATTAGAAGTTTCTCCGTTATTCCCTGGTGGACTCGCAGCACAAGAAGCACTTCATGGAAAAGTACTAGCACAAAGACTCGCGGCCCTCCCCTATACACAATCTATGATCGCCTTGTTACGCGATGGCTTTAATGATCAATCAATTGGGGGAGCTGTTAAACTCCGCTCGGACAATAGCCCTGTGTTGGATTACCCTATCAACGATTATATTAATGCCGGTTTCATAAAGTCCTATCTCTCTATGGCAGAAGCTCAATTTGCAGCGGGCGCTAAAACAGTCACGGCGGTACATCATGATGCCAAAGACTGGCGCTCCTGGTCAGAAGCAAAAAAGGCTATTAAATCGCTACCAATGACGCCTTTAAGAGCAGCCCTTTTTTCCGCTCATGTCATGGGAGGATGCGGTATGGGCTTAGATCCAAGAAATTCTGTTGTCAATGGACATGGAGAGCATCATCAAATTGAAAACCTCAATGTCATAGATGGCGCTTGCTTCCCCACCAGTATAGGGTCAAACCCTCAATTATCTATTTACGGTTTAGCGGCAAAACAAGCATCTCACCTAGCAACTCGGTTAAAATTTGGTTAATATTCGCTCCTTTTTAGCTTGGCACAAAACTTTAGGGGCTTTATCATCATGAACATTGTTGTTTATCCAGGTACATTTGATCCCATTACAAACGGCCATACTAATCTCGTAGAACGAGCATCAAAATTATTTGATAAGATCATTATCGCTGTAGCTTCCAGCCCCAAAAAAAAACCTATGTTCCCCCTAGAAACCCGAGTTTCAATGGCGCAGGAAGTACTATCTCATATTCCCAATATCGAAGTAGTCGGCTTTGAAAACTTACTAGCAGAATTCGTAGTTGAGCACGATGTTAATATTATTCTCAGAGGCCTTAGAGCGGTATCTGATTTTGAGTTTGAGTTTCAACTAGCCGATATGAACCGGCGCTTGGTACCTCAAGCAGAAAGTTTATTTCTGACACCAGACAATCACCTTTCGTACATTTCCTCTACGCTGATCAGAGAGATAGCTACTTTGGGAGGAAATGTTTCTGAATTTGTAAGCCCTATTGTTGTGTCTGCATTAAATGACCTTAAGCAGTCATCCTGATTTAACGTTTTAACAAAAGAGATGCCGAATGGCCTTATTAATAACTGACGACTGCATCAACTGTGATGTCTGCGAACCAGAATGCCCAAACGAAGCAATTTCACCTGGCGAAGAGATTTACATCATTGACCATTCCAAATGTACTGAGTGTGTTGGTCATTATGACGAACCGCAGTGCGTAGAAGTATGCCCTGTTGATTGTATCCCCCTCAATCCTGAGCATATCGAAACTCAAGACCAGCTAATGGCAAAATATAGAAAACTGAGCGGTTCAGAATAAATCTCAATCAGCCGAAAGTGACTTTTTTTCTTTGTGTACTACACTGATAAATAAGCACTCTTATCATTCTGGCCCAATTTGAGAATAAAATGGCAAAAAAAGAAAATGCTGAGGAGCATGAACCGCTAACAGAAGAACAGCGAATTACCGCTCTTGAACAGAAAGTGGGAACCAATAAGGTTGTGCTCATCGGTATGGCTTTGTTCTTAATTGTCATTATTACCGTATCTGTCACTATTTTTTCTCTCACCTCGTTTAAAGATGTTGCTGTTGTAACGCCCGAAGAATTCCTGACCTTACAAGAAGAAGTAAACGCACTGAAAGAACTGATTGAAGAACAAAACAGCAAACTACAAAAGACAAAGAGTGGCTTAGAATTGTTTGAAGTGCAGCTAGCCAATAGCAGCAATAAAACCCTTCAGGGAATTATTCTAAATCAAGAAAAAGGTCACCAAGAATTTTTAAGTGCCCTAAGGTCAGGCATGTATGATCTGGCTCATATGCTTCCCGGCTCCAGAACATGGCTTGATGTCTATACCGACAAAGTAGACAAAGCAGATATGAATAGCCAAGCAAGAGAAAAAGATATAAAACAGCTACTAAATAATGAACCAAACGAAAGTGATGACGACGAAGATGGCTTCTTTTAGTAAACAATATTTACTCGTTTACATCTGGCCCCATTAATACGGCAACCCACTCCGTCTCTTGACTACTTTCAAAGGCAATTTTAAGCAGCATTGTCAAAGGAACTGACAATAACATGCCCACAGGACCCAGCACCCACCCCCAAAATACTAACGAAAGAAATACCACCAAGGTAGATAAGCCAAGACCTCGCCCCATATACCGTGGTTCGATCACATTACCCATCACCATATTCGCCATAAGGTAACCTAAGCCCGTCAGCAGCGCATAGAATGGCCCCAGCTGAACAAGTGCAAGTAACATGGCAGGTACTGCTGCTATAATAGATCCTATGTTAGGTACAAAATTAAACAGGAAGGCTAGCAAGCTCCATAACAACGGATAATCAACGCCGATCACTTTTAACCAAATATAAATAACCAGACCTGTCGCCAAACTAACCAAAGCCTTAATTACCATATATTGTTTCACATTATCTAAAAATCGCTGAATGTGCGCCATATGTTCGCCATCTGCCCCAAAAGCCACTCGCAGCTTCGCTGGCAAAGATGCACCTTCGAATAACATAAAAATGACGGTTAGAATAATCAAGAACGAATTTGAGAGCACGCCACCTAAGTTACCCAAGGTTGAAGCAGCGATCTTAAAAACTGTAGAAGGGTCAAAGTGAGCCATCAATCGTTCACGCGGTATATCTAAACCCCAAGTATTTAACAATGAAATAAATTCCCCCGTCAGACTTTGCAATCGTTCTTGATAGATAGGTAGGTCTTGTGAAAAAGCAGTTAAAGAGGTACTAATAATTGATATGAAAAGTAGCTGAATCAGGCTAATAAAGAGCACCACTGAAATCAAAGACAACCAGGCAGGTAAACCTTTTCTAAGCATATATAAGAAAGGTGGAGCACATATAATGGCAAAAAAACCTGATAACAAAAACGTTACCATAAGCGATTCAGCTGCACGAACACCTGCAACGACTATTACAAAGGCTGCTAACACAAAGAGAAAGCGTGCCGCTGAAGAAAACTGACCTGTCTTATGCATGCGTCTTCCTGTTTTTAACCTAGTACTTAGATGGAAAGTAAAGCTGAGTTTCGTTTAAGCACTAATCTACATGGTCTTCAACAAGACATTTATGTAAGCTCTTGATTGCTAGATCATAATCATCCTCATTGATAATAAACTGCATATCTACTTGCCTCATCGATTGATGCATTGCCAATACGCTTATGGCTTGGTCAGCTAATGCCGTAACCGTCTTTGCCAAGATTCCTGGCACTTTCATATTACTACCTATTGCCGACACAATAGCGACCTTAAATTGATTAATTTCAGCTTCAGGAAAAAGCTTTTCAACCTCACGATAAATACGCTCAATATTTTTTAAACTCACCGCTATATAGTGTGTAATAGTATTTGCATTAATATCCTTTGATACCATATGGGCTTTAAAGCTGGTAATAATTTTTAGAATTTGTTGATCAAATTGATCCACGCTTCCCGTCATATTTTGATCAAACACTTCCAGCGCATAAATCCCCTTGCAACCGGCGATAATCTCAACACAAGGTTGGTCGCTCACATAATCGCCTGTAATGAGTGTTCCGGGGTGATCCGGTTCAAAGGTATTCTTAACCCTTAGAGGAATTTTATTACAACGTAAGCCTTTTGCTGCCTTTGGGTGAATTGCCTCCATACCTAAGTTTGCTAACTGATCAGCAACATCATAATTGGTTCGCCCAATAGGAACGGCATTTTCCTCTCCGACCAGTCGAGGATCGGCAGTACTAAGATGAAACTCTTTGTGTATCACAGTTTCTGCTGCTTCGGTCAATACCGCAATACGGCTAAACGTCATCTCACTGTAACCACGATCGAAAGTAGACATCAAGCCTTCTTCGCTATGCGCATAACCTGTTGCGATTGGGATTTGACAGCTCAGATCCAAATCTTGAAAGGCACTCTCTATTCGCTCATCTAATGAGGTTTGCTGCTTTGTTTGCCAGCCGGTTAAGTCCACATAGCAAGTATCAAATCCATCTCGCTTTAGTAGCCTCGCGGTATTCCATGCACTATGTGCCTCCCCAATACTGGCAAGCATTTCACGTACGGTCGCTAAGTGGGCATCTAGTTCAAAATGGCCATGCTGACAAAGACGCTGAAGGTCTTCGAGACATTGTTCAGCATCATCCAAGCGTTTACTAATGAAGGTATTTGCTTCCGTCAGCAACTCACCCTCGCCAAAAAGCTGCAGGTTAATTTCCTGCATGCTATGTTTGACAGAATTCAGTTGTTCACGCCAACTATCATCATTATTCACAGCATTAGCAAACAAAGCATATACACCCGGCTTACTACTTTTTTTGTGCTCCAGTAAAGTGTCGGTCATTCCGCCATAAGCAGAAACAACAAAGACCCGTTGAAATATGGTGTCTTTGCGACTTGGTTTTTTAATAATGTTATCTCGAATCGCGGCATAATCACTCATCGAGGTGCCGCCGATTTTTTCTACGCTATGGGACTTCATAATGACCTTACTGGATAAATTTAAGCGCCGTTATTCTACTTGAATGCCAAGTTTTGTCTATCTTCCAGCAAATCCAGTTCAACTTTTAAACACTAAAACATTTACTTTTTTTATAATTTTACTAAAACTTATAGGTAAGTTATTTAAAAATAATGAATAATAGCTATTCTGTAACCCAATATTTAGTAAATACTATGCCGATAGATTCGACAGAAGAAGATTCAGATAATCGCGACGACCATCGTACCCCCATGCGAGTACAAGTCAAAGTGAGTCATCCCAGCATTGGGGATATTAAAGTTTGCACTCGTGATATTTCAGATGGCGGTATATTTCTGTTAACCGAAAGTATTCAAATGCCACCTATGGGTAGTATTGTATTAGGGCAAGTCCAAGGCATGCCAGATGCACCTATCTTAAAAATGGAAATCGTTCGCATCGAACCTGCAGGTATTGGTCTTAAATTTATAAATGATTAAAGGATTCACTTATGCGATCTGCGTTTTTTTCAACGCCCCCCCTTCTACTGACAAGCTTAACCACTTTATTTTTTTCTATGTTAGCACACGCTGAGAGTGATAATTTTTCTCAAAATTATCAACAGCCAACCCGAGGATTCATGATAGAAAACGGGGCTGTCAGCGGATTAGGCAAGGTATCTGCTGAACTTTATTCCGGCTCAGGCAACTTAGATTCAGGCGGAGGCATTCGCCTAGGACTATCCAATGCTGAGTTAATCCTTAACAGTAATTCAAATGCAAATGGACAGAATGATTTATTACTTAAGTGGGCGATGAAGGATTACAAACTAAACGCTGAAACCAGTCATGTAATTAATTGGTCTGCTCTCGGAGGCGTCTCTCACCTTGATTCAGATACCGTAGACAGCTTTAGCTTTCAGTTTGGTGCCAGCGCCACAATTGATGCAGATGCAGCCTCGTTCACAATCAGCCCGACTTTGGTGCACATTGATATTAATGACGTTGATGATACCTACCTCAACTTTGGTCTAGGCGCTCATGTAGGTGTAATAGACACAACATCTGGCTTGTTTTCATTAGGTGCTGAAGCCATCATCACCACGCAAGATGATCAAGATAATCTATTTGCTTTTGGCGCGCGCTGGTCATATAACGAGAGAGTTAATATCGACCTAGTACCCTTGATATTAGGCGGCACAGACATTAAAGGCTTACCCGGTATCGTCAGGTTAAATATCGTATTTTAGATTACAAACTAAGTAGTGCCTGAAGTTGAAATATCTTTCCAGGCATTATTTGTACGGATTTCATTGGCTTTATTGGCAACACTTAATAAGAGTTTGTCCCGCTTCCAATCTATATAAGCACTTGAATCATTAGCTTCAAAGCGGTCATCAAATAACGCAATCAAACGCTTTAGCTCCTCTCGACAAGCCGCTAGCGATATGTGTGCCGCAGGGGATTGCAATGGCATAAGTGATGATAGCGCCTGCAGAGATAGAATAAGCGGCAAGTGAGCCTGTATGCTATCGTCTCCCCATCTAGACTCTATCGCCTCACCCAGCCGAAAACCGAGTATCGCTGCCAACACATGCAAATCCTCATAGGTTCTAAACGGCTTTACATAATTAGAATAACCATCACCAGATAGAATATCAGCCTGACCTACCTCAACATTATCCAGAATGACTTTGCCATGACTCACCAGCGGAATAAAAGGCAGTGTAGGTAAGGCAATTATCTCAATGCCCTTTGCCGTGCTAGGTATCGATACGACTTTTATTACTCCCCTACCATTCACATCTACGCCGTTATTGCACGCTACAAAGATATGCTGCGAGTCATTTGCACCTGATACAAACTTCTTCTGACCGTTTACGACATAGTCGCCCCCTTCTTGCTGGAACAGGGTTGTTTTAATATCCTTAGGTCTCACGCCACCTTCTTCAGTAACACAAAGAGACGCCAGAGGCAGTGCCGACTGACCCCGGCTAAACAGTGATTCAAGCGCAGACTGATATCCTGAAGCAAAAGCAAAACTCATATTTTTACTTAAACGCCCACCCATAATCGCTCGATCGATTGAAGAATCGAATCCTCGAACGTTCTGATTGAAAGCGTCAAACCAAGCAGCCATAGAGGTATGCGTCTGCCTTGCAGCAGATGTCGTTAACAGCGTTTCAATAAGTGACATTGTTCTTTCTCAACAGTCGCATAGGTGATTTCCGAATTGCTTTTAATTTATCTGGTTAATGTGCTTGATCCCAATTATCTCCAACGCCTGCTTCAACAATTAAAGGCACATCCAATGCTGCGGCATTCATCATTTGTGTGATGAGAATATCTTGCACTTGGTCCACATGCTCTTCTGCCACTTCGACGACTAATTCATCGTGCACTTGCATAATCATTTTTGCATCAAGAGACGATGAATTTAAACGCGCTTCAACTTTAAGCATGGCTTTCTTGATAATATCTGCCGCCGTTCCTTGCATTGGTCCATTGATAGCAGTCCGCTCTGCCGCTTGTTGCTGCATTTTATTTCGTGCATTGATCTCGGGTAAGTATAATCGTCGACCAAAAACAGTTTCAACAAAGCCATCTTCATGTGCCTGTGCTCGTATTCGGTCCATATAGTCCAAAACGCCAGGGTACTTTTCAAAGTAACGATCAATATACTGCTGTGCTTCTTTACGTGTTACGTTTATCTGCTTTGCTAACCCGAAGGCCGACATACCATAAATCAGGCCAAAATTAATTGCCTTGGCTTTTCGACGTTGGTCAGCACTAACTTCAGTTAAGGGTACACCGAATACCTCAGATGCTGTAGCTTTATGGACATCCTGCCCCTTAGCAAAAGCACTTAAAAGCCCTTCATCTTGAGAAAGGTGAGCCATAATACGTAATTCAATTTGAGAGTAATCTGCCGCAATCAACTTATAACCCTTCGGCGCGATAAAGGCTTTACGAATTCTGCGGCCTTCTTCAGTACGTATTGGGATATTTTGTAGATTTGGATCAGTCGAAGATAATCTACCCGTGGCTGTAACAGCTTGATTATAAGATGTATGAATTCGACCTGTGCCTGGATTTACCAGTAGAGGTAACTTGTCGGTATAGGTGGATTTAAGTTTTGCCAGACTTCGATGTTCCAAAATAATTTTCGGTAGTGGGTAATCTTGTGCAAGCTCTTGCAGTACTGGCTCAGCAGTTGAGGGTTGACCTTTTGGGGTTTTTTTAATCACAGGCAAACCTAGCTTTTCAAAAAATATCACTTGAAGCTGCTTCGGTGAACTTAAATTAAATTCTTCGCCCGCTAAGTCATATGCCTGTCGCTCAAGTTCAATTATACGCTCAGCCAATTCTAAGCTTTGTTGGCCAAGTAAGTGAGCATCCACTACCGCACCGTTTCTTTCTATAGATGCAATGAGAGGAACAAGTGGCTTATCAATTTCCTGATAAACACTGTGTAAGCCCAGCGACGCTTGTAACTGTGGATAAAGTACTTGGTGTAGTTGGAAAGTAATGTCAGCATCTTCAGCGGCATAGGGTGCAGCAACACCCAAAGAAATTTGATTAAACGTAAGCTGCTTAGCGCCTTTACCTGCTATATCTTCAAAGTGAATAGTGGAACGGCCAAGATGTTTCTCTGCCAGGGTATCCATATCATGTCGGTTGGCTGTTGAATTCAACACGTAAGACTGAATCATGGTGTCATGTTCAATACCTTGTAATTCAATACCGTGGTTTAGTAATACATGTTTATCGTACTTTAGGTTCTGGCCTACTTTAAGCTGCTTTGGATCTTCTAACAAAGGCTTCAATTTAGACAAAACCCAATCTCGATCTAACTGTTCTGGTGCATCTAAATAGTCATGAGCAAAGGGTAGATAGGCGGCTTCACCCGCTTTACACGAAAATGAAACACCGACTACTTCGGCTTCCATATATTTCAAACTCGTTGTTTCGGTATCAAAGGCAAATAATTCAGCTTGTTGAAGCTTTTCCAACCATTCATTGAATGCACCTTCCGTCAGAATCGTTTGATAATCACTTGGGGGCTGTTCAGGAGTGGCAACTGAGTCACTTTGACCCTTCGACTCAGACCCCGACATATCTCTTTTTTCCAGCGTCGTTATCCAAGACTTGAATTCATATTCTTTGTATATACTTATTAATGTCTCTTTTTCGAACGTTGAATATTGAATATCATTCAGGTGTTGAGGTAGCTCAACATCTAGTTTTATGGTGGCCAGCTGATATGACAGGGGTAAAAACTCAAGACTGTTGCGCAGATTTTCACCCACTTTACCTTTCACCTGATCCGCATTTTCTATCACGCCGTCAAGCGTCTCGTATGCTGTCAGCCATTTCACTGCGGTTTTAGGCCCGCATTTGGGCACACCCGGTATGTTATCGACTGAATCGCCCACTAATGCTAAATAATCAATAATTTGATCAGGGCGAACGCCAAATTTTTCTATAACACCATCAGCATCCATCGCAACATTGGTCATGGTATTCAACAAGGTGACATGCTCAGTAACTAACTGAGCCATATCTTTATCGCCGGTGGAAATCACTACATCTACCTTACTGTCAGTCGCCTGTTTCGCCAGTACACCAATGACATCATCCGCTTCAACGCCGGGAATAATAATTAGAGGTAATCCCATGGCTCGAATAATTTGGTGAATGGGCTCTATCTGGCAACGTAAATCATCTGGCATCGGCGGACGGTTCGCCTTGTACTCTGGAAACATCTCATGACGAAAATTTTTACCTTTGGCATCAAAAATAATCACTAATTTAGAATCTGGATAATCCAGCTGTAGTCGGCGCAGCATACTAATCACGCCCTTAATTGCGCCAGTAGGGTGACCTTTGGAGTTCAATAGAGGGGGTAAGCCATGAAACGCTCTAAACAAATAGGAAGAGCCGTCGACGAGAACGGTGGGTGCCGTGTTTAGCTTTAATGATTCTTGTGTCATAAAGGTATCTGTATTCAAAGGTATAAGTGAAGCGTTTCAAGATGAGTCGCGCTCCTGGATGTGTATAATAAGCAAAAATGCTTAAACACTAAACAGGAAAATCATATGAAACATATTTTACCTTTAAGTATGCTGCTCACTTTACTAATCTTACCCATTCATTCTGTGCATGCTCAAGATTCTGTTCTGCCAGCAGAGCCCCAGATCACCATTCGCCACGATAATGATGAAACATTTTACGAATATCGCGTGAATGGCGTCTTAAAAGAAATTAAAGTCACCCCTAAAGTTGGGCCCACTTATTATTTAATACCCTCTGATGGCTCAGGTTTTATTCGTGAAGACCAATCGCAACTGTTAGTTCCGAGTTGGGTTTTATTCAAATGGTGAACTTTTTCAAAAAGTATTCAAGCTTAGTATGAATATTCTAATTTTTACGCGTATCTTTGCTGCGAGTTAGGTAATCATGGATTGGCTTTTGTTATTGGCACCGGCACATTTGAGAATAACTTAAGCTCATTCATTGAAAACAGGCAAATACACCAAGGAAAATTATTATGAGCACCATCAGATCTTACCAAGAGCAAGTTCAAGAAATCGTTGAAAAAGCAATCGCGACTGTTGAAGAGCAGCACAAAGCACTTGCAGCTGCATCTTTCGAATACATTGAAAAGCTTTACAAAATCGAAGCAGTTAAGACCAAGCACGATGATGTTGCTGGCATTGCATATGATAAAGCTCGTGATGTAACTAAGCTTGTAGGTGAGTACGCTAGTGACTTAATCGCTAAGTTCGAGAAAGAAGAAGTTGCTCCTGCTAAGAAAGCTCCTGCTAAGAAGAAAGCAGCAGCTAAGAAAAGCACCGCTGCAAAAGCAGACGCAGCAACAGCTTAAATTGTTTTAGGATCGATCTGTTAGATTAACCCCCTGATAGTTCGCTCTTATACCCGCTTATTAAGCGGGTATTTTTTTGCCTAAAATTTAAAACATCTATATTCTCGCCTCCACAGCACACTACGCCCAGACAATGTATGTTACATACACTCAATCTTGGCCTTTCCTAAAAAGCACCAATCCACTTTAAACTTTACCGCCTTAATAATTTATATTACTTTAGCAAACTAATGTATTTACAAAGACTCAAGGGTAAGTAAATGAGCACAATCATTGATGGCATAGACTACGGTCCTTTAGCGCAGCTAGTTGGCAAATGGGCAGGCAATAAAGGTCTTGATAAAGCACCCGATATCAACGCAAACACAGATGAAAGCAACTATACCGATGAACTTACTTTCACCCTTGCCGGCGCTGCTGAAAATGCAGAAGAGCAACAACTAGTCGCCATTAAATATCATCATGTGGTCCGAAAAACAGAAAATGGTCTTATTTTTCATGACCAAATTGGTCACTGGATCTATGAACCCAGCAGCGACACTATTATGCATTCGTTAACCATACCTAGAGGCATCTGCCTTCTTGCTGGCGGTAAAGCACAAGAGAATAACAATGGATGCATACTAGACGTTTCAGCAAAAGCTGGCAGTGAAACTTTTGGGATTGTGCAATCACCGTTTATGCTAGAGAAGGCCAAGACAACAGCATTCCATATGAAGTTGAGCATCCAAGAAAATCAACTACATTACCGCCAAGAGACCTCTCTGCACATTTACGGCAAAGATTTTGAACATATTGATGAAAGCACCTTACAGCGGATATGCTACGAACTTGACTAACACCTAAAACCTATCCTAAAAGGAGAAGTAATGTCTTTCATTACCCGTCATATTAAATGGCTTATGCTGCTATCAGGCTTGCTTACTTGTACAATGATTTATGCGGTTTTTGCACCGCAAGCCGCTTTAGAAAGTACCTTTGGGGCGTCATTTCACTCACCTTTGGCTGATATAGTTGTGCGTAGCTGGGGGATATTAATCACTCTCGTTGGCGGGATGCTGATTTACGCGGCCTTTAACCCGCCTAGCAGAAAGTTGGTGGCTGCAGTTGCCGCCACCAGCAAAAGCTCCTATGCGACGTTGGTGCTTATATTCGGCCAACAATATCTGCGTACAGCAGGCTGGGTAATTGGTTTCGATTCAATCGTGGCAATAGCACTATTTATCTATTTGTTTTCCACTAAACAAGCAGATTAACGCCAATAAGGCTTAACCTAAACTGCAGCTACCAAGGTAGCTGCTCACCATTTGAATGCCAGAAAGTACCGGTATTTTCTAAGTTAAGACTTTCAATTCTGGCAGCTAAACACTCAGCAGCTGCGTCCGGCGTAATGTCACCATGACCACCGATCATCTCTGTCCCGACCAAACCGGGGTGCAAAATAGCAACAGCAATTCCTCTCGCCTTCAAATCACACGCTAAAGATACGCCCGCCATATTCAGTGCTGCTTTAGACATTCGATAACCATAACGTCCACCGCTAGTGTTATCGGCTAATGAGCCCATTCGACTAGTAACCAAGGCAACTTTTGTTGCTCCTGACATATTACCCACTAAAGCCTCAGTCACTCTAAGTGGCGCCAATGCATTGACTTCAAATTGCTGCTGAATGGTATCAAAATCAAGCGAACCTAATTGCTCATCCCGTAAGATACCCGCATTGTTAATCAGAAGATCTATCTCAACCCCTTGAAGACTCGACCGGAGTTCATCAATGGCACTTGCGTCCGATACATCTATGCCTGAAATGATATTAACGCCCAGTAAGGTCAACTTCTCTGACGCTTGCCTGCAAACGGCATAGACAGTGAAACCTAAGTCTTGATAATACCGGCAAAATGACAAACCTATACCTCGATTAGCGCCTGTAACCACAACCACTTTATTCATTCTGATACTCCACCTATAACATTTTCGATTAAGCTCTATCTAAAATATAGCGCTGCACATAATAAAATAAATAATATCGCTGAGATTGACTGCCAAAATATTAAGGGATTTTTATCAATCAACAAAGCATTATGTGTCCGCTTGTATTTAGGGTTGGGTTTTTGCAACTCATACAAGAACTCTGACACATCTCCATATCGGCGCTCTGGCTCAAAACGCAGCCCTTTTTTAACTGCGCCGTCCATCCAAATAGGTACCAAGGGGTTCAACTCAAAGCAGGGAATATATTTTGTTTTAAGATAGGCTTTGGGCGTTCGGCATTCATCTAATTTTCCATTAAATGGCGGCTTACCCGTGAGCATTTCATATACGATCACTGCCAAAGAAAATATCTCCGACTGAACTGTACTCACCGCATTCAACACCACCTCCGGCGCGGAATAACTCGCCGTACCTAAAATACCGCTTCGTTCTAATGGTGTTGATATTTCAGCTATACCTTTGATAAAACAGGAGCCAAAGTCGATTATTTTCACTTCACCGTTCAAGTCGATCATAATGTTGCCCGGCTTGATATCTTGGTGCAACATTTCTCGCCGGTGCATCGCACGCATCCCCTTTACAATCTGCTGCACAATATAAATAACATCTTGTACCGCAGGCTTTGGATTTCGTTTTATCCACTTTGCCAAGGTCATACCCTCAACAAACTCGGTAAGATAATATAGAAACGACTTCGGTTTATTGGTCTCAACCACCTTCACTACTTGCGGGTTATTTATCCGCGTTCCAATCCAGCTTTCCATAACAAAACGGTCAATATAAGCTAGGTCATCGTCATAATTAACCGACGGTGTTTTCATACAAAATAGCGTCTCACTCTCTATATCTCTGACCAGATATATCTGACTTCTATTACTCGCATGCAACTCCTTTTCAACCAGATACCCATCTAACTTCATTCCAGGCTTCAACTCCGGCGGAAAAGGCAATTCAGATAATTTACGACTCACCTCAACCATTGTCTCTTTTGGCAAAGTATCTATACGTAAAATTTGGCAACTCAAATTATCGCCACTATCATTCTCAAGCGCAGCTGAGATGATAGTTTCGCAAACAGATTCAAACTTTTCAGCATCTTTCTCTGCCACCAAAGGCTTTAAGTAGGCGCGCATGTCAGCATCTTTGACGAAGTCATGAATACCATCGGTACTTAGTAAAAAGAGATCGCCCACTTCAAGATCAAAGCTTCTACAATCAACATCCAAATGAACATCCAAACCCATTGCTCTCGCAAGATATGACTGATCATTACCAATAAATGTAGTGTGGTCACGTGTTAGCTGTTCAAAGTCACCATTTCGTAAGCGGTAAATACGAGAGTCACCAACATGAAAAATACTTGCCGTTTGTGACTTGAAAATAATGGCACTAAACGTACTAACGTAACCTTTCTGTGCATCCGTAAACTGTCGACCTTGACTATATAACCATCGATTCAATGCTGTAAGTACTTGAGAAGTTGATTTTTTAACACTCCAACTATCAGGCGTGGAGTAATAGTCCGAAATAAAATTTCTAACGCAAGTTTCGCTAGCTTCTTTACCCGCTTCAGCGGCACTTACACCATCAGCTATAACAGCAACCGCGCCTTTATTTTTCAATAAAGCATCTTTAGGTAAACGTATGCCTATGGCATCTTCATTATCCGGTTTATTACCCGCAACTGAACGCTGCGCTACAGTGAAACTTAATTCTGCTTCCATTATTCAAACGTCCTTAAAACGAAAAAAAGCGTTAAGATCAAGCCTTAACACTCTTAAATATTCTATCTTCAGTGTAACCTTCTCGCTAGTGAACTTCTATCAGTTGAATAGTGCCATCTGGCATCACTTCAGCCATTTTACCTGAAGGCTCATCCAGAAACACTGAACACACAAAGGCAAAAGCTATTCCACCCGCTATCGTTAAAAAGAATACCGCACTAATGTTACCGTATGCGCCTACCATTCCTGCAATTTGTCCCGTTAAACGACGCTTTATAATCGGCACAACCGCAAACACACAGCCCGCAGCAGAACCTAAGAAAAACGAGCTGAACATCATAACAGCAACGGCAAATGTAATTGTCCATTCTGGCGTTATTAGTGACATGACAAAAAAGCCTATTGCAGCCCCACCTAGTAGAATTACCAGCGAATTCTTACGGCCAAATTTATCACTGATAAATCCACCTGAAGGACAAGAGAATACATTAACAACAGCAAAACTGGCACCAAACATACCCGCAAGCGCAATCGGTATCATGAAGGTATCGCGAAAGAACAAAGGCAGCATTGAAACCACCGATAACTCAGCACCGAAGGTGACAGCATAAGCCACACTAAGAATGGCAACCTGCTTGAAGTTATATTGAAGCATGTCATCAACAGGCTTTTCGAACATTTCCTTATTGACTTTATACAGCTGACTAGCTTGAAACAGATACAAATCCACTAATACAGCGTAAATAACATAAGATGCCACTTCACCAATTAATCCAAGCGCCTCAACCTTCCAGGTTAAAACAGCCAAAGCACCAAACATGGGAATATTCATCAATAAACAAAAGAAGAAGTCTCGCTTACTCGTTATCTCTAAACTATCGGACTTCTTAGGCTTAAAATATCAACCAACATACCCGTAATAATTCGCGCAGGAATGGTTAATGCTACATTTAAAATCAGTAGTGTTTCGATCTACTGATCACTCAAGCCCATAGACTCTTGGATCGCAATTAGAAGAGGCGCATGACTGAACCACACAAGAAAAGTAACAAAAAAGGCCATCCAGGTCATATGGAGAATTTTGGCTCGTCCGGTAAAAGATAGGAAGTTCGCCCTTATCGTGTTCTGACTCATGAAAATGCCTAAATTATTAATGATACTAGGTGCAAAGCACTTATCGCACCACACGGTAAGGCTTTGATATTAAAGAATCTTATTGGCAACACCTTAAAAAGAGTACATCTCACGCACCGCCTCTCATCACTTCGCACCAATACGAAGCACTCTATTGAAACTCATACATCTTCTAGATAAACACACTCAGCGTACAAAATTGCTAATTAATCTTATTTTTAACAAATATTTAGTACTTATATTTTCACATAATTTTACATTTATAAAAAATAATAATTATTCAGCGTACACTATAAATACAATTACATTATTCATAAATCAAAGATATATACTTGTTATATATAAAGTTTATTCAAAAAAATATCAACAAAATTAGCCATACTTAATAAATAAATTTGACAAGTGTTAGCTTAATTCATTACTCTTCGCATTCGGAGTACGCATGTACTCTTAAATTGCTTTTTAACCTATGGAGTTCACCGCAACATGATCAATGCAGCCATCAAAAATATACGCTCAGGTCGCAACGACTTCTTAAATTTATTTCCGATAGAAATAAATCGCTCCATAGCAAGCATTACTTCTCGCCTTAAAACAGACACACAGTCAAAAGCACCAAGCAACACCTATACAGTAGATGACTCTAAAGCCCATATAACAGCAACTCTAATCAGCCAGAAACTTGAAACAAGCGATACCAAGAGCTATTTTTTCAGGGCCGATCAAGACCTAAACGACTTTAAAGCAGGGTCTTATATCAACATTCAATTCGAGGCTGAAGGCAAACTCACCAATCGAACCTATACAATTTCATCAAGCCCTAAATTAAAAGACACCTTTTCTATTACCGTAAAAAGCATTCCCGGCGGCTTTGCCTCTAATTGGTTATTCAATAATCTGAACAACAGTGACTCTATCCTGATCAGCCAACCACAGGGTCAGTTCGTACTACCGTTTCAGTCTCCCGGAAAAATCCTTATGCTTTCAGCAGGGAGCGGCATCACCCCACTAATGTCCATGTTGCGCTATTTAAGCGAAACTGGAAATCGTAGCGATATTGAATTCTTACACTATGCTCGCAGTAAAGAGGATACGATTTTCCTCGAAGAGTTAAATGAGCTTGAGTCCAACCAAGATAACCTTAGCCTGAATATCGTACTTGAAAATACAACGAAAGCGTCCAACACGAATACACCTAAACGGCTAAGTGGCAGAATCAGCCCATCGCATTTATCTCGACTTATTCCAGACCTCAGTGAAAGAGAAATCTATCTATGTGGCCCTCAAGCATTTATGCAAGCAACGACCAACATTCTTGAAACACTGCAATTCAACCCTGCCCAACTACATCAAGAGAATTTCAGCCTTGAGCTCAATACAGCCGCTTATGCTTATTCCGCTCAAGTCTCATTTGAATCCAGTAATGTTAGCGTACAATCAGTTGCATCAAAAACCTTACTTGAAGAAGCCGAAGCACAAGGCCTTTCACCCGCCTCTGCTTGCCGAATGGGTATTTGTAAAACCTGTCGCTGCCAAAAGATTTCTGGCACTACCGTCAACATTATCACAGGTAAAGAATCCAGCACTGCAAATGAATACATCCTGCCTTGCATCACAGTCGCGAAAACCAATACATCAATCGCACTGTAATTAGATTCATAGCTAAATAATTAACTAAATATTGAGACTTTTGTAGGATACCCGACATGAAACCGACCAACATAAAACCAGATCTTAGCCCACAACAAATTAATGAATTCCAAAAAGAATTAGACCAATTACGATACTCAATTGAATCAAAACTCGGACAGGACGATGTCGACTACATAAAAGGCATGATCGACGTACAGCGTTATTTGGAAATCTCTGGCCGCCTATTAATTCATTTCAGCTTAGACCCAGTCAGCTGGTCATTGGGAGTTGCCAGCCTATCTGCAGCGCACATCCTTGAAAACATGGAAATCGGACATAATGTCATGCATGGTCAATACGACTTCATGAATGACCCTAAAATCAACTCAGCCGAATATGACTGGACAATTTCCGGCACCGCCAAAAACTGGAAAAGAGCGCATAACTTTCACCATCACACCTTTACTAACATAGTAGGCAAAGACCACGATTACGGCTACGGCATGTTTCGCGTTGCGGACGACGTCAAATGGAAGCCCGTCCATTTAATCCAACCTGTATTCAGCCCTTTAACTGGCCTATTTTTCGAGTTCGCCGTCGCGGTAGCCGACCTACAAATACCTCAACATATTTTGCCTAAGTGGTTCAAGCCCGATGAACATGATGAACTCATGTCAAAGAAAGAGTTGATGCAGGAGCTGAAGGAATTCATCACCAAGAGCACAAAGAAAGGCTTAAAAGAGTATGTAATGTATCCTCTTTTAGCAGGGCCATTGGCACCCAAAGTATTAGCGGGTAACGTTTCAGCTCAACTGATTCGTAATGTATGGTCTTATGCCGTAATTTATTGCGGCCACTTACCAGAAGGCATCTTCTCATTTACTGAAGAAGAAGCCGAAGCTGAAACAAAAGGCCAATGGTATATCCGACAAATACTGGGCTCAGGGAACTTTGAAGGCAGCCCCTTGCTTCATATTATGTCAGGACACTTAAGCCACCAGATTGAGCACCATTTATTTCCCGACATACCAGCAAGACATTACCCTGAGATGGGCCCAAAAGTTCAAGAACTTTGTGCAAAATACGATATTCCTTACCAGACAGGTAAAATGGTTCCTCAGTTAATGTCAGTGGCAAAGCGCTTAGTAAAATACTCAGTGCCGGATAAAAAATCCTGGCTGTCTCGAAAAGTAAAAAGCAGCAAACTTAATGCATTAATCGAAAAAGCTATTGCACCGTTGCCCACCACAACAGCAGACATTAAAGAATTTTCTTCCGAGCGGTTTACCAAGCTCACAACTAAAGCAGCAACAATGATTAATGAGTTGAATGCAGCTTAGCTAGAAGTTAAGAAACAAATCCTAGACTTTAGTTAATCTTGCCGCAGATATCAGCTTTGCGGCAAATTAACTCTTCTTAAGCAGTTAACTATAAAACCCCTATCTAGGACCTTGAATCATCAGACTAACACGTCTATTTTTACTTCGATTTTCTTCACTATCATTAGGCACAAGCGGCTGAGTATCACCATAACTCACAGCCCTAAATCGTTTTTTAGATAGACCTTCCGCAACGAAAAATTGCAACACCTCCGTCGCCCTCGCAGATGCTAAATCCCAGTTTGAGGGGAATTCACTAGAAGCAATTGGCCGATCATCAGTATGACCCTCGATAAAAATTATCCCCTCTGACTGCGCCAAAACTGGCACCAGCTTTTCTAATAAGGCCTCTCCGGATCTAGCCAATTCCGTGTCACCAGAATTGAACAAAACTCTCGATTGAATCTCTAAAGAGGTAAATACTTCGCCTTCCTGAAGCTGCACTAAATTCGATAAATTATTACTCTCAATAGAGCCTTTAATATCTGCCAACCAGATCGACTCTGACAGAATCAGTTGATCCAATTCACTTACTTGATAAACACTTGCAAGCCCGGCACTAGGCTGGGCATCTGAGAGCGCAACCGACTCTGACGCCAAAGCAGACTCACTGACTGACTCCCCCGTACGATTCATTACCAGTAACATCACAAAAATAGTCGTCATTAACACAAATACATCTATGTAAGATAACATCCAGTGATCATCTTGCGCTGATTCCGAATCTGCTGCCATTGACTGAAGGTTGAATGAAGGCCTCATAGTTTCTATCCTTTAAGTGCTAAATTTCGCAAGCAATTGTTCAGCAGGATTTTTCTCAGGACCATCAAACTGACCCTGAGTGTAACTCACCAATATATCTCTAATCGCAGAAGGGGTTCTTTGCTGCTGAATTAGAGCAACCCCTTCAGCCATCATCGTCAGCTGAATTACCTTTTGATTTCGGCGCTGCTCAAGCTTGGTAGCAATAGGCTTAAAAACAAGATTCGCCAATAATAAGCCGTAAAAAGTGGTCACCAATGCAATAGCCATGTCAGAGGTAACGGATGCCAAACTACCCGCCTCCATTTCTGAAAGCATATTCACTAAACCTACTAAGGACCCCACCATACCAAATGCTGGCGCAAACGTTGCCATAGAGCGATACATGTTAATGACACTGGTTTCTTTTGAGCGACTTTGAGAAATTTTCCAATTCAACATAGCCATGACATCTTCATGAGACTCTCTATCTCTCACCATTTGTAGGCCTCGCTTCAAAAAGTGATCATTGAGTTTTTCCAAGTCAGCATCTATCTGAGCAAACCGTTGCCTGAACCATAAGCTAGAAAAGTGTAAAATTTGCTTAATATCTTGTTGAATATCAATATTATGAGGCGCTGCGACCACTTTTGCCTGCTTCAAGGCGGGTATGACTTCTTTAAGAGGGTAGCTCACTAAAATCGCCGTCAACGTTCCTCCAAAGACAATCAGCAAACCAGAAATATTCAGAAAAGCCATCGGGTTATTGGCCGAAAAACCGATAGCCAACACTAAGAATAAAACGCCGGTTATAACACCCGCAAAATTCGAAATTTTAGAGAAGTTCATGCATGAATCCTTATTTGTCTACATCACACCAAATCATTAGCAATATCTGGCGATTTTAGTATTGTATTCATGCACGATTCAGGCCTAGTCGCCCAAATAATAATTACTTTAAGATACAACAACTTAGAAAACAAAATAAAAGAAACGGCAATAAATCGCCATTTTATAGACGAAAAGCGTCAACTTTTCGTAAGGAATCTTTTTTGTAAGTTTTGTAAACGCTCAGGCGTACCCACATCAAGCCAAAAATCAGCCATTAGGGACGCACTCACTTTACCTAACTCAGCTTGTTGTTTAATCAATGAGCCTAATAAACTCGGACCCGCCGATTCACGCTTGAAGAAGTCAATATGGTATAAACCAATGCCAGAATAGGTATATGTAGACCGTGAATTCTGCTCTGTAATCAACAACAGTTTCTTAGCTTGGCCAACGACATCATCGCCAAGTAAAAAGTCACCTTCAGGGTGATGATCTGGGTTTGCTGTCAATGCCAAATAAGCCAAATTCTGACCCGTTAGATTCGGGGCACCCTTTAGCCATTCAGCAAGATTCAACTCGGTATAAACATCACCATTAACTAACAAAAAACGACCTTCATCTTCTTGCTCTAAAAACGGTAGCACATTAATAATACCCCCTGCGGTCTCAAGCAAAACCGGCTCATAGGAATACGTTATATTCAAACCCCAGCGAGAGCCATCTCCTAAAGCATTAGGTAATTGGTCAGCCAACCAATGTGTATTGATCACAACCTGTTTTATACCCGCATTTGCAATCTGCTTTAAGTGGTAGCTAATCAAGTATTCGCCAGCTACTTTTAATAAGGGTTTGGGTACACTATCGGTTAAAGGCCGCATTCTTTTGCCCAAGCCAGCCGCTAGAATCATCGCCCTCATGACTCAATTCCCTGTACTTCCAAACTACCTTTAGCCCCAAGAGAAAAAATTGCAGGTTGAACTCGGTTAAGCAAAAATTGATGAAGCGCTTTTAGTTCAGGGTAACGACCACTCACATCAACAATATAAGAAAATGTATTTGGAATATCGTCTAAATAGCCGTGCTTACCATCTCGCAAAGACAATCTCGCAAAAATACCCGCGGCTTTGAGGTGTCGCTGTATTCCCATATAATCAAACTGTTTCTTGAAGCTCGTAAAGTTAACATCTAGAAGCTTAGCGTCGAGTAATTTCTGGTGATATTGACGACACCATGCCTCAACCTGCTCGTCAGGCCAAATCACATAACAATCGCGTAACAAGGAAACCAAATCATAGGTAATTGGCCCCATGACGGCGTCTTGAAAGTCCAGCACACCTAATGAATCATCCTCAAGTACCATTAAGTTTCGCGAGTGGAAATCTCGATGAACCGGTACCTGTACTTGCAACAATGCATTCTCTTCAAGAAGTTGGTAACAGGAATTCAGTAATGCTTTTTCAGTTGAATTAAGAACAATCGATAATTTTTCTTCCAGCAACCAATCACTGAATAAAGCCATTTCTCGCTGCAAAAGCGCTGTATTATATTCAGGTAACACATGCGCTAAGTCTGGCTTTATAGATTGTAGCTGAAGCAAAATGTCCATTGCTTGGGTGTAATAACGACTACCCTGCGCTTCATCAAATTGAGTTAGCACTGATGAAGACAAACTCTCTGACGAAGAAAGCAGTTTGGATATCAGCTGTATATCCCCCATATCAGACAATAACAAGAATCCTTTTGAGAGATCAAAATCAACGATTTTAGGTACTTGAATATTGCACCCAGACCAATACTGTGCAATCTCCACGAAACTTGTTGAGTCTTCTTTCTCAGGCGGGGCATCCATTACAATCCATGAAGAGCCTTCCTTGGATGCTCTAAAATAACGCCTAAAACTAGCATCACCAGAAACCATACTTAGACTTATAGAAGGGAGGTTCAATTTTTCCGCCACCCATTTACTGAGCTCGTCTTGCCTTTGGTCCATTTTTAGATAATTCCTCTCGTGACTTGTGAATACCCTTTAAACTAGCGCTTATCCTAATCAAAAAAGGCACTGTGGGCAAAAAGTTAAATGACATAAAACAGTGCACCGTTTATTATCTGCCCTAAAGTTAGATACATAATTAGGTTTAGAGACTACCGAATGCATTTGTCGTCGAATCAGTGTTTTACAAAAACACCCTCATCGAGCACTAAAGTTAGGCGCAAGCTGAATACTTTACTGGTATTTTTATTGCTCTCAACTCAGGTCTTCGGCGAAGAAAAAATAGCATCAATTTCAACGCAAGATATAGAGCAGCAAGCGGTCACTGACTCCAGCCAATGTCAAAAACCTACCAACTCTCGACTTCCTGAACTTCAATCCGACAAAGAAACTGATCGCGACCTCACTATTTATGCCAACAGCGTAAATTATCAGCCTAATGCCAAGCTTGAATTAAAAGGTAAAGTGGAGATGATTCACGGTCGCTATTATGCCATGAGTGAAACCGCCTATATCGACCAAAATAATCAGGAGGCCTCGCTTAACGGGGATATTAAACTCAGTAGCCCCGACCTCATTTTAACAGGTGACTCAGCTAAAATGAGCCTGATAGATGATCAGGTGAGCGTCACCAATGCAGAGTTTTCAAACCCAAGTACCATGATCAATGGGAAGGCTAGTAAATTAACTCACCCAAATAAAGACACGCTAATCATTAGAGACGGATTATTTACCAGCTGCCCTCCTGATAATAGAAGCTGGGCTTTTGCGTCTGAAAAAATCACCCTAGATCGCGCACTCGGCTTTGGACATGCAAAAAATACCCGATTTCTAATTAAAGACACCCCTGTTCTGTATATGCCCTGGTTTTCTTTCCCCATTGATGATCGACGCAAATCAGGTTTTCTCTATCCAACAATAGGCAGCTCAAACACAGAAAGAGGCGTATTCCTATCCACACCATATTATCTGGATTTAGCACCTGAGTATGATGCCACGATTACACCCAGCTATATTCATAACCGTGGATTTCATACCGAGATTGAAGCCCGACATAAAAGCCAATTTACCGACAGTAATCTGGCTTTAGGCTTTCTTGACCAAGACAGTTATTTTGATGATGAACAGCTCTCTATTGGCAACCCCAAACAAGGCAGTCGCTGGGGCTTAAACTTCGAGCAAGACATTAGTACTTTCGCTAATGGCTGGCATGGCAAAATCAAATACAGTGAGGTCAGTGATAATGATTACCTAGGCGACCTTAATCAAGGCTTGAATATTGATAGAAAAGATTATTTAGACCGGCGTGCACAATTTTATTATTCTGCCGATGACTGGCGCTTAAGTGTCTTGCTACAACAATTTAAAAGCATTGATGATGATGTTGAAGCCAGTGAAGTCGCATATCAGCGATTGCCGGAAGTAACCTTTGATATCAGTGAAAGTTTCAAACGTTTTAAATTTGATTGGCAAAGTCAGTATGTCTACTTTTATCGCAACAGAGAAGACCTGACGGGTGATGAACGAAGTTTTGGCTCACGAATCCGTCATAATCCACGCGTATCCTTACCATTAAACAAGAGCTGGGGTTATTTAACACCATCTTTTACGCTTGATCATAGTGACTATTTCCTTCAAGATTATAGCCCCGAGGATAATCACTTATCCCGCACTATACCTGTGTATGAATTAGACTCTGGTATATTTTTTGACCGTCCCTCTTATTTTCAAGGCGAAAACATACGGCATAGCCTCGAGCCTCGTTTATATTATGTATTCTCAGAAGCGGCGTCTCAAGATGATATACCCAACTTTGACAGCACCCTGCCTAGCTTCAATTACCAACGTTTATTTAGCGCCAATCGCTTCAGTGGAGGTGATCGAATTGCCGATAATAACCGACTCACATTAGGTTTCACTTCCCGCTGGACTGATTTAAACGATGGCGTAGAGAAGGCAAGCCTGAGTATCGGAAAAATTTATCACTATGAAGACAGACAAGTTAGCATCAATGGTTTAGGTAAATCCGACAGGAGTGATTCCTTACTAGCATCTGAACTTGTACTTCGTCCATACGAGGGAATTGAGTTTAAGCTGACCGGTTTATGGGATGCCCGCGAACGACAAACTCGCGAAGGGAATTCCAGTTTGCACTTTCATTCCGCCGATTACCGTAGCCTGATTAATCTGAGTCATCGCTATATCCGGAATGAAATTGCGCAAACAGATAGCTCGTTCATCACGCCCATCACCCAAGATTTAAGTTTAATTGGTCGCTGGCGTTACGATTTAGATAACAATCGTACGATTGGGACGCTGGCTGGGGTAGAATACGCTAGCTGCTGCTGGCGAATTCAATTCTTGTCACAGTCATACTTAAGTAACGATTCAGAAATAATAAATGGTGTATTATTTCGCTTCCAACTTAGTGGTGTCGGAAACTTCGGCCAAAGCACAAAAAACATGGATAAACAGTTACAAGGTTATAGCGCGAGAGAAGCGCAGTTTCACTAAATCCAATACGATATAAACATTACTACTTTCAACTCTTTTTAGGTAAAAAATGACATCTATAACTAAATTAAACGCTCTTCAATCACTACTATTGAGTGCTCTATTACTTTGCTCTCTTACAGTGCAAGCTAGTGAACTTCCATCTAACAAGCAAGAGTTACTCGATAAAGTCGTCGCCATTGTAGATGATGATATTGTGATGCAAACAGAACTGTTCCTGCGGGTCGCATCCATCACAAACAGTCTAACAAGACAAGGCACTCAGGTTCCTGCAGAGAAGATCATGCAACAACGCGTTCTTGACCAGCTGATCCTTGAAAGCATTCAACTTCAACTAGCCCAAAAAGCCGGCATTAGGATAGGCGATGCTCAATTAAATACCACACTACAAAACATTGCCAGCTCAAATAATATGACTCTGGCGCAATTTGAAGCACAACTTATGCTCGAAGGCGATACCTATGCCGGAGCACGCGAACAAATTCGCAGGGAATTGATTCTGACGCAAGTACAAAAGCGAGAAGTTGATCGACGGGTGCGTGTTACAGAACAAGAAATAGAAAATTTTCTATCGTCAAAAGCAGGCCGAGCTCAGTCAGGCGTTGAATATCAAATTGCGCACATACTAATTGCGATTCCCGAAGCCGCCACTAATGCTACCACTGCAGTGGCAGAACAAAAAGCCAATGAAATACTCGCTAAACTTAAGGCAGGAGAAGACTTCCAAAAGACAGCGGTTGCACTATCTGATGGCCGACAAGCGCTCGATGGTGGAATCATTGGCTGGCGAAAAGAGAGTGAATTACCCAGCATTGCTGCCGACATTATTCCTCTATTAGCCCTAAAAGAACCCTCAAAGCTGATTCGAACCAGCAGCGGTTTTCATATTGTTACGGTACTCGACAAAAGAAGTGACTCTCAAAAAATAATTGAACAAGCCAATGTTCGTCATATTTTAATATCCCCTAGTGAAATTAGAACCGAAGCAGAAGCGAAAGAAATTATTTCTAAATTACATGCAAGAATTTTAGGCGGAGATGATTTTGGCCCCATCGCAAAATCAAATTCTGACGACCCTGTTTCTGCCATCGATGGCGGTAGTTTAGACTGGGTAGGGCCAGGACAAATGGTACCGGCTTTTGAGCAAATCATGGAACAAACCAAAGTAGGTGAAACAAGCAAACCTTTTCGCTCTCAATTTGGCTGGCATATTTTGCAAGTAACTGAACGTCGCCAACAAGATGTTGGAGATATTATTCAGACCAATCAAACCAAGCAAGTTATTTATCGTCGTAAATTTGAAGAAGAACTCGCCAGCTGGCTACTTGAAATAAAGGGTGAAGCATTCATTGAAATCAAAAATGATCAAACGAACAATGAAGCTAGCTAAGTTTCTGGTCATCACTAGGTCCAATTATTTATGACTCAAGCGCCACTTGCATTAACGCCCGGTGAACCTGCAGGCATAGGCCCTGACTTAGTCATACAACTTGCTCAGAAAGGGTTCTCCACCCCTATTGTTATTGTCGCTAATCGTGCTTTGCTGACGCAAAGGGCAAAAGAACTCGACCTTGAAATAAACATCATTGACTGGAATGGCGAAACCTTTCACCAATGCCATGCACAAGAACTAATTATCCAAGAGGTTAAACTACCTTCCCTTTCTAAGCCCGGTCAGTTAGAAGCAAATAATGCAGAATATGTACTCTCATGCCTAGACTTAGCGATTGATGGTTGTCTTGAGGGACGTTTTTCTGGCATGGTCACCGGCCCGATACACAAGGGCATTATTAATGATGCAGACATCCAACTAGCTCCCGCTACTTTCAGTGGCCATACAGAATACTTACAACAGCGATGTAAGGTTAATAAGGTTGTTATGATGCTAGCTAGTCCGCGAATGAGAGTAGCACTGGCTACGACTCATGTGCCATTGAAAGACGTAGCGAAATACATCAACTACGAAAGCTTGCACAGTATTATTGAAATTCTCATTCGTGACCTACAACAGAAATTTAGCGTTCAGCGCCCGCGCATACTGGTGGCAGGGCTCAACCCTCACGCAGGCGAAGAAGGGCATATGGGCAGAGAAGAAATTGACATACTTAGACCGGTTATGGATTCATTCAAAAGCCAGTGCGTGGATTTAGTCGGCCCATTACCCGCAGATACCCTATTCAATAAGAAATATCTTGAGAAAGCAGACGCAGTGCTTGCTATGTATCACGATCAAGGCCTACCTGTTTTAAAGTTCGATGGCTTTGGTGAATCGGTTAATATTACCCTGGGCTTACCTATTATTCGTACTTCGGTAGATCATGGAACTGCACTCGATATTGCAGGTCGCGGCCTGGCAGATAGCGGTAGTTTAAAAACGGCCATTGAACTGGCTGCACAGATGGCACTTTCAAGCCCCGCACTCACAAATAGCTCAACAATTAAACTTGGAACAGGTTAAACATTTATGGCCAAGCACTCTAAAAAAGCAGGACACCAAGCTCGAAAGCGTTTCGGTCAAAATTTCTTGTGTGATAATGCTGTAATTGACAGCATCATCAGCGGCATAAACCCAATGCCCGGAGACAGGATGGTTGAAATTGGTCCAGGTTTAGGGGCGCTTACTGAACCTTTACTTGCCGAAACCGATGGCAATTTACAAGTAGTAGAGCTGGACCGTGACTTAATTCCGATTTTACGTACAAAATTTTTTAACTACCCCAACTTCACCATCCATGAAGCCGATGCGCTTAAATTCGATTTTGATCAACTCGCAGACGATGAAAACCAACTCAGGATCGTCGGTAACCTTCCCTATAATATTTCAACACCGTTAATTTTCCACCTGCTTGAAAGCATTACACACTTAAAAGACATGCATTTCATGCTGCAAAAAGAAGTCGTCGAAAGAATGGCCTCTCAACCTGGTAACTCGGCCTATGGTCGGTTAGGCATTATGACGCAATATCATTGTCGTGTTCAGCCACTCTTTATTGTAGGACCAGAAGCCTTTGAGCCTGCGCCAAAGGTTGAATCAGCCATAGTTAGACTTGTTCCTCACAAAACACTCCCTTATCCGGTGAAGTCTGTAGAACGCTTACAAAATATTGTACGTATTGCGTTTACCAAACGTCGAAAAACGCTACGCAACGCCTTAGCGGGTGCAGTCGAACCAGAAGCACTGGAAGACCTGGGTATTGATAATAGCCTGAGGCCAGAGAATTTAAGCTTAGAGCAATTCTGTAAACTAAGTAATTGGCAAGCTGATTAATAATCGGGTTGTTGGCATCCGCCAAGTAGATGACAACAACCATCCCTCTCTACCTCAACGCCTTTCAAGGTGTGAGGACATTGGTCTAAACTATCTTCAATACCATCCTCATCATGGTCAGTAGTAACACTTTTTGCCTTATCAACTATTGCTGTCTTCTCAGTGCTGGAATCAAAAAGTTCAATGATTTGATGAGAACATCCATCTTTTTCAACACAACAACCATTACTAGCCACTTCAGTGCCAATAATGGTTGAGGGACAGAGGTCAAACTCATCACTTACCCCATCTTGGTCGGTATCATCTCCATTTAGCTTGTCATCACTGTAAAGTTGGTGGTAAAGGCCATCATGGCTATGGTAAATATGTTTTTCTGATCGTCCAAAATAATGACCAATCAAAAATCCGAATGACGCAGAGTCTTTTGAATAACTACTGTAGTCCAGATTGATAAACCAAGGGCTCCTGCTAAAACGGAATTGCACCCCCCCTCCTGCAGCATATTGAATATTCGACTGCGGAACCAAGTCCAATGTTGACCTGTTGGTTGATATTGATAACAACCCAGCTCCAGCCTTGATATAAATATTAAATGCCTGGTATTCAGGAAAGAGCCAAAAGCCCAGTTGCGCTGCAAAATTCTGGTATTTTAAACCTGCATCTACTTTTTTATCCAACTCCGAATTAGTATTTCCCAAACCGGCAACGCCCAAATAAGCATAACTTAGTTCTACTTGCCAATGAGGCGAAAATCGATAACCGGCATTCAGCGAGCTGCCAAGGTTGTCTTCTTCATCAACACTCCAACCGGCACTCACTCCTTCTGGCTGTAGTCTACTCATAAACGCGCCAACACCGCCATACCAACAGGGCTGAAAATGTCCTGGAGTGACATCTTCATGATACACAAGCTCTTGATAATCAATCCGATATCCACATAAACCATCATTAGCATTTGCGTTTTGCGGAAAAAAAAGGAGCGGTACGAATAGGATAAAAAACCAAGCCTGTAGTTGAATTCTTTTAGCGTATTTAGGAAAGACTAAGAAGCTTGCCATCGCAATCAAGAAAAACAGCTCCCAGCTAACTGAGCCGGCTCCCTGAATGGCTGTATCTATCTTTCCTTTTACCTTCTGAAGTCGATCATTGATGCCATCATTATTAAAATCGCCATTTTCATCTTTATCTAATACCTTATCGCCATCACTGTCTTTGTCGGCATAGTCTCCCTTGCCATCACCATCGGTATCTACGGGAGTATATAAAGTATCCGGCACCCCTAACTCATCTATAAATTCGGCGTCCACTTCTCCGTCTTTATCCGCACCTACTGATGATAGATCAAAACTTTCTGGATTCGCTTCTTCAATATCGAAGATACCATCATTATCTGCGTCTAATTCCTGAAAATCCGGTATGCCATCTCGATCTGCATCGTTGGCTTTAAATGAACTGCCAACATCATCGTGCCAGCCATCAACATCATCAACATCGACAAGGGTATCCAGGACACCATCAACATTGTCATCAACTAAACCAGTACCACCTTCAATTAAGTCCGATATACCATCATTATCACTATCCAGATCAATTGAATCTATTTGACCATCATCATCGGTATCTCCAGTACCTTCTATTGCATCCGGTATCCCATCATTATCATCATCTAAGTCATCGCGATTAAGTACCCCGTCATCATCAAAATCTTCTGGAGAGCCAAAATTTCTAGGATCTTCATCTACCGCATCTACAATACCGTCGCCATCAAGGTCAGCCAGGCCATCAACACGACCATCACCGTCTGCATCAATTTCATCAACATCTAAGCGAAATGCAATATCCAGCTCAGTAGTGCCATCATTTAAAGTGTTCGAACTTTCAAGATCACGAAAGTCTTCAAGACCATCACTATCCGTATCTCTAGCCGTTAGAGTAGTGCCTTGATTCATCACCGCAGCGTCAATTACAGCATCTCTAGGGTCAGTATCAGCACCGTCCGTCTCAAGCACATCAGAAATAGAATCGTTATCACTATCTAGGTCAAGATAATCGGGAACCGAATCAGAATCGGTATCGACCAAAGCAACCGAATCCGCAATGCCATCATTATCAGTATCCACCCCACCAACCGCATCAACATCGAAAGTATCTATAATACCGTCGCCATCACCATCCAAAGGGTCGAGTAAATTCGCTTCCAAAGCATCCCCGAGCCCATCATTATCCGAGTCAATATCAAACATGTTTGCTCGAAAATCCGAATCGGTATCAAGAAGAGTTATTGCATCATCAAGGCCATCAAAATTAGTATCTTCCCCATTAGTTATATCTACATCAAAGGCATCATCAATTCCATCTCCATCTGTGTCAAAGTGGACTGCCACACCATTTTCTATAGCATCGGGAATGCCGTCACCATCACTATCCAAATCTAGGTTATTAGCAATCCCGTCGTTATCTAGGTCGTCATTCGCAAACAGGCTCTCTAAAAAGTCGGGGATAAAGTCATTATCGGAGTCTTTATCCATGAAGTCTTCAAGACCGTCGCCATCCGTATCTACTGGCGTAGAGGGAACTGAACCAAGCTCATCAGCATCACTGATACCATCATTATCCGAATCTGTATCTAAGGCGTTGACGATACCGTCACCATCCGTATCCAAAGGGTTAGTGATATCACCAGCCACTTCTATTAGATCCAGTATTCCATCTCTATCGCTATCCTCATTGTTAGGATCCATACCCACCGCTAGCTCAGCACCATTACTTAAGCCATCATTATCACTGTCACATAACGACACGGTATTATCAGGAAGACATGAGTCTTTGATGACGAGCAAAGAATCAAGCCCTGTATTGCCCGCAATATCATCAATAACGACATCAATCGTCAATGCACCATCCACAAGGGTTCGCAAGTCAAAGGTGATACTAAATCGACCAGCTCCCGAACCATTATCAACACAACTCAAACCTGCTACATTGAGTATAGTGGCGACGTCATCAGTAACAGTAACCGAGAGTATATCGCCAATATCGGTGCAAGCTCCGCTTACCTGATACGCAGGAATATTAAGGCTGCCAGGTGCAGTCAAAGCATCAATAGCAGCAATTGGCGCCGTTAAATCAAGCAACAGTTCATTATTGGAAGTATCAATCGAGGTCTGGCCGACCCCATCAGTTAAGGCAGCCACTACCGAATACGTACCTTCAGAAAGTGTATCAATTGCAGGAATTGTCAAAGCCCAGAGCGAACCAGTCAATAATAAGTCACCCCCTCCAGCTAAGTAGGTTTGCCCATCGACAGTAACGGCTAGAGTCGAGCTTGGAACACTAGGTATCGTACCCGAAATCGTGGGTGTCGAATCATTCGAAATAAGGCTATTAACAACAGGGGGATCAATAAAAGTGATTACTTCATCATCAACAAAGAAGTCACCATTGACAATGCCAATGATGGTTGCCTCTCCCACCAAAGTAGATGAACGAAGTATTGCTGTATAAGTGCCATCTCCAAGATCAATCAAAGTACCTAAGGTGCCATTGTCAGTACTGATAACAACAGTATCACCCCCTACCACCAAAAAGTTACCTTGCTGATCTATTGTTCGGACGGTAATTAAAGTTTCCGTCAAACCGTCTGCCACGATGACACTTAAAGAAGCATCAATAGTAGAAGTGTCCCCTTCTGCAGCACCCGGCACAAAGTTTATCTGTACTGAATCAGTAATTAGCCCGCCATCAAGAATAGCCGTAACGGTTGCTGTGGTCACGGTAGTAGCTGAGGTTAATACTGCTTCGTAGGTTCCGTCGCCGTTATCCACCACTGGGCTAATCGTACCGCTAGTGGTTTGCATGACTACACCGTTACCACCGCTAATAAGGGGGTTCGCGTTAATATCAAAAGCCCGCAGGGTAATTAGTGTATTGGTCGCACCATTCGCAGGCAAGCTAGTGTCAAAAGCACTGATAGTGGTAAATACAACATTGGCATTACCTGGTGAAAATGCCACCACCGCCGTATCCGGGACCGTTACTCCATTGATGGTGGCAGTGACAGTGGCATTTCCCGCCACAGTCGTTGAACTCAAAAGAGCGGTGTAAGTACCATCCCCCATATCCGAAACGCTAGAGATAGTCCCTCGATCCGTGCTCATGGTCACAGTATCACTACCAGACTCAATCAAATTGTTATTCGCATCAACTGACTGTACTGTAACTAAAGCGGTACTCGTACCGTTCGCCACAATCTCACCGGTAGCTGATACGATCGAGTTGAGTGCAGAAACACTACCCGGAACAAAGGTGATGATATCGCTATCGAGAATATCCGCACCATTGAGTGTGCCGGTAACCACTGCAAACCCCGAAAACGCTGAAGCGGTTATTAACGATGAATAAAAGCCATTCCCCAAATCGCTCACAGTACTTAGTGAGCCGTTTGTGGACGATAAAACCACCGTATCACCACCTGAAGTAAGGC
>ENA-OSET01000640-OSET01000640.1-sediment-metagenome-genome-assembly--contig:-NODE-640-length-38485-cov-5.477505_pt1 | contig 38485 bp, 29 predicted proteins | sample MGYA00237882_ERZ534229 | MGnify/ENA primary metagenome ERZ534229 (study PRJEB26408, sample SAMN06266212) | sediment metagenome | isolation source: Hudson Canyon methane seep mesocosm | place: USA:Hudson... | reverse complement strand
AGATGCTATCGATGAGGCCATGAAGGAAAATGGCAAAGTGATTGTTACCGGATGCATGGGAAAAGGAATAGATGCAGCCACTATCAAGGCGGCTAATCCGGATGTGCTCAGCGTGAGTGGGCCGGCGGATTACGATAGTGTTTTAAGCGCAGTTCATCAATTTGTTCCCTCCAGTGTTCAAGAACTTACGCAAGACAAAGTTCCAGCTGGGCACAATCCACATATCGACTTAATGCCCCCACAAGGTATTAAATTAACACCACAGCATTATGCCTATCTAAAAATATCAGAGGGCTGCAACCACCGCTGCACTTTTTGCATAATACCTGATATGCGCGGAGACCTCGTAAGCAGACCCATTGAGGACGTTGTGGCTGAAGCAAAAACTCTGGCCAAATCGGGCGTTAGAGAGCTGTTAGTAATATCGCAAGATACCAGTGCTTATGGTGTAGACGTTAAATATAAATTAGGCTTTATTGAAGGACAGGCTTTAGAAACCCGAATGCAGGATCTTGCCGTTGCGCTGGGTGAATTGGGCATTTGGGTGCGTTTACACTATGTCTATCCTTACCCGCATGTTGATAAAATCATACCTCTTATGGCGCAGGGGAAAATACTGCCCTACCTTGATATTCCTTTCCAGCATGCCAGCCCTAAAATTTTGAAGTTAATGAAACGTCCAGGTAACCAGGTCAAGGTTTTGGAGCGTATCAAAGCATGGCGAGACATTTGTCCAGAACTCGTTATTCGCTCGACGTTTATTGTGGGTTTTCCCGGAGAAACTGAAGAAGATTTCCAGATGCTGCTGGATTGGCTTGAGGAAGCTCAACTGGATCGAGTGGGATGCTTTAAATATTCTCCTGTTGAAGGCGCTAAAGCCAATGCTCTCCCCGACCACGTTCCCGAAGAGATCCAACAGATACGCTGGGAACGCTTTATGGAAACCCAGCAAATAATATCCGCTCGACGATTGCAGGCTCGGATCGGTTCCGAAATGGAAATACTTATCGACGAGGTCGACGAAAATGGCGCTATTGGCCGTAGTTATGCCGACGCACCGGAGATTGACGGCAAGGTATATTTAGACGGTTTTACCGACACTTTTCCTGGCGACGCCATACTCGTCACTATTGTTAACGCTGACAATTATGACCTGTGGGCGGAACCTGTTTATGAAGATGAACTCACTGACAATGATTAACTCGACGACCGCCGTTGGGAAAAAATGAATTTAATCCTATTTAGTGACCAGGATCGTATTGACGTCGATAAAGTTGTACTTCGCGATGAACGATTCCGACAGATTACTAAGGTACATCGATCTAGTACCAACGACAGCGTTCGCATAGGGGAATTAAACGGGCTCATGGGTGAGGGTACCATCCGTCGCATTAACCTTGATTCCGTAGAGATTGAAGTTGACCTAAAGCAATCCCCTCCTGACAAGCTCCCGCTCACTATCATTTTGTCGTTGCCGCGACCAAAAATGATCCGTCGTATATTCAGATCTATTGCAGAATTTGGAGTACAGGAACTGATTGTAATCAACAGCTATAAAGTTGAAAAAAGTTTCTGGCAGAGCCCTGCACTGGAGGAAAAAAATGTTCAGCAATACTTAATTAATGGCTTACAACAAAGTAAAGATACAATACTTCCCAAAGTTAGTTTTAAGAAACTATTCAAACCTTTTGTAGAAGACGAGCTGCCCGCCATCATTCACAACAGTAAAGCCCTTATCGCTCACCCCGGCATTGGGCGGGCCTGCCCACATCAATTAAATGAAGCTATTACGCTAGCCATTGGACCCGAAGGAGGTTTTACCGACTATGAAGCCGGAAAACTTGTCGATGCAGGCTTTGATGGTATTCATCTAGGCCCACGTATTTTGCGCGTAGAAAACGCAGTGAGTGCCTTAATCTCAAAACTTTATTAAAGTGCTAAAACAGCACTGCCGTTAATCGCTAGGCCATCGATAAAAAAACGATTAATAACCTCGTTTATCGTTCCGTCACCGCCGACGGCAATAATAGTTGCGAGTCCTCCTTTTAGCGCGGCGCGAGCCAACTCTGTAGCATGTTCCGGTCTCTCGCTAAAACGCACTTCACTACTCCCCAGTTTTTCTTGGAGTTTCTTACGGAACTGGCCTCGATTGTCTTGACGTTTTACCGCCACGGGACTATGGATTTACGATGGCGCAAATACTCATTGACTGTCTTCACTGACAGGTTCAAATTGTTGTTCGCACCGCCTTATTTGTTGGGATTTCTCCATTTCACTCCATCCCAATTCTTGTCCCATAATATCCGCAGCCTTAGCAAGTGCCAAAACACCAGGATGCCCCAGTGTTCCGAGACCGGTTCGGCGAAAAACAGCATCATCAAGGTTTATTGCCATTTCTTCGATAACGGCACGTTTTATTTGCGCGCCAATTTCTGGAGTCGTTGTACTTAACGGTTTCGCTAAGCCAGGATCACTTTCCACATATTGCATCAACTCATCAATACGCGAACCATAACTCTGGCACAAATACGCAATCGTGTGGTTATCGAACTGACGATAGTGTGCCTGTTGAGCTTTCACGAAAGGCCTAAATGCCCCAGTATCGCCACCCCATACGGTATTGGTATCGGTTGAACTCGCAGACACAACCAAATTATTTTTCCCTACCACCTTATCAACAATCTGCTCTGCTACGTGTCGGGATGTCGTCCATTTTCCGCCCAGAGCAGATAGTAAGCCTTGCAGGCCGTCTATTTCCTGATGGTCCATTACTTCCGATGCACGACTAGCGTCATAGGTATTTTCGTTATCCTCGCTATCAGCGGTAGAGTCGACTAGCGGACGTATACCTGCATAGAAATGAACAACATCTTTGCGAGCGAGTTGAAGAGACGGTAGCTCCTCATTGACTAGTTGTAAGAAATCCTCGATATCTTTTTCGGACACACCCACGTCGTCATTGTTTCCTCCAAAATAAGTATCCGTCGTTCCAATAATGGAGTGACCGCGCCACGGTAGGATAAAGAAATGCCCACCTCCACGAGTTGCCATACCGATTGCATGCGGCGAGCTCAATTGCCGCGTAATCAGATGAATTCCCTTTGCACCGACAAGCTTGGTGAAGGGTTTGTGGCCTTCGATCAAGTCGAGTAAATCGATAGCCCAGGGGCCGGCAGCATTAATTGTCATTGTCGCGCTGATAGCGAAGGTTTTCGATTGATTTTCGGAATTGAGATCAGTAACCGTTACTCCCGTGATCACATCACCTTCACGTAAAAACCCGGTCACCTGTGCGTAATTGGCAACCATCCCATCATGGGCCACCGCATCTTGCAGGCATTCAAAGGCAAGCCGCTCCGGCGCAAACGTCTGACAATCATAATAAACATGCGCTCCCGTCATTCCCTCTCGCCTAAGCGCAGGCTCCCGCGCCATTGCCTCCTTTACATTAAGCGTTTTGTGAGAAGGAATTTTTTTGTCGGGATCATCGACTCGATTGCGATCCCAGGCAATCCAGTCATAAAGTCTGAGCGCGACAGACATCATTAACTTGCCTTTTAAGCCGTGAGAATAATTAGGCATGATCATGGGAAGAGGATCTACCATATGCGGCGCAATATTTTCCCAAATACGCCGTTCCTTCAAAGATTCGCGCACCAGACCAACGTCGCCTTTTGCCAAGTATCGCAAACCTCCGTGTACGAGTTTGGAAGACGCCGAGCTCGTACCATGGGAGAAATCTTTCTTTTCCACCAGTGCAACTTTCAAACCTCTTAACGCCGCATCTCTAGCGATACAAACACCACTTATCCCTCCACCGATGATTAGCAGGTCGTGTTGCCGATCTGCCATAGCTTCTAGATCGCGGGTCATTATCGGCTTACAATTTATTACTGGCATTACGCATCCGTCTCGTAAATTCTCACACTGTTGAGTTTTCCAAAAAACACTTTCCTACTAAAAACATCTAACAAATCCAGTGCATTATAGTCTTTTGAACGTTTCTGATAAAAGCCCGCCTTAATGAATACGCCGATTTTCAGAGAGTATCAGTCATCACAGAGCTACATTTCACAGCCCCGAGAGCGCTGAGGTTGTCGCACCCTGTACAAATCTGGATTCTATGTCGGCGTTCTCGAAAAGTTAGTATTCTTCAACTGTATTTTCAAATGTGAAACCGCTCTTCGACATCACCAAACGGTGACGATGGCCATCAACTTCAGCGTTCCAGTCTTCGTATCCGGCATCACCGTGCCAAAGAGCTACGCGGTTGCCATTGTCGGCTTTCACAACACGAGTAGAATAAACCGTAGGCTCGCGAGACTGGAAATGAGAAATAGCTTCACTGGCAGGGCTATAGCTCGATAAGTGATGTAAGGTTAGCCAAGTGGGAGGAACAAGGTCAAACTCTCCGGCAGCATGCTTAATCAATGCGTCTGCGGGCCTTAACCACGCATGATCCTTGATTTCGCCGTCGTCGATACTAATCACATGGTCATTTTCTACGTGGGCAGCAAAAAACCAAGTCGCAAAACGTTTCTGAGGGCCGGGCGGAGGAGTCCAATGGGAAAGCCATACAAACTTGTCTGCGCTCACATCGACGCCTGCTTCTTCCTGAGTTTCGCGAACGGCCGCAACGCGCGCCGCGGCTTTTAGATCAGTACCATCTCCGTAGTCTTCCGCGTCGATCTTTCCGCCTGGGAAAACCCACATACCACCAAACGTTATCTTTGAATTCTTGCGCAACATCAACACTTCAACGCCATCGTCACCATCACGTAACAGAACAACGGTGGCTGCAGGTATCGGTACCGAAACACCCTCGTCCGATTCACTACGTAGACCGATTTTTCCATACATGTCATTTTTGTGTTGCTTGCCATTATTGTTATCGGCGCCTTGGTCGCTCATTGACTATCACTCCTTAAATTATTGATATGCGGGAAGCCTCACTAGAATGTAAATATTCATCAAAGAGCAATATTTACCAAACGTCAGCAAGTGACTCGGCCTTAGCTGTGATTTCCTGTTACTGGTCGTCTAAAACCCACTGTTTCGGATGTATATATTGAAAACAATTATCATTCATCCTACTCTCACAACCAACACTTTTTAAACACCGTTTAAATCAGAATTTTTATGTCCGGGATATGCAAACCACCCTTTGACCCAAGCGAATTGCCCAGACAGCCGTATTTCTTGGAGATTGCTTCTCCAGCCATCGACCGCAGTGACCACCCTGAAATGTTGATTTTCAAGCGATTAATTAAGTAAAGTATTCGGCAGTCAAATAACGTCCCGAGCGCGACGTCATCGCATCCTACTACAGGCAAAAAATTGATAGAATTTGCAATCGGCTCAGATTGGCGCTTTCCCTGAGTGAAATCCCTCAAATATCACCCTTTAACCACCTATTCGCCCCAATTTGTTGACAACTTTTGATCAATTACTTTCTGTTCGCTTCAAAGTTCTCTATAATACGCCGCCACACTTCCCCGTGCCATTAGATATTCCAACTGGCGCCTGCTACCGAGATTCTTATGCCGTCCCCCGCCATTACCAGCTTTACCGAACTGGCCTTATCCGCCCCCGTCCAGAAAGCCATTGCAGCCGTTGGTTATGAACAGCCATCTCCTATTCAAGCAGCCAGTATTCCTCACATTCTCAACGGCGATGATTTACTGGGCGTCGCGCAAACGGGTACCGGGAAAACAGCAGCCTTTGCCCTGCCTTTACTTAGCAATATTGATCTCAGTAAAAAAACACCTCAGGTTTTGGTACTGGCACCGACCCGCGAATTAGCGATTCAGGTTGCAGAAGCGTTTCAAACCTATGCCAGTAAAATGAAAGGTTTCCATGTACTGCCTATTTACGGCGGGCAAGATATGAGTGGGCAGCTCAGGCAGTTGAGCCGAGGAGTACATGTCGTGGTCGGAACACCCGGACGCGTCATGGACCATATTCGTAGAAAAAGCCTCAATCTGGACGGATTGACCAGCCTTGTCCTCGACGAGGGCGATGAAATGTTAAGAATGGGCTTTATCGATGACGTCGAATGGATTCTCGAACATACGCCTACGACTCGCCAGGTCGCATTGTTTTCTGCGACCATGCCCAAACCCATTCGTAAAGTTGCAGACCGGTATCTAAAAAATCCGAAAGAAGTCAGTATTGTCAGCGATACTTCTACCGCGCCCAACATTGAACAACACTTCTTAATCGTCAACGGCTTTGACAGAAAGCTTGACGCTATCACCCGCATTTTAGAAGCTCAAGATTTCGATGCGATGATTATTTTTGTTCGCACCAAAACTGCAACCGCTGAGCTCGCCGAAAAACTTGAAGCGCGTGGGTATTCGGCATCGCCGTTAAACGGCGACATGAACCAAACACTTCGTGAACGCACAATTAATCGTCTCAAGAAGAAACAACTAGACATCATCGTGGCCACCGATGTTGCCGCTAGAGGAATTGACGTTGAGCGTGTCAGTCATGTACTTAACTTCGATATCCCCTATGATAGTGAAGCCTATGTCCACCGGATTGGACGTACCGGTCGCGCAGGAAGAGACGGCCAGGCGATTCTATTTGTCGCTCCGAGAGAAAGACGATTATTACAGTCAATTGAAAAAGCAACTCGTCAATCCATTAAAGAGATGGCAATGCCGAGCGGCAGCGAAGTATCCGGTAAACGGATCCAACAGTTCAAGCTGCAATTGACTGAAGTATTGGAAAATCAAAATCTCGATTTTATGTACAACATACTGTCTGAATACAGCAGTGAATCGGATCGTTCAGCCGAAGAGATTGCCTCCGCGCTAGCCTACTTGTTGCAAAAAGAGCGTCCACTGCAGGTAGAAGACGCCCCCCAACGAAGCCGTCAAAGAGATCGCAACGAACGAGACAAACCTGAGGGTCAGCAACGTGAGAGGCCAGGACGACGCCAGGACAGCAAGTCGGGTTCAAGAGAGAAAATAAGCGATGTACCCATGGCACGGTACCGCCTTGAAGTGGGTCGAAATGACGAGGTTAAACCGGGCGACATTGTCGGCGCGATCGCTAATGAAGCCGATATCGATAGCCAGCATATCGGCCACATAAAACTGCATGACGACCATAGTACGGTAGATTTGCCAGCAGGAATGCCAGACGACTTACTCAAGCATCTAAAGAAAGTTAAAATACGGAATCGGGCCATTAATATATCGGTCGATGGTAAAGCAGAATCTCGCCCTCGTCCGACAATCACGAGACAAAAAGACCGTAGCGACAAACCCAAAACAGCGAAGTCGAGTGCCGATAAAGCAAAAAGACGGAAGAAAGAAAGCTAAGTAACTTCAATCATTGTAAGTTGATCAAGCTGCTTAAGGAAAAGCAGCCGACCTCTTGAACATCTGCCTGATACAATCTTCCGGCAAGTAAATTTAAAATTCAACAATCTGCAACGATCACAAAAATAGAGAGTTCACCAAGTCTTACTCGCCTCTCATCCGCTCGTGTCCCAATATCGAAAAACACATGCTGCAGGGAAAGTCTTTTCCTGCCAAGCCATTAACGAAATTCATAGCTTATATCCATCTATTGTAACTCTGTAACGAAATAGTATAAGCAGAACATCAAATAAATCTGCTCCCGGCCGATATAGGGCTTAGAACTCTATCTACAAGGAGCAATCGCTATGCAGGTGCAATCTTCGACAATAGATTTTAGCAGCCAGCACATGCTGCGCAGATTCGAGCAACGGCGAAGTATATCCATTCAACAAGACTCTTCACCACGACCAATGGCCCAAGAACAAGCCACCCCCACAGAGATAACTCAGCCTCAACTTGCGACTCAGCAACCCAATACTGGACAAATCTTCACGGGACAAACCATTGCCAGACAAGCCATCACCAGACAAACACTAACACCGCCAATAAACTCTTTTTTTTCTTCGCGACAAAATTCAAACGTTAGTATGGCCAATCGGGCTACAATAGACTCTTACCTTGCAACTGGAATTAACCGTCATTCCGGCCCTGGTATTCACAATAGCATGGGATATTTGGATGGCACCGCAGCTCTAGACAGCCACTTGATGTTACGCAAAGCGTTGATCGAATACTTAACGGGAATAACATTTCACGCAACCAATATACAGACGAAACCAGCTCCGCAAAAAGAAACTGACAACGGCTCTTCACTCGATCAATCGAGCAGTAGCGATGTGGCCATAAATTCAAACGCGTTGACTTTTAGCGGGACGTTAATTAGTGAATATGAAATAAGCTCTGTGTCAATTGGCGCGCAAATTGTCGATGACCATGGCAAAACCATTGATGTTAAGTTAAGCGTGGTAATGGAACGTCACTATCGGGAATCAGAAGCCGACTTACGTTTACGGGCTAACCGACAAATGCAAGACCCGCTCGTAATCAACTTTAATGGGGAGGTCGTTGAGCTAGGCAGCAATACAGTCAACTTTGACATCAACAGTGATGGAGTTGTCGACCAGATAGCGACTTTTCGCTCCAACAGTGCCTATATTAGTCTCGATAAAAACGGTGACGGTACTATCAACAATGGGTCGGAGTTATTTGGAACACAGTCCGGAAATGGATTTTCCGACCTGAAAAATTATGATGACGACGGCAACGGATTTATTGACCAGGCAGATGCAGTATTTTCAAAACTTAAGGCGTTCAATCCCGAAACCGACTCGGCGGTTTCTTTGCAATCACTCGGTATCGCCGCGCTAGCCCTGGAGTCGACACTTTCTCCTTTTCGGCTGACCGACAATCAAAACAATACCTTGGGTCAAGTTCGCGCGACGGGATTCTATATCAATGAAGACGGTTCAGCCGATACATTGCAACAGATCGACCTTGTCGTATGATGTTTTAGAGGAAAAAAACTATGGCTCAAGAGCGAGCAATTTGAAGCTTCGATTATTGGCTAATACGGATACTTTGGAAAAGATACCTTCTGCTTTTCTCTCTAAGGGTATAAAACTATTGACGACAAACAATGCTGCCCCATTCTCTCGTAGCAATTTTTTTGCAGCGGTTAAAAAACGACTGGTTAAATCCCCGTCGACGTCGAAACCCTGGTGAAATGGCGGGTTACATAATACAACGTCAACTTTTTTCCGGAATCCTTCAGCACAGTCATCCAGAATCACCTCACCGCTAATTGCATACCGCTTAAAGTTTTCGCGGCAACATGTCACAGCCGTGACATTATTATCCGTAGCAATAAATTCAACGCCCACTGTCTGGCTCGCCATAACGGATAGGTATCCGTATCCGCAACCAAGATCAGCAATAACTTTCGGCCGACCGGCAAGATCATCGAGAAACAAAGAGAGATGCTCAATAAGAAAAGCACTACCTTTATCGATTTTATTCCAACCGAAAACTCCGGGTTTGGTCGCAAGTTTTATTGTTTCTGCATTACCACCCACTTCGGTAATATCTACAATTTGGTCATAATTTTTGTCATCTAACAGACTTCCCGTAGCGACCGGTTTTTGAAGACAGGCAATTCTCGCTGTCTTTCCCCCATTGTCTGTTGTTGGCTCATTATCAAACAGTGAAGCAGTTTTATTAATATAGGTTTTTATTCCTTCATTCTTATAGCCGGAAAGAAACAACCGTCCATTTTCCCTTAAACGTAAAAGAGCACCATTTATAATGTGATGCACAATAGCCTTTTCTTTTGATACCCGAAAAAACAACACGTCTAAGGGAGCTATATTGGAAAAATCGAAATCACTAATTTCTGCTCTTAACCCATGCGCCAGCAATTGAGTGTATACGTCATAACGGTTAGTAACCGCCAATAGATTATTCCGCGGGTGTATTTGACGGATTTCCTCAAACGAAATATTTTCGTCAACCACCCAGACTCCATCAAATGCCGTCAGGTCATTTAATTTCTCTCTGAGCAAGTCAAAGGCAATATCACTCATACGTTTTTAATTATCACTTCAAAAAATCCAAGAATGTCATGATGTTTCAAACCGAAGCTATTTCGTCAGTGCTTAAATTTCTATACTCGCCTGGACTTAAATTAGCGTCCAGAAAAATATCGCCTATTCTCTCTCGATGCAAACAATCGACTTTATTACCCATCGCCCCGAACATTCTTTTTACCTGATGGTATCGCCCCTCACTAATGGTCAGGCGAGCAGTATGCTCGTCCACGATTTCGATGTGAGCGGGTAAAGTGGGCCTTTTCTCATTTTCCAGATGAAACCCTTTCTCAAAACACACAATCGAGTCGGCGCTGATCGGGTCGGCGGTTTCCACCAGATAGGTTTTTTTGCAATCGCGGTGTGGTGAAGTTACACGATGTGACCACTGCCCATCGTCCGTAATTAAGACTAAACCGGTTGTATCCAAATCCAAACGTCCGGCAATATGCAATTGTTCGCAATTAGCAACCTCTAGTAACTCCAGCACAGTGAGGTGCTCTCTGTCTTTAGTCGCACACACATACCCTTTTGGCTTGTTCAACATTATGTAGCGCTTTCCAGCACCGCGCAGACCGTCACCATCGAGTTTTATACGTGTAGATATTTCAACTGAAAATTTGGGGTCGCGCTGCACCTGTCCTGCAACGTTGACACGACCGCTTCTTATCGCTTTTTTGGCGTCGTTACGAGATAGCTCCGTTACGGACGCGACATACTTATCGAGGCGCATAATCATTAAACCAGAAAATATGTCAAAAGAAAGACAACTGTGCTTCATCTGCACTGTTGAGCAACGGCTTTTCCAAGGGTACCCAGCCGGGGATGTTATTCAGCATGCCGTGAAGAATTACCGCTTGTTCTGGCGCAGCCACATTGTCAGGCGTATGAATAAATATCGACGGCTGAATACCCTGATCACGCCATTCACGGATTTTTTCCACCCAGGGCAAGAAGAACTGTTTATTTTGTTCGACATCTGAGCAGCCTATAAACCGTAATATCGGTTTTGTTGATGTGGCGATGGCGTGTACCGGCAGCTTTGGTTTTTTCTTGTGGGCATCTTTTTCTTGCGCAGTTAAAGCAGGTCGACTGAAAAGGGCTCGACTATCAAAACAAACTCTATCTATTTCGTTGTCGCGGAGCAATCGATTAAGAGCCTTCTCTTCCTCTTCGCGGTTAAAAAAATCCGTGTGCCTTACTTCAACGGCAAAGTGATAGTTTGACGGCAACTCTTGAATAAAGCGATCCAAATCACCCAACTGACCGGGTCCAAAGTTTTCGGGTAATTGAATCATAAAGGTACCACTATAATCACTTAGCGGCTCAAGACGGGTGAAAAACTCACTGAGTTCAACGCCGCAGTAGCGAAGATTATTTTCGTGGGTGACCGCTCTCGGGATCTTAAAACAAAACTGAAAACCAGGGGTTAACTGCTCTATCCAATCGCAAACTAATTCCCTGCCAGGCAGAGCGTAAAATGTGGTGTTGCCTTCCACACTGTCGAAAACCTGGGAATAATATTTTAGATTTAACTTATTGTTGGCGCTCTTCGGGAATAGACTGCCGGTCCAGCTTCGGTTGGACCACATCGGCAATCCAAGGAAAAAAGGTTTTTCGATTAATTCGAGAGAGTCACTTTTGTCTGCCAAATCCGCACCGGACATAGATAAGTCCTCCAACACTCCATTTCGCTTAGAATTAGGTGTGAATGCATCTGTCTCGGCGCTGCCAATATCACTGGAGGCGCCATCCGCATTTTTACTGTCAGTTTGATCTATTTTAGTGCTCTCTGGTCGCACGAAATTCTATCTCCGGCCAACGCTCTTCCATTAGCTGTAAGTTCACCCGGGACGGCGCAAGATAAGTCAGATGCCCGCCACCATCTACCGACAAGTTATCGGCAGCCTTCTTCCTAAACTCCTCTAGTTTTTTTGCGTCATCGCACTCAACCCAACGTGCCGTATAGACACTGACAGGTTCGTAAATCGCTTCAACGCGGTATTCATCTTTCAAGCGAAAGGCCACCACTTCGTACTGTAATTGACCCACCGCGCCGACGATCAGGCTTGAGTTACTTATCGGCATAAATACCTGAGTGGAACCCTCTTCAGAAAGCTGTTGCAATCCCTTTTGAAGCGCTTTCATTTTAAGGGGGTCATTTAGACGAATGAGACGAAACATTTCCGGAGCAAAATGCGGAATGCCAGTAAACTTCAAATCTTCGCCTTCGGTGAAAGTATCACCAATTTGAATTGTGCCGTGGTTGTGCAGGCCAATAATGTCGCCGGAGGTTGCCTCTTCGACGGCCTCTCGTTCGCCAGCCCTAAAGGTGACCGCGTCCGAAATTCTTACGTCTTTACCAATTCGCACGTTCTTCATTTTCATACCTTTTCGATAGGTACCTGAACATATGCGCATAAACGCAATCCTATCGCGGTGCTTGGGATCCATATTGGCCTGGATTTTGAAAATGAAACCGCTGAAATTATCCTCCTCTGCCGCAACCTCTCGACTGTGAGTCTCCCTTGGCAATGGCGATGGCGCCCATTCGACGAATCCATCCAACATTTCTCTCACACCAAAATTCGATAAAGCCGTACCAAAGAATACCGGTGTCAGGGTCCCCGCCAAATAAGCGTCTATCTCGAACTCGTGACTTGCGCCACGCACCAATTCAATTTCGTCGACAAAATCGTCATAATAGATTCCTAATAACGCTTTTGCTTCATCACTTTGCAAACCGCTTATTCGGATATCTTCCGATACAACATTACTCTGGCCATGCTTAAAGACGTGAATCACATCAGTGTAAAGATTGTATACGCCCTTAAATTCCTTACCCATACCGACAGGCCAGTTAATAGGCGCGCCCTGAATAGACAAAACCTGTTCGATTTCGTCCAACAAATCAATCGGATCACGGATGTCACGATCCATTTTGTTCACGAAACTCAATATGGGTGTTTTACGCAGTCGACAAACCTCCATCAGTTTGATGGTTCGAATTTCGACACCTTTGGCACCGTCGACCACCATTAATGCCGAATCGACAGCGGTTAACGTCCGGTATGTATCTTCTGAAAAATCTTCATGCCCAGGAGTATCTAACAAATTCACTGTTCGACCACCGTACGGAAACTGCATCACTGACGAGGTGACAGAAATACCCCGTTCCTTTTCCATAGTCATCCAGTCGGAAGTAGCATGGCGGTCAGATTTCTTTCCCTTTACGGTACCTGCAACCTGAATTAGCTGTCCCAACAGTAACAATTTTTCCGTAATCGTCGTTTTACCTGCATCGGGGTGAGAGATAATAGCAAACGTGCGTCTATTTTGGATTTCATTGAGCAATCTACTTTCTGACAAAACCTTTCTCCGAGAATGCGTATATGGCTGCTTACACGCTAAAGTTCCCACATTACCCTCTGTTATTGGGCAGTGAAAAAACCCGATATTCTGCACCTATATGAATGAAATGTCATTCGATAACAGAGAAATGGAACAATTACTTCCAATGCAATACGATGACATCGGTTTATTCGCCATTTTATTCATTCAGGCTCTTAACACCTGCAACTCGAGGTCGCCAAACGCAACAACGAGCTGCCTAAAGCAAACCATAGTCGACCCTGTAACCGCTTATCAGGCGCGGTTTACCACCTCACAGTGACTTTAGCTAGTAAACACCGAACAAAACGACGATGACCGGCCTTACCAAATTATTACACGGGACTGCCAACTTCCTCGCTGGCAACGATAATGACGTAAGTCTTTGAAAAAACAGCGTATATATTATTGATGGCAAACCGTTCGGTCAGTCTCCGCATACAACAAACGTATTTCTCAAAGTCCCATTAGGATTGCTGTGAACTGAGTCACATTATTTCGAAAAATTTATGGAGAATATTCAACTGTCACAGCTAATAAAATCGTCATGTAAGACCTTGATTTACAATGATTAAAATTTTTTTTGGTAGCGCCGTAACATCAGCGAATACGTATATTCCACTAGATAAACCTCGGTAATTACGGATTTTTTTCGTTCAAGAGTTGTCCTATAATTCAAGTATCAGGGTTTTCAGACATAGATTAAGTAATTTCGTAGCTGTAAAAGTAGTAAAGATCACGCTCCACCATCTCCATGCCAGGTCTCTCTAAAACATCTCCTTTCAGCCCCTCTATGAGGGGCTTTTTTTTGCGCCACCAGTCTCTATTAAAAACACCTCTGTTTTAGGAAAAGCACACTCGAAAGGCCGATGAGTAATTTTCGCAACGTCGCTTTATATACCACCGACAAAAGAATTGCAGGCTCCAAGCATTTATGCCGAATGCCGGATGAGTGCGGCGACGAAATCACTTTCTAAAAAACAGGTCGACGCAAGTCTGGTCAACATTCTGATATTTATTACAGGGTGGATGTTTCCTGCTAAGCTTAGACACATTACAGTTAATTAATAGTAATCCAAGCGTGCTATGCCAAAAACAATAACTCACAATCCCATTTTAATTCATCAGTTAACTCACTCAAGAAGGCAAAACGAATGGACTTTGATAATATCATTGAAAACGCGCCCGCACTGATCATTACCTATGGCACACAAATAGTCATCGCTATTGCCATTTTTGTGGTCGGTAAATGGTTAGCGAAAAAAATCTCTAACGCTATCGTCAGTGCCATGACGAAAAAGGACATTGATAAAACCATCAATAGCTTTGTTGGTAGTATTGCCAATACTGTTTTGCTGGCCTTCGTCATTATCGCGGCATTGGGACAACTAGGCATCCAGACAGCCTCATTCGTCGCAATTATAGGTGCTGCGGGTTTAGCAGTGGGGTTTGCGCTACAGGGGTCGCTGTCAAATTTTGCATCCGGTGTACTTCTTATTCTGTTTCGCCCGATTCGTTCCGGTGATTTTGTAGAAGCGGCCGGCCAGGCTGGTGTAATCAGTGAAGTAGGTATTTTCTCCACGATTATGAAAACCGGCGATAATAAAGTTATTATCATTCCCAATTCCAATATTATGGGCGGTAATATCACTAACTATTCTATGGAGTCTACTCGCCGCATTGACATGGTTGTAGGCATTGCCTATGACGCAGATCTTCGCAAAGCAAAAGAAGTGCTCGAAGACATTGTTTCCAAGGAAGACAGAATTCTGAAAGATCCAGCTGTCACCATAGCTGTTGCTGAATTGGCCGACTCTTCTGTCAATTTTGTCTTGCGGCCTTGGGTTAATTCTGGAGATTACTGGCCGACCAAATTCTCCCTTCTGGAAACGATAAAATTACGTTTCGACGAAGAAAATATTGGCATTCCATTCCCGCAACTAGACGTCCATTTGCAAAAAGACTAAGGAACCACAATGAGTAAATATTCGACAATTTTTGCCTGTTCAGCTATTTCGGCATTAACCATAGCAGGCAGCACTCAGCTTTATGCAGAGGAACAGGAAGAAACCAAAATATGGTCAGGAGATGTCGAACTCGGCTATGTCTCTATTTCGGGAAATTCTGAAGAAACATCAATAAAAGCTCGCAGTGACATAAATCGCGAAAAAGATATCTGGCTATACAATATTCATTTGGAAACACTAAACACCAAATCAGATGATCAACGATCAGCTGAAAAATACTTTCTAAGTAACCGCCTTGGAAGAGCGTTTACCAAAACTGATTACGCCTTTGCTTATGCGTCTTATGATGAAGATCACTTTAGCGGCTTTGATTATCAATCTACTGTGGCAGTTGGCTGGGGACGACGCCTGATTGACGAAGAGCTTATGCAATGGGATATAGAGGCCGGTCCAGGCTTTCGAACGAGTAAAGTCGACGACGACAGTAACGGTGAAGATTCTGACGAGGTAATTGTGCGGCTCTTTACAAAGTTCAACTGGGATTTTAGTAAAACCGCGGGCTTTATCCAATCAATCAATATTGAATCTGGTAGCGATAACACAATCACAAAATCTGACAGCGCGCTAAAAGTGCAAATTATTGGAGCCTTGGCTTTAAAGGTTTTTTATACGGTAAAATATACTGAAGAAGTTCCGCCAGGAACCAAACATGCGGATACTGAAATGGGAGTAACGCTCAACTACGGTTTTTAACTATTCGTTTCGGCGGTAGAATCTCAATCGGAAAATACAGAAACCTGGGCCAACCGTTTATGCGCCCAGGCTTCTTGATTGTTTTGTCAGGTACTTTCTCGAGGATTCCTCACCCGTTAGTCACTCACACCCCAAGAGTATACACTCGCACCATACCCCGGTGGGGTAATAGAGATTTTTAGTACTCCACTGCTCGGTTCATCATCCGCGACCAATGCAACACTAAAAGCCATCGGCCTGGTCGTATTTAACACCGTAAAAGACGCACCGCTAACCAGCTCACCATTGTCTGTTTCGACACTAACGGTAGTACCGTTTGGCAATGAATTGAGATTAGGGTCACCGACAATAAAAATCCCCAGATTAACCGAACCACCGGCAGCCGCTATATCTATTGTGCCTCCTGATGGCAGGCTAAATATTGTATTACTGCCATAAAAATCCGTAAACGTTAAATCAGGCTGAATGGCAGGCACGAGTTCTGGGCCAAAAAGACGAGTCGGCGATGGAACAGATTGCACGATCGTTACAGAATTGAATACATGCAATGTCGAACTACCCGAACATGTCGTCGTTGTATTTCCGTCACAGGCCGGACCGGTATATTGCCCATCGGCATTATCATGGCTACCGTTCACGTTAAAGTCGAAATACTGGATGTCGTCAAAAAGACCGTTTTCATTGTCATCCCGAAAAGCTTCCGCCAAGTCGTTATCGGACGGCACGAAATTGTCACCCGTATCGAATACACCGTTGGTATTTAAATCATCAAAGGACTCGGCACCAATGGTATAGCCCAGAATCTCTATACGCCCATCTTCGACAAACTCGGGCTGACAGCGCCATGTTACCGTACATGTACCGTTTTCAGTGGTACACGAAGACTCAACAACACCCCCTTCTGCAACAAATTGAACAGCTGTACCATCAGGAGGATTATTGTTGAATACATCACCTAGCAAAGCCGTTATAGTTGTGGTTCCACCCTGCACTCCAGACCAGCATTCAGGATTTATCACCGTAGATACGACCGAAAAATTATCTGAATCTGTAATGCCCGTCGCAACGGTCAAGCCGTCAGAAATCGTCGATATTCCCGAACTGGTTTCCGTGGCTATAACTCTTACAGAGGTTGGCACTGTTCCCGCTTGCACAGTTACGCGCACCTCACCATTGTTATCGGTAATCCCAAAGGTATTAGGTAAATTCAGCCCACCTATTTCGGTACTCAGAGTGAAATTAACTTCGGCGCCAACAACGGGCCCGCCCAACTGGCCTTCAACTCTAAAAGTAACAACAGAGGTCTCCTCACCACCGGTACCGGCCAGAAACATCTCTTGAGGTGTAACCGATACAAACTGTACCTGATTTACCGTATCCGAAGCGATATCGATAGCCACCGAAGCACTTAAACCCAAAGCAGACGCCGAAATGACGTCTACAGTACCATCAGGAGCTACGCCGCATCCTGCATCAGTAAAGGTAACCGTCGCACCTCCTGTTACGGTCGCTACCGTCGTATTATCAAATGTTGCCAAACCTTCGACGACGCATCCAGATGTGAACGTGACATCTACTGGATTATTTATTTCAGCCGTTTGTAAAACACCGTCTTGATTAGCAATGCTTACCGATACGGTTGTCTGCCCGCCTGCGGAAAGCGTGGCATCAACACCGATCCCCAAGGTCAAAACTTCTGCGACGAATTCATCGCCCGAACCACTACCTAAACTAACAACCTCTGGATCCACATTAATGGTAATACTCGCGCTTAGGTCATCGGTGGTAGCTGTTATTGTGTCTGCACCTACGCAACCACGAGCAAAATAGGTCACGTCAGCAGTTCCGGTTTCTGTTGTAATCACAGGTTGATCAAAGGCAGATAAATCCTGAATAACGCAACTTGAACTAAAACTAATAGTCGTTGAATCAGTGACTAATACACCATTGGTATCGACCACGCTGACGGAAATTACCGTGCTTCCTAATGGTTCAAGACTGGCATTACCCAAATCAGAGGCTAGCACTCCGGCTTCGAAGGTATCTCCCGCACTATTCCCTAGCTGTGGACCGGACGACCCAGAGCCGCCGCCTGTATCCGGTGTCCCAAGAATTTTATCCGAGCCTCCGCCACTGCCACAACCGACCAGAAATCCTAGCGCAACTGCTGGGAGCAGTTTTCCAATTGGGAGAAAAAAATTGTTTAACGTTAGCATATTACCTTCCCGAGTTCTCTGTGGTGTCTGTGAACAGTCTCAAATCGTAAAATTATTATTCAAAAAATAGTAGCCCAAATCCCAAAAAACCGACAAAACATGGCAACTAGATATCGCACTGAAACAATTTACCATCTTTGGCCCTAAAGGGAGAATAGTTCAAATGGAAAAATATTCAATAAAATCCTTCGTTTGCGGGAACTAATTCACAAATCTCTTTAATGACAGGCTATTTTTTCAGCGAAAACGAAAAAGGACCGCTACGGCGGTCCTTTTATACCGTATTTCCGGGTTTAGCTACAGAGGAGAACGACCTTTATTTGCAGCAATTCTCATACGAAGAGCATTAAGTTTAATAAATCCCTCTGCATCTTTTTGATCGTAAGCGCCTGCATCGTCCTCAAAGGTGGCAATATTTTCGTCAAACAACGTTTGATCTGACTGCCGGCCGACAACAGACACATTACCCTTATACAATTTCACACGGACCTTACCACTGACAAAATGTTGAGACTCATCAATAGCCGCCTGCAACATTCGCCGTTCCGGGGACCACCAGTAACCATTATAAATCAGGCTGGCATATTTCGGCATAAGCTCATCTTTTAAATGTGCCACTTCACGGTCGAGACAAATCGACTCAATAGCCCTGTGCGCGCGGAGCATAATCGTACCACCGGGGGTTTCGTAACAACCACGAGCTTTCATGCCGACATACCGGTTTTCGACTATGTCCAATCTGCCAATACCATTCTCTCCACCCACTTTATTTAAGTAAGTAAGAATTGATGCTGGAGAAAGTTCCTCGTCGTCAATAGCAACTATATCGCCGTTACGATAGGTAAGTTCGACATAGGCGGGCTCGCTGGGTGCGCTCTCTGGAGAAACAGACCAGCGCCACATATCTTCTTCAGCTTCCGACCAGGGATCTTCTAAAATCCCACCCTCATAAGAGATATGTAACAAGTTAGCATCCATTGAGTAGGGCGATTTCTTTTTGCTAGTTGAAAAATCAACAGGAATCTGACGATCTTCACAGTAGGCCATCAGCGTTTCACGAGAGGTTAAGTCCCACTCTCTCCACGGAGCGATGACTTTAATACCCGGCTTTAACGCGTAGGCACCAAGCTCAAAACGCACCTGATCATTCCCCTTACCCGTCGCACCATGGGAAATGGCATCGGCACCTGTTTCATTGGCAATTTCGATCAGGCGTTTAGCGATCAAAGGACGGGCAATGGAAGTACCTAACAGGTACTCACCCTCGTAGATAGTATTTGCGCGGAACATGGGGAAAACAAAATCGCGGACAAACTCTTCTCTTAGATCATCAATATAAATTTCTGTGATACCCAGTGCCTTGGCTTTGGCACGAGCGGGCTCTACTTCTTCACCCTGACCTATATCGGCGGTAAAAGTCACCACTTCGCAGTTATAGTTATCTTGTAACCAACGAACAATCACCGACGTATCAAGGCCGCCGGAATAAGCCAACACCACTTTATTTATATCTGACATAGTAAATCTCCACTCCTTATCGGTTCATTGCAAATGACCGGGTTTGCAAGGGCGGGTATTCTACTGGGGATTGCCACCAAAGGCCATTTAACGACCCAAGAAATATTGAAGCTCGGTTTTAAACATCACCTTCTCTCTCGAGTCGAATAGTCACTCGTCGATTATCTTTACGATTTTTTGCGGTTTTATTATTTTTAACTGGATAGAGCTCTCCGTGATAACGAGTACTGATCAGTTCTTCACTCACACCTTTTGCGACCAAATATTGAGTAACGGCTTCTGCTCGTTTTTTTGAAAGTTCCAAGTTTAACAGCCGCCGCCCCCTGTTATCAGTGTGCCCATCGATATAGAAGCTGATTTCGAGCGGATCTGTTTTGACGTAAAGCACGATTTTATCCAACTGGCTTTTGATACTCTTGGTCAACTCGGAACGAGCTGTAGTGAAATTTATGCGTGAGCGACTAATTTGATCAAAATTTACCGGCAGCAGGCTCGTCAAACACCCCTGGTATTCGCGATAGGCCTTTCGAAAGTGGACCGATGACATAAATACTTCGATTAGCTCTTTTTCTTCAAACCACGAGCTCTGCGCAAAAATGGGTGACCGACCGTCGTAAAGCTCATTCAGTAGCTTATAAGACTGATTTTTACCTAAAAAGATCGGCTTCGTATTAGCCATGACATTAACTCGCCCCATTTCCAGATTTGGCCTGCTTTCATCCCAAACAGGGCCATTCGACACGAGGTTCGCCTTGCCAGGCTTCATCATGCGCTTAACCGGCGCGAGATAAAATTTTTGTTCTTCTCCTGCGCGATTAGAAAAAACTGCATCGCCATACGCTGGTATAGGTTGCCACAAACGACATTCAAAGGGCGACAGTTCTAACCGCCACTCAGACTGATGTAATGTCGGGCCATAACTGACCGCACGCAAACAGGTACTCAATAAGGCGAACAATAGAAAGATACCCATTCGCAAAGTAACATTTAACATTATGACCTCAACTTTCATTAACATCTTTATCGACCGCCATTGAAAAAATAAAGCAGCCTCAGGTACAGTTATCGACCGTAAAGCTCGGACCTTTAACTATCACCATAACCTACTCGAGATTATCGCCGATGAAAAACCATCGCTACGCAAAAAATATTAAAGAATCGAGAGCAAAGCTTTATCACAGCACTGGTGAACGGATAATTTTCTATTTCTTACTTTCTTTTCGGCGAAAGTCGACTCTTGCAGCAATTTCTTGAGAACAACTTTAATAGTCATCCATTCATGGTATCAACTCGTTGTTTAATCCGGTAGCATTCGCTCAATCAATACCCCGAAAATCATCTCCTCACCCAGAGACGTTATCTGAATGACTTCATCGATCAATAAACTTCGTATTACCCGACCTGACGACTGGCATGTTCACCTTAGAGATGACCAGGCCCTAAGCCATACGGTGCCAGCTATGGCTAGATATTTTGGGCGCGCCATTGTTATGCCCAATTTAGTACCTCCTGTCAGCAATGCAGACCAGGCAATCGCGTATCGAGAAAGGATAATGGCTGCTCAGAAACATTGTCTGCGCCAGGTAGAGCCACTGATGGTAATATATCTCACTGACCTAACCACAGCAGAAGAGATCAAGCGCGCGAAACAAGCCGGTGTTATCGCCTGCAAACTTTATCCTGCTGGCGCAACAACTAATTCCGATTCAGGTGTTACCGACATACAGAAAATTTATCCAGCGCTGGAAGCCATGGAAAAAGAAGGCATGCTCTTTCTTTTACATGGAGAAGTAACAGATCAAGATATCGACATTTTCGATCGTGAGAAAATCTTCATTGATAGAACGCTAAAAATCCTCGAAAGAGACTTCCCCAATTTGCCTATGATTCTGGAACATATCACTACCAAAGATGCCGTCGACTTCGTATCCAGTGCGAATAAAAATATTGCAGCCACTATCACTGCCCATCACCTGCTTTTGAATCGTAATGACATGCTCGTTGGCGCGATCCGCCCTCACTACTACTGCCTACCCATTTTGAAGCGAAACAGCCATCAACAAGCATTGATTGAAGCGGCAATCAGTGGCAACCCCAAATTTTTCCTAGGAACAGACTCCGCTCCACACTCGCAAGAATCAAAGGAATCTAACTGTGGGTGTGCAGGTATATATACAGCCCACGCAGCTATTGAACTTTACGCCGAAGCGTTTGAACAAGCCGACGCTCTCGATATGCTAGAAGGCTTTTCCAGCCATTTTGGACCTGATTTTTACGGACTACCGCGTAATAATGATACTATCACTTTAAGAAAAGAAGCATGGCTCGTACCCAATACAGCCGAGTTAGGTAACAGTCATTTAGTCCCCTTATACGCGGGTGAATCACTCCAATGGCAAGTCTCTACAAATTAAGGATCAAATGTGATAGATCAAGGCGATGAAAGTAATGTGCATCCAATGGCGGAGAGATTTCGGGGCTTTTTACCGGTTGTCATCGACGTAGAAACGGGCGGTTTTAACTGCCAGACCGATGCAATATTAGAGATAGCGGCAACAACAATCACAATGAATAATGAAGGTCAGCTCTGCATAGACAAAACTTTCGATTATAATATCGAGCCATTTCCCGGCGCTAACCTGGAACCTGCAGCGCTCGAATTTACGGGTATTGACCCACATCACCCCTTTCGTGAAGCTGATCCTGAAGAAATGGCGTTTCCAGATTTACTGCAATCAATCCGCAAACAAGTCAAAACCCATGATTGTAATCGTGCCGTTTTAGTCGGACATAACGCCCATTTTGATCACGGCTTTGTTATGGCTGCTGTTGAACGGTGTCAAATAAAGCGTAATCCTTTTCACCCATTTTCCGTCTTTGACACAGCAACTTTGTCCGGTTTAGCTTTCGGACAAACAGTCCTCGCTAAAGCCTGCCAAACAGCTGAGATTGAATTCGATAATTCGAAAGCTCATTCGGCAGCCTACGATACGAAAAAGACCGCGGAGCTTTTTTGCTCGATCGTCAATAAATGGACAAACTTGGGTGGGTGGCCACTTTAAAAACCTGGGTTCTGCAAACTAAAATGAGATTTCGACTGTGCTAACTTTACAGCTTATTTTGCAGTTTTTGTCATCGATCACGACCGGGCTGCGCCTCGGAAAACGTAATTTTTCCGCACTACGTGCTCGATAAATTGGGCCCCAACTATAAGAATGGAATCGCTTAACCCAGCGCGCCTATGCGAAGCGCTGGGTTAAGCTAAGCTGCTAGTAATTACAAATTATCAGCATTCTCAGACAAATAAGCAGCAACACCGTCTGGAGTCGCTGTCATGCCACTGTCTCCTTTTTTCCAGCCCGCAGGACATACTTCACCGTGCTCCTGATGAAATTGTAGAGCTTCTATAACGCGAATAAATTCATCAAAATTACGACCTAAAGGTAAATCATTGACCGTCTGTGACCGCACAACACCTTCTTCGTCGATAATAAATGCTCCTCTGAAAGCCATTCCGCCTTCAGATTCAACATCATAAGCACGGCATATGTCGTGGCTAATATCAGCAGCCAAGGCATAACCGACAGGACCAATACCACCCGAATTAACCGGCGTATTCCGCCAGGCATTGTGAGAGAAGTGGGAGTCGATAGATACACCTATCACCTCAACACCTAACTCTTTAAATTTGGCCATGCGATGATCAACAGCCAAAAGCTCGGACGGACAAACAAAAGTAAAATCCAGCGGATAGAAAAAAACCAAGCCTATCTTGCCTTTGATCGTATTAGTGAGATTAAAGTCTTCTACAATTTCGCCATTTGCTAAAACAGCGTTACAAGTAAAATCCGGAGCGGGTTTGCCAACTAGTACACTCATTGTATCGAGCCTCCATAAACAGTGTGAAAGGGGATTTTTAAATATTGGAATTGCCGAAATCTATAGTGAAAATGAACCGACTTAGAGAAAACCGATCAACTAACTCCTAACATCGAATTTCAGTTTAAAACCAAATATTAACCGGGGATAGTACACATTCAAACACGGCAATCCTATCAGTATTTTTTAATCAAGTTAATAGCCACAGGCTATTGATCTTGCACCGGACAGATTAAACACTAACAGCAACACTAACAGTACAGCCCGCTCCGATCTTTGGATAAAGGTATCACCCTCAAACAAAAGCATTGAAATAGAGCTAGTGACACAGAACGTCTGCGATACAGGTCCTTTCCGAAATATGATTTGTAATGATTCGTTATTAAAAACAGCAGTATAGAAACTACTGCTTCCTTTACCTTATCAAAAAAATTGCCATACTGGGGCTCATATAACCTTCCTCCCACTATGAGGTCTTCCATGGACATCGGCCCAACGGCAACTTATAACAATATTTCGACCCGTTCCGTGCAACCCAAACGCGACGATTTAACACCTGAAGCCGGGCCCAAGCATAACTTGACGACGAACAAGCAAAACTCCAGCGCCGAAAGCTCCGCTAGTGCGAAAGAAACTCAATACCAACCCACCGACCGGGAACAACAACGAATCGAGACAAATGCAGCGATTTTACAAGCCCATCAAGACGCAAGTATAAGCTCAAGAAATGCCCCACTATCGCTATTATATAAAACAGCCCTGGAAGCATTAAGAGTGGAGCTGGAACCTATTTTAAAAGGCAAGTCAATTGAGGAGGTCAGCGAGAGCGGCCTGGATACCTCACCAGAAGCGACTGCCGAGAGAATCGTCAGTCTGTCGACTGGCTTTTTCTCGAGTTTCAAGGAACAAAATCCAGAATTGACGCCAACCGAACAAATAGAGCGCTTTACCGAGGTAATATCAACCGGGATAGACAGGGGGTTTACGGAAGCTCGAGACGTTCTCGGTGGCCTTAAAGTCTTGGAAGAAGGTGATATTGCAGATAATATCGACAAAACCTACCAATTGGTACAGGAGGGTCTTGCGGATTTTCGAGACAAACAGCTCAATTTGGCCAAGGCTGACGGTGACAATAGTGGCTCAGATAATGTCAACTTAGAATAAGCGGCCACGAAAACCCTTACATCGAATTTTCGAGCCACTTACACCAAATTACAACTACCGAAAATCTTCGATTAAAGAGCCTTCAACAAACCATAGACACCGATCGAATAAGCACGCTTCTCCTTGGCGCCCTTCATTGATGCTTCTTGCAAGAGCGCACCGATACCCAGATCACCGTCAACATAACGTGTATCACCGGTACCTGTGTCAAAACTAACCTGCTCTGTCTGGCCGAGATAATAAGCTAACTTATCACCTTTTTCGACACTAACGGAAACGGGAAAACTAATCAGTTGCAAGCCGGGCTCATTCACTGCCAGAACCGGGCTAGTCCAAATTACCACATAATTACCATTTTCAACCGGCCTAAGCACCTTTACAGAAATCGTTCCAGAACTTTGAAAATATGCTCCAACACCGGTTAACGAACCGCTGTTCGGTATAGAGTGCTGCAAATCGACAATTAATAGGGGCTGCTTATCCAAACTACTTCGTTGAGTCAATTCACCGCCAATATAATCCAGCAAGTGACTTTCGAGCATAAATTGTTTTAAACCGTCGATTTGAGCCTGTACAAACTGCCGAACTTGCCCTCGAACACTTGCAGACTCCTCAATCCGAGAATTTTTTTCCTCTCCTAATACTCCGATTATCCGGTTTAGCTCTGCGACGTCTTGCTGCAACAATTTCCTATCTGCCGATAAGCTACCAACTTCCGCAGTCATAGTTTTCAATTGTTGTTGCAAAGAAGCATTTTCATCCTGCATTTGTGTATTATTCGTCGAGGCCTGACAACCCCATAATAATACGGTGCAAGACGATAGCAGCAGCAATGATCTTAATCTCGAACTCAACATAAACATTCTCCTTATGACACTGATATCTTTCCAAGACCAAATGAGCTAAGGCACGGAAAGGGTATTTGCTTGCGACGCTGATTTTGCCGACGCAAATTTGTTTTTATTTTCTTGGCGATTAGTGACTAATGACAAAGCCGTGCGAATACACCTCCTTCCCGGCTAACAGAATATCAATATGATAACCACCTTCAGTAAAACCTTCAACGGCGCGATCAATGCTAAAGGGATAACTACCGCTATTACCCGTTAACACGATTGGCTTAGCCGCCATCTGCACAGACCGCCCTCCATCCCACAAAATAACCTGCATAACAGTTGCCGCTTGCTCAAAGCCTCTGTAATTTAAGACAAAATAAAGCGTTCTGTCTACGACAATATTCAGTGGCTGCACCGCATTTTCTTTGTCACTGGACGGACGACCACTTACGATTAGCGACTCAATGGTAGGCCGATTCTCCTCTAGCTCCATACGTATGCCAATCAACGTCTCGTCATTGGGAAAGGAAATCAATGCGGCTTGTAAAGTCGACTGCGCCAACTCAAAATTCTTTTCTAAAATAAGATCATTCAACAAACTAAAACCCGTGCTTTTTACTTGAGCAAGCCCTTCCAAAGCTACCAAATTTGAATCATCAATCGCTAACACTTCCTGATAACTGTGAGCAGCGCTCATTCCAGAACCAAACCAAACTTCCTGACTTTCGAATTCAGCGGCACTAGCCAACAATTGGTCGATTTTTTGATCCTCCGTCATTAGAGCTTGCAGCTCTCTTCTGAGAGACTGCAATATTTCATTATCGTCATCCACTCGTAAGCCATTATTCACAAAACCCATAGACTGGTCATACTTTTTCTGGTCTTTTGCCGTTTTGGCCAGCGCCGTAAACCGGCCAACTATTTTTTCAAGCCCCAACTTGGCACTTCTATTATTTGCATCTATCGCTAAAATTTTCCTGAAACCCTCTTCCGCATTGTCACCGGGGGGCGCAAGAAATTTGCCTTGATCGTAATTTTTCTCAGCTTCAACTCGCAATTTTTCTATACGAAAATCTCGTGAAAGACGGGTGTACAATGCAATATATTTCTTGTCTTTCTTCAGCTCCGGAAATAACGAAATAGCGGCTAAAAGCTCTCTTTGAGTATTTTTCAAATTCGCACTTTTAAGCTGCTTTTCCGCCGCAGCCAACGCTTTTTTCTTGAATCGATTGACACCGTTAACGGCCGTTTTTTGACTGCTATCAATTACTAAGATTTCACGATATACACCAATCAATTCTGGGATCTTCTTGCCGTCTTTTTTTACCAGCAAATTCAGATGTTCACTTTTTAACACTAAGTCGTCTAACTCGGAGGTAACCGAAACAGCTTCCGCCTGTTCAGCATTGTTCTCAACTGGCGACTGATCCGATAAAATCTCCTTTTCCTTAGTGTCGCCGTCCTTCAGACGCCCTTTTGCTGGACGACTGTTCGAAGCAGGCTGTTGCTCGACGACTTTGACGCTGTCGCCTACATTCGTTTCCTTGTTTTTAACGAGCTCAGCATTCTCTCCCTCATTAAGATTGTCTTGTTTAGTCAGTTCAGGTTCAGATACGGAAGAACCCGTTTGGCTCTGGAACCAAAATCCGCCTATTGCTAAAACCAATAATAAAGACACTCCGATAATCCAAGGCAACTTACTAGCGTTGTCGCCACGCCTTACGATATCTTCCCGAGGAATATGTAACGCCTCTTGCGGTTGCACATTAAAACTTTTGGGAGGAGCTAGAATCGTTCCAAGTTCGGAGGAATCCGACTCTGATATTTCAGAAGATGGTACGCTCCCAGAAAAGCTCTGGTCTGCCACAGAGACACTCGCGCTTTGTGCCAGACTTTCCGAAACTTCCTTGTCGTGGAGCGTCTTAGCTCGAATGTGCTCTTCTTCAAATTCTTCCTGGTGTGCCTCGACCCAGTCATCGATTGGACCAACGTCGAGGGAGTCTAAAACCGAGACGACTTCAGCGCCGGTCTGGATACGATCTTCAGGTAATTTGGCCATCATTCTTTCAATGATTGGCTGATAGACGCTCAGCTCTTCGGGTAACTGAGGAATCTCTTCGGTAATATGCTTTACACCAACGGCAAACATGGATTCGGCTCGAAAAGGGGGCTCCTTTATCAGTAAATAGTAAAATAATACGCCTAAACTATAAATATCGGACCGATTGTCAATGGCCAAGCCTTTCACTTGTTCGGGGCTCATATAATGAGGTGTACCGAGCGACATGCCAGATTGCGTCAACGAATGTCCGGTCTGAGTTTCGGAAGCGGACCCTTCAATGGCTCGTGCGATACCAAAGTCCATTAACACAGCGCGGCCGTCTTCGGTACGCACCATGATATTTTCCAATTTCACATCACGATGCACATAACCTTTTTGACCCGCATAATCTAGGGCCAAAGCAATATCACTGAGCAGTTGCAGTACTTGTTCCCCCGTTATAGAGTACAAATTCTGCTTGAGATCATGCCCGTCAATATACTCCATAGCCAAATAGTGGTGGCCATTTTGCACCCCCACATCGTGAACCGTAACAATATTAGGATGGACTAAGCGACTGTTAATCCTTGCCTCGCGGATAAACCGCTCTGTAAAATTCTGATCCGCAGACAAAGACGGTGACATGACTTTCAATGCTACTTGCCGCTCAAAGTTTTCTTGAATCGCCAAATAGACAGTTGCCATCCCCCCACTCCCAATTTGGCGAATGACTCGATAACCCGGGATGTTTATTGTCGTGTTGATATAACCTCCTCCACTTTCGATACCATCTTATTTCTTGACCATCTCATTTCTTAAGAAAAACTTGTAAGCTAAACAAAACAGTTGATTATTTTTATGCATTGCTACCCTCCAAATCATAACAATGTTAGATTATGTCAGTTAAGTGTTTCGAGAGAAAAGCTTCATTTTACATGAGCATAGACAGACTATCTCTAACTAGCAATAAACCCTAACAATAGGCAGCACCTACGCTTTTCGCTGCCATGATAAAAGATGGCTATAGACAAGGCTTTCTAATTGAGACCGTCAGCGTTAAAAACGAGCAACTAATCACGATACAGTATGACACTTAATCTGTGCGTAGCAAATATAGATGTAACAGCTGTAAAAAGTCCCCTACAAAATTGCAGCGCTAACAAATATTCCATCGACTTCGCAGTTTGCGTGGCTAGCTGAGTATAATTCAGCAGCAAATTCGCCACGATTAAAACAGCTAAGAATACTCAATCGATTCAACTTTTTTTTAAATCTACAGGAACACCTCCAAGACCGGGATATCGAGACACAAACCGTCACTGCAGCGCTAGCCTGCCAACAACTTTACAGACATAAAAAAACCGCCTCAAGGGCGGTTTTTTTATAAAGAAGATTGCGTTTACTAACTTTCGACAGGATCTTCTTTTTGTTCCGGCGCAGCATCCGCGATCAATGTTTGCAGTTCTCCTTTCTCAAACATTTCGCAAACAATATCGCACCCTCCGACCAGCTCACCAGCGACCCATAATTGTGGGAAAGTCGGCCAATTCGCATACACGGGGAGATTCTCACGGATTTCTGGATTTGACAAGATATCAACGAAGGCAAAACGCTCTCCACAGGACATCACTGACTGAACTGTACGTGCAGAAAAACCGCACTGTGGCTGGTTCGGCGAACCTTTCATATACAATATTATTGGATTGCTCTCGATTTGGCTCTTAATTGTTTCCATTATTTCCATCAGACTACCCTTTACCTTAACTATTTAAACCGTTCATTACGGCACCGGTCGATATTTTCGCAAGTATAGCGCGAATTATTTTTTTTCCCTAAATTTAGTTACTTCTTTTTCAGAAGTAATCGAAAGGTCGTACGCATCAAATTGGAGACTTAACAACATAACCAAACAGCAAACTCATCGTTAACCCTCTGCCTCGTGCTCTCTATACGCCCGTACAATCCCTTATTTGACCTTTAGATCACAGCCTAGATCGAGCAAGCCTATAGGCAGACGCATCCCCGAGTGCAGATCCAGCAAAGACAATTATTAAAGACTGTTTAGACAAAACCGCTACCCGATACACGATTCCACCAATGACTATCACGCCACCATTTAGTACGAACATCAGAGTATGTTGCCAAAAAGCCATTAGCACTATATGATCCAGCTTTACATCAGGCAGCTCTAGCTGCCTTTTTGCGTTTTGGACTCAAATTAAACTGAATGATAGAGCGCATCTGGGTTCGAGAAACCATGCATTTAAAGGAACAAAGACAATGACTTTGCCGACCATTATGAATACATACGGGCGCATACCAGTGAGTTTCACTCACGGTAAAGGCGTTTATCTGTATGACGCCGATGGCAATGAGTATATTGATGCTATTAGCGGGATCGCCGTAAATGCGCTGGGGCATGCCCACCCTTTAGTCAGCGAAGCTATCAGCTTACAAGCGGGCGCCTTAATCCACACCTCCAATCTTTATGGTGTCGAACGGCAAGAAAAGCTAGCCAAGTCTCTTTGTGAAATTTCGGGCATGGACAACGTTTTTTTTGGAAATTCTGGCGCAGAGGCCAACGAAGCAGCAATAAAAATTGCGCGCCTTTATGGTCACAATCAAGGTATCGAGCATCCTGACATAATCGTCATGGAAAATGCATTTCATGGCCGAACAATGGCAACGTTGACCGCGTCGGGAAATCGCAAAATTCAAGCCGGCTTTGAACCTCTATTAGGCGGTTTTGTGCGGGCGCCCTTTGCCGATATTGAAGCACTTGAAAATATTGCAAAGAACAATTCAAATATAGTTGCCGTACTTATCGAGCCCGTACAGGGCGAGAGCGGTGTTAATTTATTGCCTGATGGCTATTTGAAACAATTACGAGAACTTTGTAATAAGCACGAATGGCTAATGATGCTGGACGAAGTTCAAACCGGCAATGGGCGCACTGGAAGCTATTTTGCTTACCAACAAGAACAGATATTCCCCGACGTAGTCGCTACTGCCAAAGGATTGGGCAACGGCCTGCCGATTGGCGCTTGCCTGGCTAAAGGCAAGGCCGCAGAGGTTTTTCAGCCAGGAAATCATGGATCGACCTATGGAGGAAACCCTCTTGTATGCGCAGCGGCTCAAGTCGTCGTCGATACAATTAAAAAGGAAGACCTGTGTAACAATGCAAAAGAAATTGGCACTTATTTGTTGGAAGGGTTTAAGGACTCTCTCTCGGGAAACAATTTAGTAAAAGATATACGCGGCAAGGGGTTAATGATCGGCATAGAACTCAATAACCCCTGCGCGGAACTTGTTGATACTGCTCGTGCCCGAGGTGTGCTAATCAATGTCGCCGCGGGTAATGTAGTGAGATTGTTACCACCATTAATTATCAATAAAGAACAGGCCCGTCAAATTTTAGAAACGGTGACCACCATAATCAATGAACTCGCGCCAACCGCTTAGAAAAACGCGTCACTTAAACCTCTATTTGAAGTAATACGAAGATGCCAGCTAAACACTTTTTAACACTACTAGATTTATCATCCAACGAATTGAACGGTCTTATCGACCGCGCGATCGCATTGAAGAACGAACAACAGAATGGTGGTCACAAAGACCCATTTAAAAACAAAGTTCTAGGCATGGTTTTCGATAAAGCGTCGACACGGACACGCGTTTCTTTTGAAACAGGTATGGTTCAACTTGGTGGCAGCGCCATTTTTCTGTCCTCTCGCGACACCCAACTAGGTCGTGGTGAACCCATAGAAGATAGCGCCAGAGTACTTTCTTCTATGGTAGACATTCTTATGGTTCGTACGCACGAACATGAAATCATAGAACGCTTCGCTCAATATTCAACCGTGCCGGTTATCAATGCACTGACTAACGACTACCACCCCTGTCAACTATTGGCAGATATTCAAACGTATGTTGAGAACCGAGGCAGCATCCAGGGTAAAACAGTCAGCTGGATCGGCGATGGTAACAATATGTGCCAATCTTATATTAACGCTGCCAAGCAATTCGATTTCGAATTACGCATTGCCTGCCCTAAAGGGTTCGAGCCAAACGCAGAGTTACTTACCGCAAACAAAGATCGAGTCTCGTTAACTCAAAACCCGCGAGAAGCAGCAAAAGATTCCGACCTGTTAGTTACTGACGTTTGGGCCTCTATGGGTCAAGAGGAAGAGCAGGCTGAAAGAGTCAAAGAGTTTACTGGCTATCAACTTAATAGCGACCTTATGGCGATAGCCAACAGCTCTGCGGTTTACATGCATTGCCTGCCAGCACACCGAGGCGAAGAAATCAGCGCAGAATTAATGGATGCTCCACAAACCCTTATCTGGAGTGAGGCGGAAAACAGGTTACACGCGCAAAAAGCACTGATCGAACTGTTGCTAAGTTGTTAGGCTTGCAGGCAACAGGACCAACGAACAATTAGAATCACGCAAAAAGCACCTATAATGGTCGAAACCTATCCTTGATTGGCTCGGAGATTATCGCAAGAATTGAAGGCCATAAAGTAATAAGCGAAACTGATCTGTCAAAAAAACTAACTTGAGACTAAATAGAACCAGCGCATGGCGTTCGCAGCGACTCCAGACAGCCCCCAATAGCAATTTGTACATCCCCCCAAATTTAGTTTCGTAAGATTAAAGAAGTATTAATGCCATACTTCTTATGAAAAATCGATTTAATTGTTAATCTGTCCGCTCGAAACAAGTTATACAACGACAACTCATCATAAAATAAGCACTAGCCGGTTAGTGGTTACCTACCGACTTGCTTACCCACATTTTATCCACAGCTTTTCCGCTACTTTTGCTCTTGCAATCATTCGTTTGACGCAGTATGTTGCGAGAAAAAATAATCGAAACACAACATGTAGTGCTTTCAATCACTCGAACTACCGAACGTGCATTTTTAAAAAACAACCAAAAGAGTGCGAAAGCTTTACGCGAGGCACATTAGCGGAAGCGAATACAAAAACGAAGCAATCGATATTGACGGTCCGTAAACAAACTTCCAGGTCAACGACATAGAGTGCGGCACCCTTAAATTTAGAGATTACACTCGAGCATTGGCGCCAGTCTTCCTCTGAGACCAAAAGGTACATAATCAGTTTTTTCAATTAGCATGAAAAGAGCAGACAAGGAATAAACATGACGGACAATAAAAATACCCCAGTTGATAGCGAGACCATCCTAATTACTCTTGACCAAATTGGCCAGACGATAGAAATTATGACAAGCGTGGTAGGCCGTCTCCGAGGCTATATTACGGAGCAAATTAATCAAACTCCGACCCCAGACGACCCCAATGCTGTGAGCACGATCACACACCAAAATAATTCTAGGGAAATTCACTAACCAAACCTCGCTGGCAAAGGCCAACCCTCCATTATCATTTATAGAGGGGCCAAGGAAATGTTCACATTACATTTCTTCGAAAGAGGCCTGCGAAAACTCGGCATTAGCTTTTCTCTATAAGCAATAGGGACAATGCTACAGACACTGAACCATAAGCGCTTAACTACAAGCACTTAACTAGAAGCAACAAACTCCATCGTCACCATATAGGTACTTACCCCTACACCAACAAGTATTTGAGCGTATTTCATCTTTGCAGAGATGACGTTAAAATCGCTTTGTATAATATCTTTACAGTTCTGAATTGAGGGAAACAATATGCTAGTTTTATCGAGACGCCTAGGAGAGACATTAATTATCGGTGACGATGTCAAAATCACGGTTTTAGGTATTAGCGGAAATCAAGTTCGCGTTGGGATTGCCGCACCAAAGGACGTCAGCGTACATCGTGAAGAAGTATATAATCGAATTCAAACAGAACAACCTGCAGCCGCAGAAACCAACAAGCAATCAGCATTACAGTAACAAGATCAGGCCACCTCGTAGCTTGCGACCACCTAGCAACATAAAGTAAAGAAAAAGGTTGAACCCACGCCATCTCTGTTCGGCCTAAAACCAATTTCTCCACCGTGCGCATGCACAATAGACTGACAAATTGACAGACCTATGCCCATACCGGTAGATTTGGTCGTTACAAACGGCGTAAAGAGATGATCTTTCGCACTGTCTTCAACTCCTGCACCACTGTCGATAATCTCAACAGTAATTGAAGAATCTTTGTGCCAAGCCGTTATGAACACACCACGCTGGCGAGAATCCAATCCGACCATTGACTCCATGCCATTACGCAGAAGATTGAGTGCAACTTGCTGAATTTGAACCACGTCGATTGAGACAAGAGGTAAATCTTCTCCCGGCTTAAAACTAATACCCACATCGTTAATTCTGGAATCCACTTCAGCAAGAGCTATAACATCTCTCAGTAAGTCATTAATATCGGCGGGCTTAAGCCCAGCATCTGGTTTCTTTACAAAACCGCGCATACGCTGAATAACATCAGAGGCTCTTTTAGACTGAATCTGTAGCTTATCTAACAGATCGATCATTTTTTCTTTATCGAAAGCTTCGTTCTCGAGCAAGCGTTTTGCCACTCCAGAATAATTAGCTATAGCGGTGAGCGGCTGATTCACTTCATGGGCTATGCCCGCGGCCATTTCCCCAGTCGTACTGAGACGCTCCATATGCGCCATATTTTGGCGCTCGGACTCCAGTTGCTCTCTCGTATTTCGTAAGTTTTCTTCGCTTTTTACCCAATCACTAATATCCCTTAATACGATAACCGCCCCTCCTTCAGCTTTTGGAGTTGCACTAAGCGACACTGATATTAAATGCTGATCCTTTCGCCTTATAATTTCCATATCACTAAAATTCGCCTTTCCCATACGATAACTACTGTAGGGCAGTGTTTGATGCTCAGGGATAACGTAATTATCGTCTGTGTTAAACAGACCTAAGCTCGAAAACTGCCGACCAATACAGTCCGCTTCAGCCCACCCTGTTATTTCCGTGGCAGAGGGGTTCAGAATAGTCACCGCACCATCGCGGTCGAGCGCTATTATTCCTTCGCTAATCGCATTCAAAATCTGAAAATTCTCAGATTCAAGCTCGAGGTTGCGGCGAGCCAACTGCCTCTCTAATTGATGTATTTTTATGTGGTTTCGAACCCTGGCTACGACCTCATCAGGCTGAAATGGCTTGGATATATAATCCACCCCACCGACCGAAAAACCCTTAACTTTTGCGCTACTGTCTTCCAGTGCCGACAAAAATATAACCGCTATATCTTTCGTTTCGGGATTTCTTTTCAGAATTTCACAAACTTCATATCCGTCCATATCAGGCATCATGATATCAAGCAGTATTAGCGCGGGCTTTATCGTAAGAGCTAACTCGAGTGCAGATTTTCCATCTTCGGCAAGGTATAATTTATAACCACAGCCCTGCAAAGTTTTAAAGAGAATCTGTAGGTTTACAGGGCTATCATCGACCAGCAAAAGTGGCTCTAAATATCCCGTATCAGGCTGATCGATATGACTAAAATTGTCGTTCATATGACCTAGCATAGCTCCTATTCACATTAAGTATTTGGCTTGATCGATATCAAGGCTAGCGCTACGGTCGATAAAAGTCTATATACTTAGGTACAAGTTTAGCTATGATACAGCAATAAAAATTATAACTTCTTAGGAGAAGCCGCAGTGGAAACAGCAGCACACGTCTATATCGTTGAAGATGACGATGCCGTAAGAGATTCATTGCAGATGATGCTCGAATCGATTGGCTGGAAGGTGTTGGCCTTCGCAACCGCCGATCTCTTTCTGACAGACTACACCGAGCTAATGGCGGGATGTATTGTCCTCGATATCAGAATGCCAGGCATGAATGGCATGGAACTACAGCGTAAATTGAATGAGAAAAACTCTATCCTCCCAATAATTTTTGTCACTGGCCATGGAGATGTTCCAATGGCTGTAGACGCCATGCAACACGGCGCTTTCGACTTCGTCCAAAAACCCTACCGCGAACAGGAACTATTGGAAAAAATCAGTCAGGCCATGGAACTCGATAAAGAAAACCGCTCCAGCTTGCTCCAGAAGCAACAAATCATGGAAAACATGCAAGAGCTGACGCCAAGGGAACAGGATGTCATGCGCTTAATGATAGAAGGAAAGGCTAACAAAGTTATTGCGTCAGATCTAAACATCAGTAAGCGAACAGTCGAAATTCACCGTGCCAGAGTGATGGAAAAACTTAACGCTAATTCACTCGCGCATATGGTAAGGATGTGCATGGTGGTCGAAGATCAACTACCAGTCACCGATGGCTAAATCGGCTTAATTAACAACCCGCCGAAACGGCGGCAGTGAATCTAACATTGCCTGCCCGTAGCGACGACTCACAATCCGGCGATCGAGCAATGTAACTCTACCCATGTCGGTCTCTGTTCGCAGCAAACGTCCGCTAGCCTGGACCAATTTCAATGCGGCATCAGGTACCGTTATATCCATAAATGGGTTACCGCCACGGCTTTCGATCCATTCGGCTAAAGCCGACTCCACCGGCTGATCTGGAACTGCGAAAGGTATTTTAGCAATAATCACATGATTGCAATAAATACCAGGAAGATCTACTCCTTCTGCGAAGCTCGCCAAGCCAAAAATGACACTTCCCTCACCCTCATCGACGGCCGCCTTATGCAGACGTAATACCTCGTGCTTGGGGTATTTCCCCTGTACTAGAATACGCTGCTGCCACGTCAAGCTAATACCGTCAAATACCTGCTCCATTTGTCTGCGCGAAGCAAATAGAACCAAGCTACCTTCACTGTCTTTAAGCAAGGTAGGTAATAGCGTGATGAGCTCAATGGTATGCGCGTCAGCATCAGATGGATCGGAACTCATTGCCGGGACGACCAGCTCTCCGGCAGCATTAAAATCAAATGGACTGGGAACAACCGCATAAGTGGTAGACTCGGGCGTGCCGGCCCGCATTTTAAAACGATCAAATGACCCCAGGGCAGTGAGTGTTGCAGAGGTCACGACAGCCGCGTAACAACGAGACCACAAATAATGCGACAAGGTATTTGCCGCTATAATCGGACTGCTAGATACTTCAAAATCCAAGTTCCCAGCCACCCCCTCAACGATTTCTATCCATCGTCCCCGCGGTGGATCTTCCGCGACTTTCGCTCGACTATAGTCACCCCATAAAGAATAATTGCTCTCAGCGCGACTGCGAATCATAGAGAAGGGGGGAAACCATGTCTCCGCGTTAATGCGCGATATTGCATGATCGGATTCTTCCATCGCCTCATTGAGAATTTGACAACAACTATCCATCAAGTTGTGCATATTACGAAATTGTGCGGCTATCTCTGTCGATTGAGCCAGCAAGGATTGTGGCACGATACCCTGCTTGAATCGGTGCGGCTGAATAGAACCCCGTCTATCGGGCTCCATACTAACGACCCCCTCTAGACTGACAAACAACAGACCTAGCAATTCCTTCAATGTTTCCATGATAGAAGGAAGCTGTGACATATGGCGACCTATGCCTCCATCGTTGGCCAACACAGGGCCTGCTTTTGCAAGAACCTTTAACCCCTGGTCTAACCAACGCTCTGTCGATTTGACGCGAGAAAATTGCGCGAAATGATTGATCGCTTTTTCGGGAAGATGATGGCCTTCGTCGAATACAAAAATGATGTCTTCTGGATCAGGTAAAATTGCCCCACCCCCTAACGACAAGTCTGCCAACACCAAGTCATGGTTCGCAACAATCACGTCTACTTTGCCGAGCTGTTCACGGCCTTTATAAAAACAACACTGACCAATATTCGCACATCGCCGACCCGTGCACTGGGCGTGATCCGTTGTCACCATAGACCATACCGGTGCATCTAATTCCTCCGTCCAGGAATCCCGATCTCCATCCCAGTCGCCCGATGAAAGAGCCGTCAACATATTTTGAAAAATCGGCAACGCCTGCGCATCTACGCCCAACTGAATTTCGTCCGGATACAGTGCCAAAGATTCATTACTCGCCAACGTCGCCTGTAAAATGCCATCCAATTTTGACAAACACAGATAACGACCGCGGCCTTTTGCCAGAGCAAAATTGAATGACAAACCACTATGCTGCAATATGTCCGGTAAGTCTTTGTAAACAATTTGCTCTTGCAGTGCGACGGTTGCGGTAGAGATAACCAGCGTTTTTTCTAAGGCTTGCGCTACGGGAATTGCCGCAACAGCATAGGCGATCGTTTTACCGGTTCCGGTTCCCGCCTCAACCACACAGACAGGTCCGCTTTCTTCGTTAGAACCATCGCTGCCGGAGCTATGAATACGATCAGAGGTGAGCGTCCTCGCTACCTCAGCGATCATTAAACGCTGTCCATACCGAGCCTTTAAGGATTTACTTTCTAGTAACGTGGAGTAGGCTGTTTGAATATCTTTTTTGAGTTCACTGGTGAGCATTTTTTAAAATCAGTAACGATCGGGGCTGCTATTATACCATAGCGGATAAAGCGAAATTCAGAAATTCAGCCAACTACTATGAAATGCTCACAGGAATCGATTCAACTCCGATCAACTTAACCTCGCTCTAAAAACATCTGGAAAATCAATATCAAGTTCGCATTTTATTTCCACCATCCACCACCCGCCTCGAACGCTAAGCATCTGAACTAGAACTCCTCTACTCGTTAGTTCCTCCAGAAATACGTCTTTGCGAGCGAACGGTTCGACGCCTCGACGCGGCAATCTCGTCCAGTATTGACGCGGTCTGTAAGAGATTGCCGCGCTTCGCTCGATGTGTGGACTCCCCCTCCCTATGGGA
>ENA-OSET01000639-OSET01000639.1-sediment-metagenome-genome-assembly--contig:-NODE-639-length-38505-cov-4.062741_pt1 | contig 38505 bp, 32 predicted proteins | sample MGYA00237882_ERZ534229 | MGnify/ENA primary metagenome ERZ534229 (study PRJEB26408, sample SAMN06266212) | sediment metagenome | isolation source: Hudson Canyon methane seep mesocosm | place: USA:Hudson... | reverse complement strand
ATGAAAAAAAACTTTTTGGAAAATTTAGGTATGAGGAATGCATTGAAAGATATATTAAATCAGTAAATTTTGGACTTTTAAAAATAATGTCTAAAATGGGAATATCAGTTTTAAGTTCTTATAGAGGTGGTTGTAATTTTGAAGCTGTTGGATTAAGTCGAACAATAGTTTCTGAATATTTTCAAGGAGTAACTTCAAAAATATCTGGCATTGGACTAACTGGCATAGAAAAGAAGATAAAACATATTCACAAACAGGCATTCCAGAATAATGATAGTGTATTACCTATTGGAGGAATTTATAAATATAGAAAAAATGGTGAAATACATCAATATCAAGGTAAATTAATTCATTTACTTCAAAGTGCCGTAACAAACAATTCTTTTGATGCTTACAAAAAATATACAAAAGGAATTTACGATCTTCCCCCTATAAATATAAGAGATTTAATTGATTTTAGAAAAAGATATTTAAAATCATCCATAGATATTTCAAAAGTGGAACCGGTATCAGAAATTTTAAAAAGATTTGGAAGCGGTAGCATGTCTCATGGTGCTTTATCAAAAGAAGCCCATGAAACTTTAGCAATAGGAATGAATAGAATTAAAGGCGCATCATGTAGCGGCGAGGGAGGAGAAGATGAAAAAAGATTTACTTTAATGAAAAATAAAGATAACGCAAATTCAAGAGTGAAACAAATTGCTTCTGCAAGATTTGGAGTAACAATTAATTATTTAAATAACTGTAATGAGATAGAAATTAAAATTGCTCAAGGAGCTAAACCAGGTGAAGGTGGACAATTGCCTGGTTTTAAAGTGACAGATGAAATTGCCAAACTAAGATATTCAACTCCTGGAGTAACATTAATATCACCACCTCCACACCATGACATCTACTCTATCGAAGATTTGTCTCAGCTTATCTATGACCTTAAAAACGCTAATCGAGAAGCACGCGTCAACGTCAAGCTTGTTTCTGAAGCTGGTGTAGGCACTATCGCTTCCGGTGTATGTAAAGGCTACGCTGACGTTGTCTTGATCGCTGGCTACGATGGCGGAACAGGCGCATCACCTCTAAGCTCCATAAAACATGCAGGCCTGCCATGGGAGCTTGGTTTAGCTGAGACCCATCAGACACTCGTCCGCAACAATTTACGAAGCCGTATTACTGTGCAAACAGATGGCCAACTAAAAACGCCTCGTGATTTAGCGATCGCCACCTTATTAGGCGCCGAAGAATGGGGCGTCGCGACAGCAGCACTTGTTGTAGAAGGCTGCATTATGATGCGCAAGTGTCACCTAAATACTTGCCCAGCAGGCATTGCCACACAAGACAAAGAACTGCGCAGCCGATTTAACGGCAAAGCAGACAATGTGGTTAATTTCTTCACTATGATGGCTGAAGGACTGCGCGAGATCATGGCAGAGCTTGGCTTCAGAAGCATCAATGAAATGGTTGGCCAAACTCAATGCTTACAACCCCGCAGCAATATTGATCACTGGAAGTACAAGAATGTTGATTTATCTCCATTACTACATAAAGAATCTTGCGCTGAAGGCGAAACGCTTTATCGCTCCATAGAGCAAAAGCACCTAATTCACGACATTATTGATCGACGCATGATCGAAGATGCAAAAGATGCATTGGAAAAGCAAACACCGGTCAACCTAGAATACCCAGTCATTAACACCGACCGTACTGTCGGCGCAATGCTGTCAAACGAGATCTCTAAACGCTATAAGGCAGAGGGGCTTCCAGAGAATACTATCAAGGTGAAATTCAATGGCTCAGCAGGTCAGAGCTTTGGCTGTTTCTCAGCAAAAGGGATTCATTTCGAACTCGAAGGCGATGCGAATGACTACTTCGGCAAAGGCTTGTCTGGTGCTAACCTAGTGGTTTATCCTGCGAAAGAAGCACCATTTGAAGCGCGTAATAACATCCTAATCGGTAACGTTGCATTCTTTGGCGCTACCGGCGGAAAAGCCTTTATTAATGGTTTAGCTGGCGAACGTTTCTGCGTACGAAACTCCGGCGCAACAGCTGTTGTAGAAGGCGTTGGCGATCACGGCTGTGAATATATGACTGGCGGTAAAGCTGTTGTACTCGGCCCAACAGGCAGAAACTTTGCTGCAGGCATGTCTGGCGGCATCGCTTACGTACTCGATGACAAGCAAGACTTCGCCAAAAAGTGCAATATGGAAATGGTTAAATTAGAAAGCTTAGATAATGCCGAAGACATAGCAGAACTCAAAGCTCTCATCTGTGAACATAATGACAGCACGGGCTCAGCCGTAGCACAAGAATTACTTGCAGACTGGGATAACGCCATCAAGCGCTTTGTTAAAGTCATGCCGGTTGACTTCAAAAAAATGCAATCGTATATGGATGATGCTCGCGCAACTGGCAAATTTGAGTCTGAATACGATATTGCGGTCGAAGCTTTCGATATGCACCTTAACAAACTGGCAGCTCAGAAAGCCTAAGCACAGTAGGAGATATTATTATGGGAAATCCAACAGGATTCTTAAACATCGATAGAGCCTTGCCAGAAGATCGTGACGCAAAAGCTCGCTTGATCGATTGGCAAGAAGTACATAAGCACATAGAAACTGCAGATGTTGAGAAGCAAGCTTCTCGCTGCATGGATTGTGGCGTACCTTTTTGCCAATCAGCTATTTCACAATACGCACCCGCAGTAGCAGGCTGCCCAGTAAATAACGTCATCCCCGAATGGAATGACCTTATTTATCATGGCCGCTGGAAAGAAGCCGTTCAACTACTTCACAAAACCAATAACTTTCCAGAATTTACAGGTAGAGTTTGTCCAGCACCTTGTGAAGGCGCTTGCGTATTAGGCATTAACGCTGACCCAGTAACGATCAAATTACATGAAGTCGAAATTATCGATCGTGCATTTAAAGAAGGATGGGTTGTCGCCAAACCGCCTTCTAGACGCACAGGCAAAACAGTTGCCGTTATTGGCTCAGGCCCTGCCGGATTAGCCGCTGCTGCACAGTTAAATAAAGCCGGTCACTTGGTCACCGTGTACGAACGTGCAGATCGAATTGGCGGACTGCTGATGTACGGCATTCCTAACATGAAACTCCAGAAGGAGCTCGTTCAGCGAAGAGTCGATTTACTAAGCGAAGAAGGCATCATCTTTGTCACCAATACCGAAATTGGCAAAGATATTTCAGCCGAGAAACTAGAACAAGACTTCGACTCAGTTATCTTGTGTGTTGGCGCAACTGTACCACGCGACCTTGTGGCCGATGGCCGAGAGTTAAATGGCATTCACTTTGCAATGGATTTCTTGAAAGCTAATACCAAAAGCCTACTAGATAGCCAGCATGCAGATGGCAATTTCATCAACGCCAAAGGTAAAGATGTCATAGTAATTGGTGGTGGTGATACTGGTACCGACTGCGTAGGTACTTCACTACGCCATCAGTGTAAAAGTGTTACCCAGCTAGAAATCATGCCCAAACCTCCTGAAGCACGAGCAGACAATAATCCTTGGCCAGAATGGCCCAAGCGTTTACTAGTTGATTATGGCCAGCAAGAATCTATCGCCGTCCAAGGTGACGATCCTCGCGGCTACTTAATCATGACCAAGAAAATTGAAAACGATGGCAACGGTAATGTTAAAGCCGTGCATACTGTTGAAATTGAATGGCAGCGTACACCTGAAGGTCAAATGATCCCGAAAGAAGTGGCTGGCAGCGAGAAAAGTTATCCTGCAGACCTTGTATTGCTAGCAATGGGCTTTATGGGACCAGAAGGAGACCTAGTCGACCAGTTTGACTTAGATAAAGACCCTCGATCCAATATTAAAGCCGATTACGATAAATTTTCTACCAGCAAGCAGGGCATATTTGCCGCCGGGGATGGCCGCCGAGGTCAAAGCTTAATCGTCTGGGCAATTGACGAAGGCCGTCGTGCCGCACGAGAAGTGGACAGCTACTTGATGGGCAAGAGCTACCTGCCTTAATCAATACCTGCCTATATTATTCGGTGAACGAAGCGCCCGCTTTGCTCACCGCCCCCCCACGTTCCCTAATCCCTCTCTATTTGTTGTTACGCCACCTTAGACATAAACCTAAACTGCCACCCAAAATCCCTAGCTATTTCCTAATGACACAACAAGTAAAACTGGATACTATTTAGACAGCAACACCCATCGGAGGTTGTAAGCAGTATCCGCCTACTCAAACAGGAGTGCTTACCATGAATACTCTAAAAAAAATCCTAAAAACCAAAGGCAACAAAATACATAGCATCGCACCTCAAGAATCTACCTTTATCGCCTTACAACAAATGGCGGAACATAATATAGGTGCATTATTGGTAGTCGATGAAGGAAAGTTGACCGGTATATTTACTGAACGGGATTACACACGAAAAATGAACTTCCAGGAAAAATCTACTAAGGAAACCCAAGTCTGTGACATCATGACTGCGGACGTTCTGTATGCAGAGCCGGACTGCACCATAAGCGAATGCATGGCCTTAATGACGAACAAGCGTATTCGCCATATTCCCGTTATGGAACACGGTCAATTAATCGGTATTGTGTCTATTGGGGATATAGTTAAAGAGATTATCTCTGAACAGGAATTCACTATTCAACAACTGGAGAAATATATAACAGGCAGCTATTAACAGCATAGGTAAACACAAAAAAAGCCGGCACTAGCACCGGCTTCTTACGAGATAAAAAACTATTTTATATCGTCAACTGATTCAAGAGGATAGTGAGCTGGGTAAACATAGCGAGCAACACCCGTATCAACAGCAGCTCTAGCAACAGCAGCCGACACATTACCTAAAAGCCGTTCATCAAGTGGCTTTGGAATGATGTACTCTTTACCATAACTCAGTGCATCACACTCATAAGCATCAAGCACATACTGAGGAACCGACTCTTTTGCTAAATCTTTAATGGCATGCACCGCTGCCACCTTCATCTCTTCATTAATCACACTGGCACACACGTCCAAAGCGCCACGGAAGATAAAAGGAAAACAGAGTACATTATTTACTTGGTTCGGATAATCTGACCGGCCTGTTGCCATAATCAAATCATCACGTGTTTTATGCGCTAGCTCTACAGCAATTTCAGGGTCTGGATTTGCACATGCAAAAACAATTGGATTTGGCGCCATTGTCTTCAATGCCTCTACCGGTAATAAGTCAGGCCCAGATAATCCAACAAAAGCATCCGCACCGTCACACGCGTCTTCCAATGTTCGCTTGCTAGTTTCAGTGGCAAACATAACCTTATATTGGTTCAAGTCATCACGTCCGGCATGTATTACACCTTTACGGTCGAGCATATATACATTTTCAAGACTCGCGCCACATGAAACCAATAATTTCATACATGCAATGGCTGCCGCACCAGCACCTAAACATACAATCTTAGCTTCACAGATCTCTTTTCCCTGAATCTCCAAAGCATTAATCATACCGGCAACAGTTACTATAGCTGTACCATGCTGGTCATCATGAAAAACAGGAATATTACACTGTTCAATCAAGACCCTTTCTATTTCAAAACATTCTGGGGCTTTTATATCTTCAAGATTAATTCCACCAAACGTTTCAGCGATACGACGCGTGGTGTCAATAAATGCTTGCGGGCTTTCAGAGTCGACCTCAATATCAAAAACATCAATGCCTGCAAAACGCTTAAACAAAACACCCTTGCCTTCCATGACAGGCTTGCTTGCTAAAGGCCCTAAATTCCCCAAGCCCAAAATAGCAGAACCATTTGAAATAACACCCACGAGGTTACCCTTAGCAGTGTATTTATATGCATCACTAGGGTTAGCCGCAATCGCTCTTACAGGCTCAGCAACACCAGGACTATATGCTAAAGACAAATCTCTGGCTGTCGCTGTTGGTTTGGTGATTTCAACACTGATTTTTCCAGCCTTAGGGTTCGCGTGATAATTAAGCGCAGCTGTTTTTAAATCTTCTGACATTTTAAAGCACCGTTTTAGGCTTAATAGAAACTAATTGGTATGGCAGCATTTGGAGGAGAATATTTGAGAAGTAGACCACCTCAAAGCTTATTCAGACAACTCCATATCAAAGGAATAAAACAACTCACCAATAAACCCTATGAATAACCTAATTTCCTATACTATTATAGAGAGATAGAGACAGAAAAAGAGCGACATGCGCTCTTTAAAAATTCTTTACTTTTAAAAAACAAACTAGCTACCAATACGGCTACCAAAACGTTTCTTAAATTTATCAATTCTTCCGCCCACATCCATCACTTTCTGCTTACCAGTATAGAAAGGGTGACACGCAGAACAAACATCTATCGTGATGTCTTTACAAATCGTAGAACGTGTTTTAAACACATTTCCACAGCTACATTTAGCTTCAATATCCTGATAATCAGGATGAATATCATTTTTCATTGCACACCTCAGTATTAATATGCCGCCACTCATCTGCCTAAGCTATTGCCCTAAACACAAGAAAAGCACCGCACAAATAGCCCATCACTCACAATATTAAGCACTCTACACGCAAAAAAAGTAAACAACTGCTGTTTTTTAAGACGGCGAATAGTACCAAAACAATCACAATAAGCAAGCATCGCATTTAATATAGCGTAAAATAAATACGCTTTACGGCTCATCAACTCACATCTGCTGCACCTAATAAGGTATATTTTGCAGCAATTACTTCTTAAAGACATTATCGATGGTTATATCAGTAGCAGTACCTGCTCCTCTCTTCAAGTGTTTTGATTACTTACCTGCAGAAGGTAGCAACCCCACGCTTTATCGATCAGGTCAACGCGTACTGGTCCCCTTTGCAGGACGAAAGCTGATCGGCATCATCAAAAATACGGATGTAACCAGTACGATAGAAACAACTAGAAGCAACACGACAAAGAAAGAAATAAAGCTTAAACACATCCTCCATGTTTTTAATGAGGGGGCTATTTTTTCGGCCAAACAGCTTGAGCTACTGACATGGGCATCTATCTATTACTGCCATCCCATTGGAGACTGCCTGCACACAGCCTTACCCACTCGCCTACGAAAATATATAAAGCCCGCAGATAATGCCTGGCAAAAGTTCATCTCTATTAAGTGGCTCCGCACCAATCTCCCCTATATACCGAAGAAAAATGCTCATAAGCAACACGCTTTAATAGAAACCATTAGCGATCAACAACAAGGCATGTGGCAAGACGCGCTAAAATCGATGGGCTTTTCTTTAGCGCAACTAAAATCACTTGAGAAAGCAGGCTATTTGAGAACAGTTGAATACGACCCTTTAACTGCTACAGCAGAGGATAACAATGATAAGCCTCCCACCACCATTCAGCTGAATCCTGAACAACTTAACGCCGTCACAGAAATTCAGAGTTCATCAAGAAAGAGCTCAGTAAAACTCTTTAATGTTTCCGTACTACAGGGAATAACAGGAAGTGGCAAAACAGAAGTCTATATAGAATGCGTCAGAACTGCGCTGAAGTCGGGCAAGCAATCATTAATTTTAATACCTGAAATTAATTTGAGTCCGCAAACCCTAACGCGATTTCAGTCTCAGCTTAATACGCCTATCGGCCTCATTCATTCTGGAATGAGCGCTAAAGAAAGATTGTCGTCCTGGCAACTCGCTCAACAAGGTATCGCCAAAGTTATCATTGGTACTCGGTCAGCCATATTTACGCCCTTCAAAGAGCTCGGACTTATCGTCGTCGACGAAGAACACGATGCATCTTATAAACAAATTGATGGATTCAAATATTCAGCAAGAGACCTGGCCGTTAAAAAGGCACAAATAGAAGGCTGTCAAATTATTCTAGGCTCCGCCACCCCCTCTCTCGAAACCCTACATAACGTAAACTTGGGAAAATACCAACACATCAAACTGGCACAACGTGCAGGCAAGGGAAAACTGCCAGACATGCACTTAATCGATATTAGAAGCAGAGCACTCGAAAATGGCTGTTCAAGACCCTTGCTTGATCGTATAGACAAGGAAATAACTGAAGGCAACCAGGTTATCATTTTTCAAAATAGACGTGGATTCGCACCTACATTAATGTGCAATTCCTGCGGGTGGATTGCTCATTGCATTCACTGCGATGCAAAGCTTACTCTACACAGTCGCCCTCCTCACTTACACTGCCATCACTGTAACTACAAGCAAGCTATGCCTCTTTGCTGTGAAAGCTGCCAACAGCCACAACTAAGCCCCTTAGGGTCTGGCACTGAAAGAATCGAATTTGGTCTTCAACAACGTTTTCCAAATACAAGCATAAAACGTATCGACAGAGACAATATTCGTAAACAAGCGGATATGGTCAAATTAATTGAAGAGATTAATTTAGGTGAGCCCTGCATTCTAGTAGGCACTCAAATGCTGGCAAAAGGACACGACTTCCATCACGTCACGCTCGTTGCGATAATCGATGCCGACGCCAGTTTCTTCAGCGCAGACTTCAGAGCGATTGAACGAAGCGCGCAACTACTACTACAAGTATCAGGCAGAACAGGCCGGGGTGAAAAGCCCGGCACGGTGCTAATTCAGACACGAAAAGCAGATCATCCCTTATTTATAAATCTACTGGCTAGCGATTACGACAGCATTGCCCAAAATGAGCTTGAGGACCGAACACTTTGCGAACTACCCCCCTACTCTAAAATGATCACCATTAGAGCCGATGCAAAAGTGATGAGTGATGCGATCTTTACACTTCAGGCATTAAGTAAACTATTACATCAACAATTTTCAGAACAGCTTTCGGTTCAAATATCCGGCCCAATCGAAGCAAACATGTCAAAAAAAGCAGGTATTTATCGGTGTTATCTCCACCTCTTTATTTCAGAGTCAAAAATTCGCAATAAAGTGCTAGCCCTGTTGCCAGAACACCTTCTCAAAAACAACAATAGCAAATCAAAACTACAAATAGATGTCGACCCTCTGGATTATATTTAAGCTCTCGCATCCAAATAGTTTTAATAGATGGTGGAATCATAGATAATGCACCATTGAACTCTCCGCAAATGACTATCTACTTTGGAATCACATGAAAGATCTTATCTCTGAGCTTGTTAAATCTATTGTTACCGACCTCATCAAAGAGAATGCTTTACCCGAAAACCTCAACTATAAAATAAACATTGATGCCACCAAAGATAAAAGCCATGGAGATTTCGCGACAAATATTGCGCTGGCATTAGCTAAACAAGCAAAGATGCCACCACGCACTTTAGCCGAATTATTAGTCGAGAAGATTACAGAAAGTAATCATGAAAATATTGATAAAGTAGAAATTGCTGGCCCAGGCTTTATTAATTTTTTTGTTAGTAGCGCGAGCAACTTCAGTATCATCGAAAATATTCTGAATCAAAAAGGTGATTTTGGAAAATCACAAATAGGTAAGGGGCAGAAAGTACAAGTAGAATTTGTTTCTGCCAACCCAACAGGTCCACTACATGTAGGTCATGGCAGAGGCGCCGCATACGGCGCGAGTGTAGCGGATTTACTCGAAGCTGCTGGCTACGACGTAGAACGTGAGTACTATGTCAACGATGCTGGCCGACAAATGAATATTCTGGCAGCGAGTGTTTGGCTGCGTTACTTAGAAACATTTTATTCACTTTCATTCCCTGTCAACGGATACAAAGGCGAATACGTTCACAATATTGCGAAGTCATTGAAAGACCAGTATGGCGATCGCTTCCTTCGAGAGGGCGAGAGCGTTTTTTCAGGACTGCCGAAGGATGAAACCGAAGGCGGTGATAAAGAAATTTATATCGATGCCGTTATCAGCCGAGCCAAAGCCTTACTGGGCACTGATTACGCAGTCACTTTTGATCAGGGCTTAAATGATATCGTCTCGGACATCAAAGAAGACCTTGAAGGCTTCGGCGTGAACTATCAGCAATGGTTTTCAGAAGCATCATTAAAAGAAGATATAGATAAAGCACTTGAAAAGCTGGATAACAATGGACACTTATATGAAGAAAATGGCGCCATTTGGTTTCGATCTACCAGTTTTGGGGATGATAAAGATAGAGTGGTGAAACGAGATAATGGTGAAACCACCTACTTTGCCTCCGACATAGCCTACCATTTAAATAAATTTAATCGCGGCTTTGATAAAGTAATCAATATTTGGGGCGCAGACCATCACGGTTATATTCCGCGTGTAAATGCTGCCTTACAAGCCCTTGATATCGACCCTCAAAAACTCGATGTGCGCCTAGTTCAATTCGCCATTCTTTATCACGGGAAAGAACGCGTACAGATGTCTACTCGAAGTGGCTCATTCGTTACTTTGAGGGAGTTAAGGAAAGAAGTCGGCAATGACGCCGCGCGCTTTTTCTATGTTACCCGTAAAGCTGAACAACATATGGATTTTGACTTAGACCTGGCCAAGTCTGAAAGCAAAGATAACCCGGTTTACTACATACAATATGCTCACGCTCGGATTTGTAGCATGCTGAGAAAGCTTGAGGAAATGAAGCTCAGCATAGATCACACCCAGGGGCTGACATATTTATCTGAGAATGCCATTGAAAGCGAGATAAATCTCGCCAAACAGCTCTCGATCTACCCTCAACAACTTGAAACCGCTGCAAGCAATCTTGAACCACACATCATTACGCATTACTTAAGAGAACTCGCGAGCAACTTTCATACTTACTATAATTCGAGCAAAGTATTAGTCGATGAAGCTGAAATACGAAATGCTAGAATCACACTAAACATTGCGGTCAAGCAAGTACTTGAAAACGGCCTCAAACTCCTGGGCGTTAGCGCTCCCGAAGTGATGTAAGCGTAGATATGACTCAAGACTTCGCTAAACCAACCACCACTCGTAAGCCTGGCGCGAGCAAAAAACCGAAGAAGAAGCCGGCAAAGAAGCCGGCTGCCGGAAAGAAACCCGTCAAAAAAAACACCCAAACTCCGCCAACTGAACCTAAGAGCAAAACAACAATCGTCGTTTCTTTGTTGCTCCTATCTACGGCATTTCTTTATGGATTATACTTTTTACAATCGGTACCACCTACCCATATAGAGCCCACCTCGGTGACGGGCAATAAGTCGAACGCTAAAAGTTTATCCGAGCAAAATGAACCCGCCGAAAAAAGATTTAATTTCTACGATATATTACCCGACACCAAAATAACCTCGCAGAAGGTTGATGAGTACACATTTAAAGAGAAAAGTAGTGGCAGCGACTTTTATTATGTTATTCAAACAGGCTCTTTTCGTTCCGCTAAAGATGCCGAAAAACAGAAAGCCACTATCGCGTTTCAAGGCTTGAAAGCGAACATTAAAACAGCGACCAATAAAAATGGAAAAATATGGCACCGCGTTTCTACTGGCCCTTATAACAATCGTAGCACCATGAATAATGCACTAGATAAGCTTGTTGCTATCAATATTCAACCACTGGTAAAAAAAATCAAAAAGGTTGAAAAAGATAAATAGTCAATCAAGCCTATCCTTGAAATCTTCATAAGCGCCACTATATAAAACTCTCAGTCATAGTGGCTTTCAATTTTATCCCTATGTGTCACATGACTTGTCAACACTGTGGAGATACACATGACAACCATACTTTCAGTACGCCGAGGCGGCGAAGTTTCACTTGGTGGTGATGGCCAAGTTTCTCTCGGAAACACCATCATGAAAGGCAATGCTAAAAAAGTGCGTCGCTTATATCATGGCAAAGTAATTGCTGGATTTGCAGGTGGCACAGCGGATGCCTTCACTTTATTTGAACGATTTGAAGCGCAACTAGAAAAGCATCAAGGCCACCTGGTTAAAGCGGCAGTTGAATTAGCAAAAGACTGGCGAAGTGATCGAGCACTCCGAAAGCTTGAAGCTTTACTTGCCGTTGCAGATGAAAAAAACTCATTAATCATTACCGGTAACGGTGATGTAATTGAACCGGAGGATAGTCTCATTGCTATTGGTTCAGGCGGGCCTTACGCCCAAGCAAGCGCCAAAGCATTGTTAGAAAACACGGAACTTTCAGCGAGTGAAATTGTTGAAAAAGGTTTATCCATCGCCGCGAGTATCTGTGTTTTCACTAATCAATCCTTTACGATTGAAGACCTAAATAACTCAAAACAATCCGATTCATAAGCGAACATAACCAAGATATTATTATGTCAAACATGACCCCTAGAGAAATAGTTCACGAATTAAATCTGCATATTATTGGGCAAGATGAAGCAAAACGAGCTGTCGCGATTGCCCTGCGAAATCGCTGGAGAAGAATGCAGCTTGAACCAGCATTAAGGGAAGAGATTTCCCCTAAAAATATTTTAATGATCGGTCCAACCGGTGTCGGTAAAACTGAGATCGCACGTCGCTTAGCAAAATTGGCTGATGCGCCTTTTTTAAAGGTTGAAGCTACCAAGTTTACCGAAGTAGGTTACGTTGGTCGCGATGTCGAATCCATTGTAAGAGATATTGCAGATCTATCCCTGAACATGCTTCGCCAGAAAGAAATGAAAATAGTATCAACACGCGCAGAAGACGCTGCTGAGGATCGAGTATTAGACGCCTTACTTCGGCCCGCAAGACCAGGTCCAAGCGATGAAGAACCTCAATCAGATTCTTCGACGAGACAAATCTTCCGGAAAAAGCTCCGCGAAGGAGAGTTAGATACGAAAGAGATTGATATTGAAATCAGCTCTACTCCCGTCGGTGTAGAAATCATGGCTCCTCCTGGAATGGAAGAAATGAGCAGCCAGCTGCAAAATATATTTTCCAGCATGTCTGGCGATAAAAAGAAAACCAAAAAGTTAACGGTAAAAGACGCACTAAAGCGCCTTAAAGACGAAGAAGCTAGCAAACTAATTAATGAAGATGACATTAAATCGAAGGCCATACAGGCAGTAGAACAAAATGGCATTGTATTTCTTGATGAAATAGACAAGGTCGCGAAGCGCTCTGAAGGGGCATCAGGCGACGTTTCAAGAGAAGGCGTACAAAGAGATCTACTGCCTTTAATTGAAGGCTGCACCGTCAACACAAAGCTTGGTCCGATCAATACTGATCACATGCTCTTCATTGCTTCTGGCGCCTTTCATCTTTCAAAGCCATCAGACTTGATCCCCGAACTACAAGGCCGTTTACCGATAAGAGTTGAACTTAAAGCCTTAACACCAGAAGACTTCCAAAAAATCCTGACAGAGCCCAGCGCTTCGTTGATTGACCAGTATATTGCTCTTATGAGCACTGAAGGTCTTAAACTAAGTTTTGCAGAAGATGCTCTCGTGAAAATTGCGCATATAGCCTGGAAGGTAAATGAAAAAACCGAAAATATCGGCGCAAGAAGGCTTCACACCGTATTGGAAAGGTTACTAGAACAAATTTCATTTGATGCGGGCGACACCTTAAGTGAACCCTTCGAAGTGACAGCGAGTTACGTCACAGAGAAACTAGATGACTTATCAGAAGACGAAGACTTAAGTCAGTATATTTTGTAGTAGCAATAACCAACAAAAGGACCAGAGTAGCGGGAAAGCCCGATTGTTCTGGTCCTCTTTTTTTCTATTGCACACTATGTATTTAGAATATTGATGCCACTCTCTGGGTCACTCTTGATAGATAGCTACCTTCAACAGTTTCTGAAGACCCTTCAGGTTCAAAGGATTTTATTCTCGCCTTAAAGATGGGCAACGCTTCACCATATAAACCGGTACTCAACGTTCGCTCCGTATCGTCAAGAATATCTCGACGAAGACGTATTCCAGCTGGCGCCAAAACAGCGGACAGCTCATCAGCTCGCTCTCGTAAGTTAGCACGGGTTATTTGATAAGCTTCTTCGCACATTCTCTTTCGGTCATTAAAACTAAAGACACTCGAAAAGAACAGACTCGCATCATTTCTTGACGGTTCAAATAGTAAAACTTCCTTACCCGGAAACTCTTTTGAAACATGCCTCAGCCCTGCCGATAACCTGGAGTGCACCATGGTTCGGTATGACTGTGCCAACAAACTAGGCATACCTGATTCAGTTAACTCCTCCCGTGCCATTGTGCCAGCTTTCACTGACTGCTTCACATCAACAGGCACAACAGGATTAATAGCAAATACGATATCGGCGCCATGATCAAAACCAACAGAAACATGCATCCCTTTATTTAAGGTGCCATCTACATAATATTGATCATCAACTTCTACCGGTTTATATATCCCTGGAGAAGCCATACTAGATTGTATTGCTTTTGAAATTGGGATATCAAGATGCTCTTCTGAACCGAAACGTACAGTCTCACCTGTCTCAATATTTGTTGCTAAGATCACCAACTTTTTTCTAAGCGATTTAAAGTCGTTTGTTCTTCCAATAGAACTGTATGACTTTGAGACGTATTGGTGAAAACCTTCATTATCGAAAATACCTGAAGGTATTGCCTGAGCCAACCCGGTCAAAGACTCCAAGACAGACTGGTCATTTGGATGACTAATCAGGTTCAAACACGCTCTATACAAGATCTTTGGAATCGCTTTAAAACGTTGGAAATATTCAGAGAAAGCGGGTTTATAAAACACATCTGCATGAAAGGGGTGAACATCGGATTCATTTCGAACAAATATTCGACACATCTGGGCAGGTGTCATTTGATTTGCTAAATTTGCTGCGACAAATGAACCAGAATTAACACCAACATACACATCCAGATCATTGAAATCCAGTCCGTCCAAAGCCTCATCCAAAGCCCTTAACGCGCCAATTTCGTAGATACCGCCTAAAGGTCCTCCGCCACCTAAAGCAATCCCAAAAGAGGGCTTCTTTGTATTCTTTTTAGTGGACCTAGACATCCTCAAACCTCATAAAAAACCTTAAAAAAGATAGAGCCCAATTATTTATCTTCCGATATTTTACTCGGACGTAAATAACGACTGAAACCTGCATCCTTTAATGCAAGATTCAAGGTACTTTGAACGATAAAGGGGGAGTCTAGTAATAGCACGCTATCAAGTAACTTCTTCGCCCAATCAAAATCAATTTCCCGAATAACCGATTTAACCTTTAACAAATTGGAGGCATTCATTGATAAAGCATCATACCCCATTGCTAACAATAATACCGCACCAGCTGGGTCGCCGGCCAATTCACCACAAATACTTAACTGCACGGACATATCGGCAGAATCTTTAGCAATCTTATAAAGCGCTTGCAATACGGCAGGATGAAACGCGTGATATAAAGATGCAACTCGCGGGTTATTTCGATCTACCGCTAGCAAATATTGTGTTAGATCATTCGAACCAACTGAAATAAAATCTACACGCTCCGCTAGCTCCCTGACTTGATAAACAGCAGCAGGCACCTCAATCATGACGCCTATCTGAGGCATTGCTACCTCAAAGCCTTCTGAACATATTTCATGATATTCACGATAAATAAGATGCAGTGCTTCTTCGACTTCATTCACGTTTGATATCATCGGCAGCATAATACGCAAGTTATCCAAACCCACACTGGCCTTTAACATGGCACGCATCTGAACCAGGAAAATTTCAGGATGATCCAAGGTAACCCGGATACCTCGCCAACCCAGAAACGGATTTTCCTCGGTTATTGGAAAATATGGTAATGACTTATCACCACCAATATCTAGGGTTCTCATCGTCACATAATTAGGTGCGAATGCTTCCAACTGCTCTCGATAACAGGCAATTTGCTCCTGCTCACTCGGAAACCGTTCATTAATCATAAACGGCACTTCAGTTCGATATAAACCTACACCTTCAGCACCCTGATTCAAAGAGCGAACCACGTCTGTCATTAAACCTGTATTCACCCAAGCGCAAACCCTGTGACCGTCTTTGGTCTCACAGGGAAGCGTTTTAAGCTTCTCTAAGCTTGCATCTAGCTGCTTCTCTTCCTCTACAATTTGCTGATAGTATTTTCGTAAGTCTTCCGATGGGTTTGCAAACAGCTCACCATTATACCCATCAAGTATAATCTCCATGTTATCGACTTGACTTAGCGGAAGGTCTACCAGACCCATCACAGTGGGAATACCCATTGCTCGAGCCAATATAGCGACATGGGAGTTGCCTGAACCTTTAATAGATACTAGCCCCAACAATTTTTCCCGAGGAATTTCACCCAACATCGTAGGCGTTAATTCATCACTCACTAAAATGGTATTGTCTGGATAGTTATGCTCGATTTGTCCGTCTTTTTGGAGGTAAGCTAATATTCGCCGGCCTAGGTCTTTAATATCAACCGCACGCTCACTCAGGTAAGCATCATTCATCATTTCAAAATGACGAGCATAATCCCCAATAATATCCTTTAGCGCCGTTTGAGCGCTCTTCCCTTTTTGAATCTGAGCTCGTACCTCACCTGCTAACGCATTGTCATCCAACATGCCCAAATATACATCAAACAATGCTTGTTCTTCAGGTCTTAATTGCGTGGATAAGCGCTCACCCACCTCTTGAATATCTTTTCGAACAGCTTTGATAGCATCTTCAAATAACGCGATATCTTCGGCAACATTGTCTGTCTGTCTATCTGGCACAGCTTCAAGGTCTGCCATAGGAAAAATAACAAAGCTAGTGCCTATCGCGACACCAGGCGCCCCAGCCACACCTTTAATGGCAATATCTTTCGCTGCACCACTCCCAGATGAAGAAGCGCCTTCCATAAAGCGAATTGCTTCACTGTGGGAAATTACACTCGCCAACTGCGCTGAGACAGTCACTAGAAATGCTTCTTCGCCCTCATCAAAGCGACGACAGTTATTGGCTTGCTGTACAACCAATACACCCAACACTTGTTTATGGTGGATAATAGGTACACCCAGAAAACTGCCATAACGCTCTTCTCCAGTTTCAGGAAAATAACGATATCGCTCATGATCTTGGGCATTTTCAAGATTGATAGGCTCTTCACGAACTCCTACAAGGCCCACTAAACCTTCTGAATAGCCTAATTTAACTTTCCCTATTGCTTCAGGGTCTAAGCCCTTGGTCGCCATTAAAACGTAACAGTTCGCTTCAGAATCAAATAGATATATAGAACACACTTCTGTTTTCATAGCATGCCGGACACGGTCGACAATAATACTCAAGGCATCATCTAAGCCAGAAGCATTATTAACTTCCTGTACAATACTACGAAGCACACTAAGCATTCATATCCCTTTCTTAATCCTTTTTAACACTTACAGGTAAATTTAATTGCAGTTTGAATAAGTCTGAAGACAATTCTTTCATTGCCCGCCGGTAAACTTCTCGCTTAAATGAAACAACTTGCCCAAGAGGATACCAGTAACTCACCCATTGCCATCGATCAAACTCCGGGTTTTCACTTTTATCCACAGACACTATGGAATCTGCACTCAACATACGCAAGAGATACCATTTTTGTTTTTGTCCAACACATAAGGGTAAAGAGTTATGGCGAATCATTTTTTTCGGCAAACGATACCGCAACCAACCTTTTGTTTTTGCGATTATATCAACATCTGAAGCATGTAATCCGATTTCTTCATACAGCTCTCGATACATTGCTTCATCTGGCGTTTCACTGACTTTTATCCCACCTTGGGGAAATTGCCAGGAATTTTGCCCAATTCGCCTAGCCCACAACACCTCATTAAATTGGTTCGCGAGAATAATTCCGACATTTAGTCTAAATCCGTCAGAATCTATCACTCTTATGTTCCTTAAACTTTTATATTCACAGCATTCTTTCAGAAATTACTTCAATCAGCAATCTGAGATATCTGTAATTTATTCATAACTATCTAGATTTTAGACCATATAGCGTAATTTTCCTGTTATATCTGTTATGCTCAGCCACTGCTTTTTAGAACTTTTTTTATTTTTTACTTTTGGAGCATCTATCCGTGGCACTGGCAATTTTTGATCTCGATAACACCTTAATCGCAGGCGATAGCGATCACGCCTGGGGTGATTTTTTAGTCGAACAAAATATTGTCAATAAAGATGAATACCAACAAGCAAATGATAAATTCCTGAAAGATTATCAATCTGGGCAGCTGAATATTTTTGAATACTTAGATTTTGCACTCAAGCCATTAGCTGAAAACAAGCTTGAAGATCTAATAAAGCTGCGCAATACTTTTTTTGAGCAAAAAATAGCGCCTATATTACTCCCAAAAGGTTTCGATTTATTAGAAATGCATCGACAAAAAGGTGATTTTTTACTGATCATTACAGCAACCAATCGCTTTGTAACGGAGTTAATAGCTGATGCATTACAAGTTGATGATTTAATTGCCACAGAGCCAGAACGAAATAAATCAGGCTTCACTGGTAAAGTTGAAGGCACTCCTAGCTTTAAAGAAGGTAAAATCAAAAGACTTAATCACTGGCTTGAGTCTCAGCCACACTCTCTTGAAGGCGCCTATTTTTATAGTGACTCACATAATGACCTACCTCTTTTGGAGCTAGTTCAACACCCAGTAGCAGTTGACCCTGATGATATTTTAAGACAAGTTTCAGCCTCAAAGCAGTGGCCTATTATGTCACTACGAAACTAATCCAAAGAAAATCATCAAAAATGAGTTCAACCCAGCTTAATTTTTAATACAGGTACATGAGACATGGACAGTTCAATACCTAAGCGTTTATCAAAAAGAATTGTATTCGTTTTAATTATTATTTGCCTTAGCGCTTGCTCAAAAGAAACTCAAACGGAAAACGATCAATCTAGCGCCTCGAAAAAAACGCTCCCCGCCCCCCAAATAAACCTAAAAGAAAACAAAGCGCTAGATTTATTTCTTGCAAAGGCTAACACAGCATTTAGCACCTTAACCGTCTCTGCAAAAAAGTTACGCAAGGCAGTATCAATCTTCATTGATAAGCCAACTGAACAGCAATTAAAAATATGCCAAGACGAATTAGAACAGACGCATCTAAACTATATAGCAACCTATCTTTATAGGAACACGTTGATTTTAGCTAAAATTGAACACCCGGAGCTTGATAAAAATAGACTAACACCTGAGATTGTACACTCAAATAATTCCCGCCTTGATAAGCACCCTATTATTCCAGGCTATATTGATTCAGTTGATGGCTACCCTTCCAGCGGCATCATTTTCTCCGAACAGGAAATCACGATTAACTTTATTAATAAAGAGCATCAATTCAGTGATGAAGCTTATGTCACACTTGGTTTCCATGCACTAGGCTACTTGTTACGCGGGGGTGAAAAAGAAACTCGCCGAGACGCCAACAGCTTTAGCAGCCTCAATCAGGCTAAAACATTAGAGCCTGAATATCGTAGAAGCGTTTACACAAAGCTGATTGTAGAGTTAATAATTAAAGATATCGCCTTACTTTCTAAGGCATGGCTAACAAGTAATGATTACTACCAACGCTCGTTAAAGGAACTCAGTGCAGAACAATTTAACACGCTTATTGAGCTCACTCTAAAGCTTGAAGAAAATACGCTAACGAAAGCAGGGCCGCTCACTAAAGAAAACAATCACTACTTATCACATGAGTCAGAGCAAGCCATCGACCTAAGACGAAGCCTACTTAACTCACTTCAAACAGCTTTATCCCCACCATAGCCCTAAAGATAAAATCATATACCTAGGCCGGTAAGACTCGGACAAATAAAGATTTTAAGTATTCCGTTTCTGGAATCACAGGTAGAACTGGGTGATCGGGCCCCTGCCCACCTTGCTCTGTTATCTGCAAGCGTTTTTCTAACGTTTGCCCCCCCAAAGAAACGGCTTTGATCAAAGACGACTGACTCATATGCATGGAACATGAAGCAGAAATTAGTAGGCCATCTTTCTCTAACAAACGCATAGCAAACTGATTTAATCGCTGATATGCCACCTCACCGGCTTTTTGATCCTTTCTTCTGGGAATAAATGCCGGTGGATCAGCAATAACCACATCAAATTTTGCACCTTCTTCTTTTAACTGGCGACAGGCATCAAACACATCTCCTTCGAGACACGTAACTTTATCCTCAACACCGTTTAGCTGTGCATTTTTTTGGACATAATCTAGCGCTAGATGAGAACTATCAACACAGGTAACCGACTTAGCACCAAAGGCTGCTGCTTGAATACCCCAGCCGCCAATATAACTATAGAGATCAAGTACAGTCTTTCCTTTCACATAATCACGCATCCGCGCACGATTCATCCGATGATCATAAAACCAGCCAGTTTTTTGCCCAGCAACAATTGGTGCGATAAAGCGCACACCATTCTCTTCCAACTCAGCCTCGCTGACATCTTCTCCGAAGACCACTTTAACGTAGGACTCAAGGTTCTCTGCGGCGCGCATTTTGCCATTGTTTTTAAAGAGTATTGTTTTCGGATTGCAGACCTTCTTCAACGCTGAAATAATCTCTTCCTGTAAAAGCTCCATACCAACACTCGATATCTGTACAACTAGTACGTCACCAAACCGATCAACTACAAGGCCTGGCAACAAATCACTATCGCCAAAAACCATGCGATAGTATGTCTTTTCAAATACAGACTGCCTTAAAGAGAGCGCGATATTAAGTCGGTGCCTTAATAGTGATTGATCCATTAACTGCTTCGGGTCTCGACTAATCATCCGCCCAGTAATAAGAGAAGAAGGTGACATAAAAGCACGCCCCATTTCTTTTCCTGAGTGGCTCTTCACTATAACTTGCTCGCCAGGTGTAAAAGACTTCAGCGGGCTAGATTTAATATCAATTTCATTACTATATATCCAGAGATGGCCTTGCTTAAGTCGCTTTTCAGCCCCCTTATTTAACTGCAATACTTGTTCTGTCATTTTTACACCCTCAATTTCGATGGTGCGGAGTATACCAAGTGAAGCCTGAACTGTGCGCTTTTTCTCAAAAAGGCTTTAGCACTTTCAGTTATTCGACCTACACTAAATAGATGTACAAATATAAAGTAGGGAGCTACCCGTCATGAGTCATGACCTATCCGACGCGCAAGTAAAAAAAATATTACAAGGAATTTATGTCCCACCTCAGCCTCAAATTTTAGTTGACCTGCAAATGGAACAGGCCATGCCACAGCCTGAAATTGCCAGAATTGCCAAATTAATTTCAAAGGATGTCGGCTTATCTGGAACAATGCTTAAATTTGTTAATTCGCCTTTTTATGGCCTGGCAAATAAAATTACCTCTATAGAGCAAGCTGTTGCATTACTGGGCATTAATACCGTGGTTAATATCCTCAACGGTATTGCCATTAAAGGAGAACTATCAGACCAGACGATTGTTGAGCTCACTAAATTTTGGGATACCGCAAATGATATAGCAATGGTGTGTGCCGCTGTAGCAAAGAAGATCGGATATCCTACGCCAACAGAGTCTTATACATTAGGTTTATTCCATAATACCGGCATCCCCCTAATGATGATGAAATTTAGTAACTACCTGAAATTAATGGAAAAAGCTTATTCTGGTAGTTACGATCGCGTCATTGATATTGAAAACGAACAATTTAATACCAACCATTGTGTCGTAGGGTATTACACAGCAAAGTCTTGGAACCTGCCAAATAATATCTGCCAAGTCATCGCCGAACACCATAATACAGAGCAAGTTTTTAGTTCAAAAGACGGCCGTAATCAACAGCAAAAAACCTTACTGGCAATTTTAAAGGTGGCAGAGCATATCTGTGGGAACTACCGTGTTCTAGGGCTACAAGAAAAAGATAATGAATGGGATAATAGCCAAGTTGATATTCTTGAATACTTGGGTTTAAGCCTTTATGACATTGATGACCTGAAGGATATGTTCGCCAACATGGGTATCACTGTCTATTAGAAACCTTTGCACAACTACTGTCATTGCACTTCACATTGCAACTCCTAACCCTGTAAATATAGCGTCGTTTAATAACACCTATTTCCAGTAAATAGTCGCGCAAAAGCCTCTATTGTAGTATTTAGTCTGCTGTTCGTTTAAAAGCTACATCAAGCTCTCTCGCCGCTTTAACATCATCGAGTCTACGCACAGGAAGCGTGAAAGGCGCACCCTTGAGCTTCTCAACAGATATTTCAGCCTCTTTCTGAATCGCAATCATAGCCTCAACAAACCCCTCAATCTCATCGATTGATTCTGTTTCAGTGGGTTCAATTAAAAGACACTCAGGCACTAATAAAGGAAAGTACGTAGTAGGTGCGTGATAACCGTAATCGAGCAAGCGTTTTGCAAAATCCATAGCGGTCACCCCCAAACCTTTTGCCTGACGACTCATTGTTACAATAAACTCATGTGTCGCTCGACGCTCTGGATAAGCTAAATCGAAACCGGCATCCGCCATTAATTTAGCCATGTAATTTGCATTCAGGGTGGAGAATTCACCCACGCGATGCAAACCTTCACGCCCCAAGAGTACCGCATAAATATACGCTCGAAGAATAATTCCCGCATTGCCCATAAACGTACTTAAACGGCCAATTGAGCCAGGAAGCTCTTGCTCATCTATCCAGCGATAGCTTTTTACGCCCGATTCTGCTGTATCACAACCTGCAATAGGGGTCGGCAAATAGGGCAGCAAGCGCTCTCCAACAGCAACAGGACCTGAACCTGGCCCACCACCACCGTGAGGAGTCGCAAAGGTCTTATGGAGATTCATATGCAATACATCGAAACCCATATCGCCAGGACGCACCTTGCCCAAAATCGCGTTCAAGTTGGCGCCATCATAATAAAGAAGACCGCCTGCATCATGTACTGTTTTAGCAATTTCTTCGATCTGACGCTCAAACACGCCACATGTAGAGGGGTTAGTCATCATAATGCCCGCAGTATGAGGACCAACGGCTGCTTTCAGCGCTTCCAGATCAATATCACCACAATCCTTAACAGCAATTTCCTTTACGCTATATCCGCACATAACCGCGGTAGCTGGGTTAGTCCCGTGAGCGGCTATAGGTACAATAATTTCTGATCGTGCAAAGTCATTTCTAGCTTCATGGTAAGCTTTGATCATCGCAACACCAGCAAATTCACCTTGTGCACCCGCCATTGGACAAAGAGAAACCCCCTTCATACCCGTCACTTCTTTTAGTATTTCTTGAAGCTCATAGACACAAGAAAGATAACCCTGACTGTGCGACTCTGGCGCCAAAGGATGGCGAGATAAAAAGCCCGGTAAACTTGCGGCGCGATGTGCGCCTCTCGGGTTATATTTCATGGTACAAGAACCAAGAGGATAAAAATGCGTATCAATTGCAAAGTTCTTTTTCGACAGATTCGTAAAATGACGCACTGCCTGTAGCTCAGACACTTCTGGCAATTTAGCAGGTATTTTCCGCAAAAATTCTGGTGATATATTACTTATATTCTGTGAAGTCTTTGGCGCTTGTGAGGTGGCAAAACGCCCCTGACTGCCACGTTCAAATATCAGCATCAACGTTCTCCTTTATCTAAGGCTCGCACCAAGCTCTGCTTAAAAATTTCTAAGTCTGACTCAGTCTTCACTTCGGTCACACACACCAGCAAGCAATTCTTCAAATTAGCATCATGGGTACTGAGGTCAAAACCTGCCAAAACACCATCTTCTGCCATCGCCTCAAGCACGAAGTGAATATCTACATCCATTTCAAGTACAAACTCATGGAAATATGAAGTGCTTGTGCGGACCTTAACGCCTTCGACTGCTTGTAGCTTATCAACTAAAAGCCCAGCATTATGATGGCATGCGCTCGCTACCCGAGATAAACCTTCAAACCCCAACATGGTCATAAAAATAGTTGCTGCAGTAACCGCCAAGCCTTGATTGGTACAGATATTTGACGTCGCCTTTGATCGACGAATATGCTGTTCCCGAGCTTGAAGGGTTAAGGTAAAGCCTTCTTTGCCGTCTAGGTCAACGGTTCTACCGATAATACGCCCAGGCATTTGTCTAACGATCTTTTGCTTACAACAAATAAAACCAAAATAAGGACCACCTGATGCGAGAGGTATACCTAAAGGTTGCCCCTCACCAACAGCAATATCAGCGCCATTCTCTCCCCATTCGCCAGGTGGCGCTATCAATGCTAATGACATTGGATTTACCACCCCTATCACCAACATATTATTTTCATGCGCCCAATCTGTCAGCGTATTTACGTCCTCCAAACTACCCATAAAATTAGGTTGAGGAATGACTAATGCGGCATAATCATTGTCTGAAAAATCATTCAAGCTTGAATGATCAGTCGTTAAGTTCTGATAATCGATCGCTAGAAAATCAATTTCAATACCTTGATTTCTAACAATATCATTGACCACTTTTTTATATAAAGGGTGAACACTCCCAGCAAAGAGTACTTTTTTACTTTTAGATTTTCGATTTGCACGTATTGACATCAATACCGCTTCTGCCAAACCAGATGCGCCGTCATAAAGAGATGCATTAGAAACATCCATGCCCGTCAATTCGCACATCATGCTCTGAAATTCATAAATCAGCTGTAAGGTCCCCTGACTAGCCTCTGCTTGATACGGGGTATAAGCTGTTAAAAATTCACCTCGTGTGGCCACATCCCAAACTGCTGCAGGTATATGATGCTCATACGCCCCTGCACCAATAAAACAGAGCGCACCGCCATCTTGATCAGCACGTTCACTCATCAAACGGATCATTTCCATTTCACTTAAACCTTCAGGAACACCCTCTAAGGACTTCGCCCTTAAGTGAGAAGGAATTTCATCAAACAAGTCATCAACCGACTGAGCACCAATAGTGCTGAGCATTTTTTGAATATCTTTTTCAGTGTGTGGAATAAAAGGCATTAGACACCCTCATAGAAGCGTACATGTTCACACTTAATGTACATTTGAAAAAACTAAACCTCTTATCATCTCAATTTAGATGATAAGAGGTTAAGATAACTGGAATAAATGGGGTATATTACTGCTCTTCTTCACATAACTCTGTGTATGCTTCTGCAGTCATCAAACCTGCTAGCTCTTCAGTATCAGTAATTTTGATTTTGAAAAACCAACCGTCATCAAAGGGATCACTATTTACTAACTCAGGTGCATCTTCAAGCGCATCATTTATTTCAGTAACAATACCGCCCACTGGAGAAAATATATCTGAAGCGGCTTTAACAGATTCAACAACGCCCGCCTCTTCTCCAGCAGCAATTTCTGCACCAACTTCAGGCAATTCGACAAAAACAACATCACCCAATAAATCCTGCGCGTGGTCGGTTACACCAATCGTTACGGTTACACCATCGTCTTCTAGGCGCACCCATTCATGGCTTGATAAATACTTTAGTTCTCCAGGGATAGTGCTCATGTCCTGCTTTCCTCAATCTTAATACTTAAAATAATGTCAATTTATGGTAGTTCAGTCTTTGATTATCAAAAGTCCTTCATATCGCTACTACGCTTGTAAAAGACTCACAAAAGACCGAGTTCTATTTATAAACTCTCTGTCCATTTCGAACAAAAGGTGGTTTCACAACAGCAACTGACACGCGTTTTCCACGCATCTCTACTTCACAAACATCACCTATGTTAGAAGGCACTCTCGCTAACGCTACAGAATACCCTAATGTCGGGGAAAAAGTCCCGCTTGTTACTTCTCCAAAACCTTCTAAGCCTTCATCATTTGTCACTATTACTTTTTGGTGACCTCTAAGAACGCCTCTTTTTTCCAATACTAAGCCAACTAATTTACTAGGTACGCCCACTTTCTTTTGTGCTTCAAGAGCAGATTTTCCGATAAAGTCACGATCACTGAACGAAACAGTCCAAGCCATACTTGACTGCAATGGCGTGACGCTTTCATCCATATCAGAGCCATATAGGTTCATACCAGCTTCCAAACGAAGCGTGTCACGAGCGCCCAAACCACATGGCTTAACGCCGGCGGCTTGAAGTGCTTGCCAAAATTCGACAACCTTATCTTCGGGCACTAATACTTCTAAACCATCTTCACCAGTATAACCGGTACGACAATACATCCACTCGCCATCTTGCAGACCTTGGAAGACGCTTAAGCTTTCAATTAAGGCAGCTTGGTTAGGCATAGCCGCCTTCACTCTTTCAAGTGCTTTAGGCCCTTGTATCGCGATCATTGACAACTCAGGGCGCTCATTCAACTGAACATCAAATTTTGCGGCCTGCTTTTCCATCCAGGCTAAATCTTTTTCACGGGTACCGCAGTTTACAACTACACGATAATCAACTGGCATACGATAAACAATTAGATCATCAATAACACCGCCATTTTCATCAAGCATTCCGGTATAGAGCGCCTTGCCTGTCGATGACAGTTTATCAACATCATTCGCCAATAAATAACGAAGGTATTCTCTGGATTGAGCACCCTGAACATCAACGATCGTCATATGAGACACATCAAACATTCCCGATGATGTTCTAACAATATTATGCTCTTCAATCTGAGAGCCATAATGTAGAGGCATATCCCAACCACCAAAATCAACTAACTTTGCGCCAGAGCTCTGATGTACTTCGTATAATGCTGTTTTAGCGTTCAAACACATTCTCCACTATTGATTTTCCTGAGGTGAAATCGATAATTGACCTTAGTTAAATTATAGATTGACCTTAGTTAAATCGAGCATTTTACCCGAATGATTTTGGAAAACCAGACAAAAAACCTATTGATTCTAAAAATAGCTGATTATCATATAGATAGTATGATATTTGAAAGCAAATACTAGCCTATTGCACCTTAACAGAGAGAATAACTATTGAAAAAAGTTGGCTATTGCAGGTAACGCGGAAAGGTAGCCGCTATATGCATGATCTCCACCAGCCGTCACCCATGCTTTAGCTTTTGGCAACGCAGACACAGCTTGCTGGAAGCCCAAAACCTCATCCCCCGTCTGCGTCAACAATAAAGTATTGTCAGGAGTCGCAATCGAAGGTACAGACAAAGATTTCAACTCATTCATATGATGGGACTCTACGGTGTATCGCTCGCCCGTGTAAGGGTTTTGATTTTCACCAATATAATCAACCAAAAGCTCGTAGGGACGAACAGCTGGATTAATCAGCACTATTTTTGGTATTGATTCAAAGACTGTACTTTGCTGAAAATACAGACTTAGATAGCCTCCCAATGAACTGCCAATAAAACCCGCTACCTGACTAGCCCCGATCTCACGGATCAAACACGTTACAGCATCAACGACTTCTAACGGCGAAGAAGGCAAATTTGGAATACTAAGGTTAAAATCGACGCTATGCTCTTGAAAATACTGCCTTGTATTAAGCGCCTTAATCGATTGCGCGGAACTGTTGAAGCCATGCAAGTAAATCAGCGTTTTCAATACCCGTTGCTCGCCAAGTCCAATGTAAACTCATAACCTTCCGCACGAATTACGCCAGTCTTGATGCTGCCATCTTCAAACAATGAAAACCATCTATAACCAGGCGCAATAGAATCTAAGGCAAAATCATCAGAATCTGGAAGAAATTGAACACAGGTTGAAGGCGATGCATACAAAGCAATGTCATCTATTTCTGCATCTATTTCCTGATGAATATGCCCCCAGACAATCGCTTTTATATTGTCATAGCGACCAACTATTTCAAATAGCTCATCCTGATTTCGCAAGCCTATTTTATCAAGCCATAGACTATCAATTTTAATAGGATGATGATGGAAACAAATAATGGTATTTAAATCTGGCCGCTCGTTCAACGCGCTCTCTAGGATCACTAGCTCTTCTGCTTCTAGGTAGCCATGAACCGCACCCGAAACATGGGAGTCGAGTAAGATTATCTGCCAAACCCCCATTCGAACAACCTTGTTGAATTCTTCGCCATTGCCAATGGCAGCCTTCATAACGTCGAGATCATCATGATTACCTGGAAACCAGCTGACAGGGCAGGAAAATTCATCAATATGAGATTTAAAGTACTTATATGCTTCAGGTGAAGCATCTTGCGCTAGATCACCTGTGGCCAATATCAAATCCGGACTAGCATGTACCTTAGACCGTATATTTTGTTTGGCTAACTGAGTAACAGCATTTAGACTTGAACGGGTATTCACACCCAACAGTTCACCTTCCGGCGCCTTCATTAAGTGGCAGTCAGTAATTTGTAGGAGGTTAATTATTGCGCCTCCTGCGCGCGTTTTTTCTGGCATGTACTATTCGGCTCTTTTACTATTACATTCCATGTATCAACTTTACGACTGCATCGCATCCAGACACACTCACCTGATTTTTTATCATGGACCAGGTTAAGTTAGACTCCCAAAATTAATACTCTAACGGTATTTACGTCACTAAAAATTCTTAGCAACTTTAAATTTAGCTAAGTTTTAGGATTTGGGTAGTGCTTTATTCCATATTCTCTAACATATCTTTAGAGCAAACATACTAGCGTTTATAAGCCACCATTTTTGATACTGCACTCACACTTTTTTAGGAATAAACGGACTCTTGTCGCAACATCCATAAGAAATACAAAAGTTCAACCATTCAGACAGGAAAATATTCAGCTGTGTTTTCTCGTCTGGCATGTGCATCTGTGAGTTGGGGTAGGGGTTCACACCATTGACAGCCTGGCGACCATTCCTGCCAATCACCTCAGCAACAAGTGCATCGTGATACAAGCGCACTCTCAACTTAGGATTATTTACCCACTTGCCAGCCGCCGCCGTCTGCTCAAGTAAAAATGTATCGGTATACTTACCCGTTTCTATCAAGACAACGGTGACCCTTCCTACGTATTGCTTGCCATTATGTAAACCAAACCTCATAGATTCACTGTCCCCCATCAGGCGGATCAGCTTCATCAACCGACTATAGTTCCCTTCATGTAAGGCCCCTAACTGAATTAAATCAGGTACGTATTTTTTTCGCATATGCTCTCATTAGTTTTGACAATATTTGTAATAATTATTTTTTGAGGACTTTGCACAAGATATAAACCGCCAAAAAGACACCAAAAAGCAGGCTCAATTAGCCGGCACTTTATTTGCAATACACAGTAGTCGTGCAGTGATCTTTTTATGGCGACCACGCCCTATCAACTTTATCTCGGTTCAGTGCCAGCCACTGCAAAGCAATTATAGCGGCGGCGTTATTTATTTCACCACTTTCAAGCATTGCTAATGCATCCTCTACCTTTAGACTATGAACCTTTATATCTTCGTCTTCTTCTAAAAGACCAAACACTCCGCCTGCTTTAGTAGAATCTACTTGCGCACAATATAAATAAACCTTTTCAGTCGTTCCTCCTGCAGACACAAGAAATTCACAAATTTTGTCCATTCGCCCCAAATCAAGGTTTGCTTCTTCTTTCGCTTCACGGCGAGCAACATCTTCAGGGCGCTCGCCTTTCTCATTGATACCTGCAACCAACTCTATTAACCAAGGGGACTGATCTTCAAGCACAGCACCTATGCGAAATTGTTCCACCAATACAACTCTGCCTTCCACAGGATCATAAGGAAGTACACAGGTCGCATCCCCCCTCACAAAAATTTCACGGCTAATTAGTCGACTCCAGGCACCATCAAAACGCTTAAACTTAAAGTGAAACCGGTCCAAGCTAAAAAAGCCCTTAAAGCATGACTCACGCTCGATTAGCTCATAGTCTCTTTTATTGTATTGCTGTTGAATCTTAGTCATTTATTTTGATAATCCAAATATAATTTGTCGCATTACCCAGGCATACCCAAGCACCTACACAAGTACCCACATGCACACCACAAGATAATATTGACTGCCATTATAAAAACTGACCAGTCTAGAGTTATGCGCACTTATTGTCCATAATAGGGCTCTTTTCAATCATAGCCGCCTAAATCTTACTTTAGGCCACGATATTCTCGCAAACTGGGGCATACATGAAGCACTCGAAGATTTTAATTATTTCCATTTTACTAAGCTTGATTTTTACACCCGTTAATGCAGAAAGCACCAAACTGCTTAATCTCTACAAACAGGCTGAAAATTACGACACTGAAATTTTTGCAGCTCAGTCGGCATACCTCGCGGAAAGAGAAAACGAAAGCATTGCACTCGCTTCAGCACTACCCAAGCTAAATGCATCAGTGAGCAGCAGTAGAACAAACTCAAACAGTGACCTTCAAGGCAATGACACCTACAAGTCAACTAGTTATTCTGTATCGTTATCCCAATCGCTGATCAATCTTCCTACCTGGTACACATTAAGTTCTTCAGAACAAAATTCTCTTCGCGCCGAAGCGGTGTATCTTGCTGCGCAACAAAACTTGATTTTAAATGTGTCTTCCGCTTATTTTAATGTGCTGCGTGAAGAAGAAAATTTACGCTCGGATCAATCACAAGAAGCCGCTGTAAAGAGACAATATGAACAGGCAAAGGAACAATTTGACGTTGGCTTAATTGCGGTCACGGACGTCCATGAAGCTCAAGCGTCTTATGATGCATCGCAAACAAATCGAATACGCTCGGAAGGCAATTTAACTATTGCAAAAGTATCTTTATATAGACTTACTGGCACCACTATCAACAACTTGGGAGCATTAAAAGCCGACTTCCCTATCACAATGGACACCAGCCAAGGCGTTGAACAATGGACAGAAACAGCCTCAGCCCATAACCTGGATATAAAAATAGCCCGCTTTGCGCTTAAATCCCTCGAGAAAGACTTAAAGTCAAAAAGGGCAACCCACCTACCAACCCTTGACTTAACGGCTAACTATAGTTTCAATGAATTGAGCAATGCCAAAACAAGCATTCCAGACCTTACCCGCCCAGAAGACGAGCAGAGCAGCATTTCAATCAGCCTGAACGTTCCAATATATTCAGGTGGTGCTGTCCAAGCCGGCGCAAGGCAAACCCGTCACCTTGTCGAACAAGCAAGGCATCAACTGATATCTACCCAAAGACAAGCGGAAGTAGACGTCAAAACCGAATACATCAATATCAAAACAAATATACAAACCATCGAAGCCTTGAAGCAGAATATCGTTTCACATGAAAGTGCATTGGAGGCAACTAGAGAAGGCTACAACGTAGGTACGAGAAATATTGTTGAAGTATTAAATGCAGAGAGGAACTATTTTACTGCGCTAAAAGATTATGCCAATGCACGATTTGATTTTGTTGAAAGCACATTGCGCATTAAACGAGCGGTAGGTACCTTGAACGTCAAAGACCTTGAAGAATTAAATGCGTGGTTCGCCTCTTAGGAGACACTCCAGGAGTAATCTTTTACTCTTACATAGCGCCTGAACGGAAAGTGGGTCGTAGCGAAGTTGGGAAAAACCACAGAAGACATGACTTTTTGTTCAGACACTACATAGGTTATTTAACTCCAAAGAAGGGTGTCAGGTAGTCTACAACACGATTGACTGCCCCTTTACTTGCTTCAATTTCACGCAATACATTTTGCCCCCTTCGCTGGGCTTCTTGTGTATTTGAAAACAAATAAGTCACTGCCTCTAACAGTCCCTCAGAGTTCGGAACTACTTGCATCCCACCCGTTTTGACTAGTTGCTGACAAATCGCTTCGAAATTAAAAATATGCGGCCCAGCAATGACGGGTAAACCAAGCGCTCCGGGCTCTATTGGGTTATGCCCTCCCACTTCAACTAAAGACCCCCCTAAAAACGCCACATTTGAAGCGCCATAGAGCGTCAATAACTCACCCATTACATCCCCTACAAAGACATCTGCATCCGGTGGAATAACCGCGTGTTCTGTTCTTTTATAGACCTTAAAGCCTGCCTGAGTTGAAAGTAAATAAGCCGATTCAAAACGCTCAGGATGCCTTGGAACGAGAATAAGAACCGCACCTGGAAATAAAACCCTTAATTTAGCGTGAGCCTCTAATACCAATTCATCCTCACCTTCATGCGTACTCGCTGCAATCCATACTTGCTGAGTGCCTGAAAGCTGGGCCCTTAACGCTCTACCTAGCAGTAAGTTCGAACCATCTATATCCATATCAAACTTCACACTTCCGGTGACATGAATTTTATCTTCCGAAATTCCTAAGGAGCAGAAACGTGAAGCATCATTCTGGTTCTGACATAAAACTAAAGACAACTCATTCAACATCCAACCTACCGCAGGCTTTAAACGTCTATACCCTTTCGCCGAACGCTCAGAAAGGCGGGCATTTGCAATCACAACTGGACAGTTTCTTTTCGTTACTTGATGAATCATATTCGGCCAAAGCTCGGTTTCCATGATAATCAGAAATTCTGGCCGAACACGTTTTAAAAATGCATTGACCATAAACGGTAAATCGTAGGGTGCATAAACATGAAATACCTTTTGACCGAAGCGCTTCTTAATTTGTTCCGAACTAGTGGGGGTCATGCTGGTAATTACAACATCTCTTCCAGGAAAACGTAGCTGAATTTCTCTGACAATCGGCTCCGCTGCTAATACCTCCCCAACAGACACCGCGTGAATCCAAATACTTTTATGTAGATCTGGCGCTTTAAAGAAACCAAATCGTTCACATTTCCTGTAGCGGTATTCTGGCGCGCGATAGCCTCGCCAAAGTAATTTCAGAAAAACAAAAGGCATACATAGTGCGAACAGAATTGTGTAAACTAGGCGAAACATAGAAGCCCTACTCCATACGAAAGGCGCAGTATAATCCAAAATGCCCGACTCTAACTACTCGAAAAGTCATACTCGCCCCTCTACATTGAATATCTGGGTTATTCATGACGACAAACCTGGGCACCTTACACAATTAATTGGCCTTACAAATAGATTGAGCTCGTTGACTAAAACCAGCGTTTCATGGATTCCAGCTAAAACCAAAAAGCAGCATATTAAGCAACATGTCAAGAATAAGGGCGCAGATCTGGGCGAACAGCTCCCTTCTATGATATTAGGGGCCGGGCACAGCACACATAAGAATGTTTTATTAATGGCCCACAAGTATGGAGCCATTAGCGTACTCCTGATGAAACCCAGCTTACCAACGAGCCTGTTTGATTTCATCATTTGCCCTCAACATGACGGCCTAACGGAAAGCGACCGAATATTAAATTCGCGAGGCACCATCAACAAAATTGAACCCGGTAAAAAATCTATCAAACAGCGATCAAACTACTTGGTATTATTAGGAGGTCCGTCAAAGCACTTTAGCTGGAATGAAAAAAGCCTAATCCGCGAGATAGTCTTGTTATGCAAGCATTATACTGACAAACAATGGCTATTAAGTAACTCACCCAGAACGCCCGCTTCCTTTATGGAAGAGCTGATTAAACAAGAGATTCCTAACCTAAACTGCCACCACTTTAATGATGATGCCGTTGATGATTTAAATACCATCTTGCAAAACAGTGCTCAAACCTGGATCACACCTGACAGCATGTCGATGCTTTATGAATCCTTAACCGCAGGCTGTGCAACTTCCGTACTTTCCTTATCGCCAACCAATATAAAAAAACCCAGCAAGGTAGCACATCATATTCAGAAATTGATATCTGATAAGGTAATTGGAAACAGTCAGCACTTACAAACTAATAAAGACCTAGTCAACGCACCACACACAATATGGGAAGCAGATCGTGCAGCGCAATGGCTTTTGACTCAGTATTCCCTATTACACCAGCTTGGTAAGGAGACACCTGCATGACTCCATTAAAGATCTTACAAGTTCTACCAAACCTAGTCTCTGGTGGCGTGGAAGTCGGCACGATTGACATAGCTAAAGCCTTAGTTGAAGGCGGGAATAAAGCCTACGTCGCTTCAAACGGCGGCCCTTTAGTCACTAGACTCGAACAAGCTGGCGCTATTCATATTCACTTGCCGGTTCACAGTAAAAACCCCTTTGTAATGTGGAAAAACGCCCGTACATTGAGACGACTTTGCTCCAAATATAATATTGATATAGTGCATGCTCGCTCGCGAGCACCTGCCTGGAGCTGTTATTGGGCAAGCCAAAAGCTTAAAAGCACCATCATGATTACCACTTTCCACGGCACATACGGCCATCACAACTCACTAAAGCGCTGGTATAACAGCATCATGCTACAAAGCCAACAGACCATTGCCGTCTCTGATTTTATCAAAGATCATATTTTAACCACCTACCCAAACAAACAGACGTCCATTGAGGTGATCCATCGAGGCATAGATACACAGAAGTTCAATCCCGAGAACGTTCCCGAACAAACCGTCAGAACACTGGCCAAAACTTGGGCTGTACCAAACAATGCCAAAGTTATCATGCTGCCAGGGAGAATTACCCGCTGGAAAGGTCATAGCGTCTTGATCCAAGCGATAGCAAAATTGAAACAGGAAAATATTTTTTGCTTAATGGTCGGTGATGATCAGGGAAAAACAGCTTATCAGGAAGAACTAGACAAACTCATTCTAGAACATCAACTTGAGCACAAGGTGCGTTTTGTTGGTGGCTGCTCTGACATGCCTTCGGCCTATAAATTAGCTGACATTGTTGTTTCAGCGTCAACCGAACCAGAAGCATTCGGACGCGTCGCGTGTGAAGCTCAGGCAATGAACTGCCTAGTTGTGGTCACCGATCATGGCGGAGGAAGAGAAACAATCGCGACTAGTCAAGAGGCTTTTTTATGTCATCCGAATGATGTTGACTCTTTGTCGCAATCATTATCACGCGCCTTAAAGATCGATAAGCAAACTACTGAGGATATTTACTTATCATCCAGAAAGCACATAAGTCAGCATTTTTCACTTCAGCATATGTGCGAAAAGACCATAGCCGTTTATAATAAAAATACGCCAAAGACTTCTCAACGCAAGAGCGACACCTATGCCCACAATCAAAACGTCTCAAAGCAATAACGCTTACTGGCTATTTGATGAAGCGATTTTTCCAGCACCGTTTCCAGCTCTATGCCAAGATCACTTCAAGGCCGAATTCTGGCAAAAACAAGGTAATATCATCGGCCAAGAGTCTGGAAGAGGTACGACTTACTTTCTTCGCCATCAACTCGAGCAAACTAATTATGAGCTTGTTTTGCGCCACTATCTTCGCGGTGGATTAATCAGAAAGCTCAGCAAAGATCGTTACTTGTTCAAACACCTTAATGCCTGTCGCTCTTTCGATGAATTCAATGTTTTACTTAAGCTCAACAACTTAGGCTTGGCTGTTCCTAAACCCGCTGCTGCTCAGGTAATACGGCACGGATTCACTTACCAAGCAGATCTGTTAACACTAAAAATCCCCAATGCACAGGACTTAGTGCAAGTATTAAAAACCCAACAAGGAGCAGCGTTTTATTCAACACTTGGGGCAACGATTCGACACTTTCACCTTCATGGTGTAAATCATGCAGACTTGAATGTTCAGAATATTCTTCAGGATGACAATAACAAATTCTGGTTAATTGATTTTGATCGAGCAAAAATCGTAAAACCTGATACTGGCTGGCAGCAAAGCAACCTAAAACGACTGAAACGAAGTTTTGAAAAAGAAAAATTACGCTTTGGCATTCAATGGCAAGAAAGTGACTGGCAAATATTTTGTCAGTCGTACGAGAGCGTCAACGAGCACCAATCAGATAACACCGACAACTAATACCAAGAGCTAACGCCAATGCTCAGCCACCCATGGCGTCGGAGACACACGCTTATACCACTTTTTATACCAAGGTAGTTTTTTACCCCACTGGCCCTTAATCGCATCTGGAGGATTTGGACTACCATGAAAAACAATAATTTTAGCGCCATCGGGGATACGGCTTTTAGCTGATGTCACACCCGCAAGACCGCTTGATAAGCAATGTTTTTTAAAACTGCGGCACCAACTATCCGGAAAGTAATCAAACTGCCCCAAGCCTAAATGCCCGGTAATATAAGCCTGCTCGGTCCGGTAGCTTTTTAATACCTTAATAGGATCATCCAAATAATGATTCAATACTTCCGACGGCTCGCCAGCCTCAAAACAAATAGCTGATGCCTGACCGATTAATCTATTCGGCTGGTACCAGTTTTCAATAATCGCCAGATTGTTAGAAAATGAAAATAGCGCATCGATGTTATCAACAATCACCACATCCAGGTCAAGAAACAGTACTTTGCCTTGCATATCAGCCAAGCCGGGCTTGAACAATGCCAACTTTCGCCAGGCAGGACAGACCTTGGCATATTCCCAGGGAGGCTCTTCAAATTCCGGCAAGGACCAAATTTCAACGCTGGAATTAATACCGCTTTCATGTTCCGTCATACAAATAAATCTAAACGGTAGTGTGATATGCCGCGCCACCATATTGTATAAATTATTCACATACTCAGGGCCGTATACTGTCCCCCACTTCAAACAAACAATATTTACACAGCCTGTCATTATTCTATTTCCTGAGTCACTAACGAATAGCGCCTTTGGCCCTGGCAACCTGTCAACACTAACATCATTTGTAGACCTTTTCGCCATTCACCAGAGTACCTTTGAAGCGCTTATACTCCCACTGGTATTGCTCCGGCTGATCTTTTAAGCACACCTCTATAGATCGATTTAATGCCGCAACAGAAAGAGCTAGGTCTTTACTGTAAATTTCCTGATCTACCTGTTTGAATACCATATCAAAGCCTTTTCCGTCTGGAAGACGAATGGCGCATAAGCTCACTACCTCACATTGGGTTCGGTCAATCAGACGTGAAATCAGCTTGACAGTATTTGCTTCTACCCCCATAAAAGGTGCCAATATTCCGCCCGTCCCCCCCGGAACCTGATCAGGCAAAATACCTACCATACCCTGCTTCGATAAAATCGAAAATAGTCGTATGATACCGCGCTTATTTGTAGGCACCAGCTCGGAACCATGGCGACCTCTAACAGCTGACATATACTGCTCAAGCGCCTTAATTTTAGGGGGTTTATAAAGTGCAGCCATAGGCCTCAAGGTAGAAAGATACAAGCCCACCATTTCCCAATTCCCGTGGTGTGGCGCTAATATAATCGCCCCTTTACCTTTCTCAAAAATGGCATCTAAAAATTCTTTTCCTTGAACTGAACGTATCAATGACAGAGTACGTTCTGTTGGCCACTCCCAGGAGAGACCAAACTCTGCAAATAATTTACCCGTTTCAATCAGGCTTTTCTTAGCCAGTAACTGTTGCTGTTCAGTGGATAAGTCAGGAAAACAAATTTCAATATTTTCCTTAGTAACGCGGGTCATTTGAGAGTCGCCCAACCACAAAACTCGTCCAATCATAGTACCCAAACGTTGTGCATTTTTTAAACTCAACTTCGCCAACAATTTCAGTAAATAAATCACCAGCTTCGCTTTAAAGAAGTCCATCTATCTACTCTGCTGAAAAAAGAGCGATCAGTTTAGTAGATTGGCGTGTTAAAATCAGCCTACTTTGATCTAACATTTTTTTTAGATCGCATTTCATCATCTTTGCACGCTTGATAATGGGGTTTATAAGTATGAATTTGATTCTGATTGTTGCTTCCACGGGCCCGCTTGTGGGCGGTATGGAAAACCAGCTAGCACTGCAAGCTCAATACCTAGCTAAACTCCCCGATATAGACGTCACCATTATCGCATCCCCCACCTATAAAGCGTTGTTTGATCCAAGCCTTACGTTTATTCCTATTGAAATGAAGCGAAGCAGAAGGAACCCCACTTTATTACTTGAGTTGATAAAGAATGTTCATCGAGTAAATCCGGATATTATTCACGCTCATGGACATAAAGCCGTTTCCTTACTGGGGAATCTACGACTATTTATCAAACGGAAAATCCATCTCGTTGGCACAGCTCATGGGCAGAAGCGCAAAAATAAAGCCTTTAAAAAGATGGCTAAGGTATTGTCCGTCAGTAAAAGCATTCAACAGACCTTAAGTCCGATCACCTCTACTGTTGTCTATAACGGCATTGAACCTGGCGTGACACCTAGCGATCAGGCAAAGCATAAAGCAGAATTTTGTTCGTCTTTAGGTCTAGACAGTAAACGCCCATTGATCTTAGGGGTTGGCCGCTTAGTCAAATTAAAGAATTTTGACCGTTTGATCAACGCGAGCAAAAACCTAGATGCCAATCTGGTGATATTAGGGGACGGACCCGAGCACCAAACACTGCAAGACTTATCCTCTGGTAATGTTGTTTTGGCCGGTTTTCGAGAGGATACCCGCTCAATATTATATTTAGCGGACCTAATGGTGATATGCTCAGACAGAGAAGGCTTCAGCCTTGTATTGATCGAAGCACTACAAAGTCAGTTACCCGTCCTATCTACTCGTGTAGGGGTCGCAGTTGAACTATTACCTAACGAACACTTAATCGATAGCACCGAAGAAACGGCTCTTAGTAAGACCATCCAAGATCATTTATCTGATTTACCGACATTAAGAGCCAAGCAAAAAGAGTTATTTATTCGAGCAGAAAGGGATTTTAACATTGAAAAAATTACCGCCCACACACGAGACATATACCAAACTCTAATGCCTAACAAGAGCGTCTAACGCCTAACAAGAACACGGATAAGAAGGCCTGGCAACGATAGATGAGAAATACAGATTCAACTGACGATACATTACCATCAGCAACTACAAAAGCATTATTTCTAGATCGAGATGGTGTTATTAATATCAATCAT
>ENA-OSET01000636-OSET01000636.1-sediment-metagenome-genome-assembly--contig:-NODE-636-length-38644-cov-37.769077_pt1 | contig 38644 bp, 40 predicted proteins | sample MGYA00237882_ERZ534229 | MGnify/ENA primary metagenome ERZ534229 (study PRJEB26408, sample SAMN06266212) | sediment metagenome | isolation source: Hudson Canyon methane seep mesocosm | place... | reverse complement strand
GCTAAAGGCAAGCTTAATCGAATTGAAAGTGTCATTGGTGTGGTGTTATTGCTTGCTTGGACTTTAGGTGGCGGTCTTGCCTTACTATCAGATGCTTGGGCTAGTTTAGGCTGGTCAGAAATGATAACAGGCATTGTATTTATTCTAAGTTTCTTTGTAATTGGTACGCTGATTGATTTGCCATTATCTTGGTATAAAACCTTTGTGTTGGAAGACCGTTTTGGTTTTAACAACAATACGCGGGCTTTATTTTTATCTGATATCGCTAAGCAGACACTATTAATGTTGGCCTTAGGTGCGCCATTAATTTGGGGTGCTTTAACGTTAATGGAAAGTACGGGTGACTATTGGTGGCTATATTTGTGGGCTGCTTGGATGGCTTTTGCTTTAGTAATGATGTGGGCATATCCTGCTTTTATTGCGCCATTATTTAATAAATTCACGCCATTAGAAGACGAACAATTAAAAGCGCGTGTTGAAGGATTATTAGCGCGTTGCGGTTTTAAGAGCCAAGGTATTTACGTGATGGATGGCTCACGCCGTAGCGGTCATGGTAATGCCTACTTTACTGGGCTTGGTAATAATAAACGTATTGTGTTTTTTGATACTTTATTAAACACATTAAATGAAGATCAAATTGAAGCGGTACTCGCTCATGAGCTAGGTCATTTCCGTCGTAAACATGTTGTTAAGAATATGGTAGTGATGTCATTACTGAGCTTGCTTGGTTTAGCGGCATTAGGCTGGGCTTCAGCTGAAACATGGTTTTACACAGGATTAGGGGTAAGTTCGCAAGGAAGTGCAATGGCCTTAATCTTATTTATGTTGGTGATTCCAGTGTTTAGCTTCTTCTTACATCCAATGATGACTGCGCTGTCACGTAAATATGAATATGAGGCTGACGCCTATGCTGCATCAGTATCAAGTAGTGAACACTTGATACAGGCCTTGGTCGCTTTATATCAAGAAAATGCGAGTACATTAACGCCGGACCCATTAGTTTCAGCGGTGTATGATTCACATCCTCCAGCAACGTTACGAGTGGCACATCTGCAAGCGGGACAGGTGTGATGATGTGTAGAAACGGCTTTTGAGTAGTAGATTGGGTTGAGACTCTAGTGAAATAAATTTGTAGAAAGTAAGATGATTTCACAAAAGTTCGTCATTCCCGCGAAAGCGGGAATCCATCGATTGTGATTAGTTCTTCTGCCCATGGATCCCCGCATACGCGAGGATGACGGTAAATTCTTTTCTGCATTTCCAATGATTACGGGTATATATTAAGCGATATTTATTTGGTTACGCCCTTTTTCTTTCGATTGATATAGTGCTTTATCTGCACGATCAAAAATATCGCTTGGCGTATCATTTTTATTTTTCATGCTAATGCCGATCGATACTGTGACTTGTCCAATTGACTCATCTTGCCCTCTTTTTTTCAGACGACTATTAGCAAAGTTGATCCTAATGGTATCAGCAATCTCGATAGATTCTTGTTGAGATATATTCAAGAGCAATAAAGCCATCTCTTCACCACCATAACGAGCTGAAAGGCAGTGTTCACCTGAGTATTTTTTCAATAGTTCGGCAAAAAATTGAATAACTTTATCACCTAGTAGGTGACCATAAGAATCATTGATATTTTTAAAATTATCTAAGTCAAACAAAATAAGTGCAGTATCAGTAGATGTATTCTGGCATGTATTATTTAATTCATGATTGAATGCACCACGGTTTAATAAGCCGGTTAGGGCATCTATTTGGGCTGCTTCTTTAACAGCTTCGAGCTCTTGCTTTAGTTGAGCTATTTCTTGTGACGATTGTTCTAAGCTTTGTTTCAAGTCATTACTTGTTTCCGACATTTTCTCTGTATTAGTAAGAATATTGCCGATTAAGCTTTTTAAATCATTGAGATCTGTGCAGTCTTCCAATGCCATTTGAGAGTCAGTAAAACCAGATAAACATTGATTGGTTGTTGATTCAACGTTATTAATATTGTTTAGCGTGTTATCAACAACGAGCCTGAGACCATTATTGGTGTATTCCAATCGGTTAGGCATATCCATAAGGACATGCTTATCGTAAAGGCTCTGTGAGGTTTCGGTACTGATAATTTTATTATCAATTAACAGAGCATCTATGGCATTTGATAGTGCGAGATTTTCTCCTGATACATACTCATACCAGACTGCATAGTTAACGGGGTTAACTGGAGACTTATGTTTGCTAATTAATGGCAGGGCTAGCCTTAGGTTCTCAGCTGCTTGCTGAATTTCTTCAGTGTAGACAGGAGGGTAAGAGGATTGCTTGGTCAATGTAAACGTCCTTGGCTACTTTAAATACTACAATCGAATATCTTCAAGCTACGCGCAGTTAATATTGATGTAAATCTCCTTACCTTCATTTTGTGACGTAGTTCAAAAAAATCTTTTTATTGAGGGGGGGAATATATCTCAGTTGTTTGCAATATGGTAAGGCACAGGAATTAAGCTTAAAGTAAAATTTCTAAGCTACTGTCAACTGAAGTTATCTCACCTTTTAGTACATTTTCTATGCAATTACGCATAATATCTAAGTTGGATTTAATGGGCTGGAATTCTGGCTGTAAATCTAAGTTTATTTTTTGTAATTCTAGTATTCGTTTATCTTGTCGGTAGGCGATTAATTGAAAAGGGAATAAAAATGGTATTTTTGTCCAGATGGGTAAAAAAGTAGGCTTTAAATAAGTTCTTATAAATAAACGGCATTTATCTTTATTGACTGGTGTTACATGGATATTGACTAACATTTCGACGGCAGATGTTGATCGGTACTCAATCTCAACGACCCCTGGAGATAAGATTCTACCTGAACTTTCAATGATATTTCTACCATATAAAAAGCTGATAAGACCAGACTGCTTTTCCTGTTCCCGGTAAATAGCTTCATAACCATTTGTTATAGACTTGATGTATACATGGCACAGATGTCTAGCTTGATTAGGCTTGCTTCTTATGAGTCCCGAGTGAACAAAATGGGTATGCAATGGATCTAAAAAGTTTTCTAGCACATCGACTAAATTGGCTTTTAATTCTCCTACCAGCCCTATATAAGGGTAGTTTGTATGAATTGTAGGCAAGCACGGAGGTGGAGCTTCTTTATCGCTCAGCTTTATCCAAATATACCCATCTTGGTCTTTTGCATTGTAGCTTGTCAGTAATGCTGTTTTACTTGTCTTTTGGATGCTATTTCCAGGAATGCCTAACAAGTGTCCATCGAGAGAAAAACTCCAGCCATGATAAGCACATTGAATACTCCCCTTCTTAACGCAGCCCTCAGATAATGGTGCTCCTCGGTGAGGGCATAAGTTTTTGATAGCAATAACTTTGTCATCATGACGAAAAAATAAGGTTGAGATTCCCAATAATTCAATAGAGACCGTTTTTTTTGCTAACTGACTGCTTTTCATCGCAACCAGCCAATGATTTTTCAATAGTTCAAAACTCATAGTTGATATTTCTTCATGATGGGTACAATGAGGTGTTCGAGTGCCAATGCTAGACCTTTCCACATTCGCTGTACTGATTTTGGTAGATGATTAATGTAAATAGCCGAATACTCAATGTAGGGTGATGCGCCTCGAAACATTTTAAATTTAGATGCACCTGAGCTGGCATTAAATAGAATATTATTTTCATAGACCCATTTACTGGTTGAGATATTAATTAACCGGTATAAGCCGAGGGATTGAGGTCGGCTCGTGTCATAACCTACAACGGGGACACTCGTTACACCATCACGCGTAAAACGTATACCTATGGCATCAAGGACGCCATCAGAATTCCTAAACCCTTCGGCATGAAATAAATCATTTTGCAGCAACATGCTTATATATGACTCACTAAATAGGGGGTTATGAATTGAGTATTTGTTGATATAAAGCATGCGATACAGCTCGGTAATTCGAGGAATGTCTTCTGAAATAATTTGATCTGGAGGTACATATTGAAAAGGTGTTGTCTTTAGTAATTTTATGTCTTTTTTATAATCCCTAGTCTGGTTAATGCTGTGTTGCTGGTCATAAATATAAACCTGACGAGAAGGTACTAATAGAAAACCATGGTGGGTTAACGAATCAATTAATGGTTTATTCGTATATTTATTAAGAGAGCGAAACATAATGCTGTGGTTCGGGTTGCTAGATGTCAGTATGGATATTATTTCTGCCAAATTATCTCCTTGCCAGCTAGCAGGGTATAAATTGGTTGATAACATCCAGTTATTGATACAAATAATCTTATTGATTTGATTGTGTTTAAGGTAATTGCCGAGCGGAGTGTTAATTGATTTTATGATGCCCCTGATAACAGGGTTGTTAATTTTATCTGATTCTTGAAAAGCATAAGAAATAAGAGCCGTGTAGGGAGAGCAAACATAGCTATTATCGTATTCAGTATTATTGATACTTATTGGTAGGCAGGTATTTTCATCCACAAGAAGCTTCATGTGCGAATCTACATTACTTATCATGTCCCGGGAGTCCTGACTGAAGGCTGCAACATAATTTGATACGGATGGGTCGAGCTTGAGAGTGCTATCTAAACCGATTTGGTGACTATCAATTATTGAAAGTGTCATTTGATCTCTTCTCCATCCCACTCAGTATCTTCAGTGGACGCAGCTCTTACGGACGTTGAATCACGAAAAGCACGATAAAAAAGTTCAAATAAGGATAAAAACTGAAACCAGAGAAATGATTTGTCATCTTTAACGCATATAACATCTTTGGCGGTACGATAATCTTTAATCCATTTACCTAAAGAGAATGAGACTAGTGCATTAGGTAGACCAATCAGTAACATTGCTAAACTAATCATTACCGGTTGTTGTCTCGGTTTTAGATATGTTGGTAGAGTATTAAGAAAACAAGATGCAATATCATTACTAGAGGCCAAATGAAGGCCGCTGGTTGCTCGCGGATTACATTCAATTAAATAGAGCGTATTTTTATCTTCAATAAAATCAAAACCTATCTGCCCACTAAAATGATGTTTTGCGACAAATGAACGAACAAAACATAATATTTGTTCATGCTCAACAGGGCTAAAATACAGGCTGGCAGACTGATGGACACGGTGCATTGGTTGGTAGCAAATATGGAGGTTTAACTGACCTTTATGAGCGATTGAGTAAGTACAATATTCTTGACCAATAATTTTTTGTTGGACTAAATAGCGATCTGCTTTATTTGAGCTTTTAATCAGCTTTGTAATATTTTTTTGGTTAGGTTTTAAGATGACATCCACACCAAAACGGCAAAATTCTTTTTTAACAATCGAGTCTGTTAATAAGTGGTCGTTAGAAGATAAATATAATGCATCTACAAGTTTAGTCTTAGGTAATGAAATTCCACAATCTTTAGCTAAATATAATATTTGTATTTTACTGTGTAACTTAGCTAAGAATTCAAAACGGTCACACAATACGGTTGTATATGAAGATAATGAATTCTTTATGTATGCTATGAAAAAAACCTCTTCACAACTTGGTAACAGATAATCAATTTTATGCTCTTTTATGATCTGTAGTAGTGAGTTTTGATAGGTTTGAATATTGTTTTTTGGGCTAGGAATATAAAAATAGTGCTGTAAATAACGACTATTTTTCGCCATAGGGTAGAGCATTGAGTCTGCTAAATAAACCTCATGGCCATGGCGAGATAAATTTCTTAATAATTCTAATGTGACGGGAGCTCTAGCACCAGTGAGTAGAAACTTAGCCATGTGACGGCTCCTTTATTAGTGATTGAATGCGCCGCTGTTTATTCAATGCACTGCTAGCTGACCATTTTGAAAATTGATAATGAGGCTCTGAGATCTTCAACTGCCGCCAAAGAAAAGTTAAGTTGGTTTGAACCGCATTTATTAGCACTTCAGAATAAGGGTGTATTTGTATTTCTATCATATCAATATCATGTTGTATGACTCGGTATTCTTCTAGTTCAGAATGACTGGCAATAAGATTATTTCTAATAAAGTCGGGATAAATGCTTTGGAGCTCCCCTTGTAGAGATCTCATCTTAAAAATATCATCACAGCGTCCTTCAATGGCCTTTATACGTGTAAAAGGTGAGCCGCAAGGACAGGCTTGTGTTTCTATTATCAAAATATCATCAAGTTGATAGCGAATAATTGGTTGGGTATACCTTCTAAAATCAGTTACTACAGGCATAAATCGGCCACTTTTTTTATCCAGCCAGTGTTTTTCAATAATAACGAGATCTTCGTTTAGATGAAGATGACCATATCGGCAAGTGCAAGCTAAGAAGCCTTCTGTACATTGATATATCTGATGGATTGTTTGATTAAAACGATCTTTAATAATGGCTTGGTCATTTTTATCAAGTACCTCAGCAACTGAAATGATCTTTTTTGGTGAAATGCTTAACTGTTGCTTTGGCAACTGTGCCAACTGAAGTAATATTTGAGCTGGAGCTATAAGAACGGTTGGATTAAGAGCGTTTAGTTTATGTATATGACTATCTGGCGAGTGAATTAAGTCAAAAAAATGGAAATCAATGACGCTATTATTTGTGGTTTCATACAGTTTATTGTTGGCTCGTAGAAAAAAGGCAATACGGTGCTGATAGCAAACTAATGGCAGCATTTTGCCAATGATATAACCTGCCCATTCAGCTCTTTCAGCAGCAGATGCGACAAATAAACCTCTATTTCCACTAGTTCCAGATGATAAACCAACGGAATAATCGCCATAACTAGTATTAAAATCTCGGTTTTTCTCAGAATAAATAGCAATATCTAAAGCTTGATCGCGATCTAGTCTTTGAGTATTGATCAGATTGAAATTAGCCATATGTTGCTTTTTATTGGTTTTAGGGTAATCAGCTAGCACACCTTTAGAATAAGGTTGATAAAACGGAGAATGAATTAATGCTTTTTTTTGTAAGCGTTTAAATTGAGTTTTCTGCCAATGTATTAGTTTTTCTTTACTATGGAATCGACGAAATTTAGCTGTAAAAAGCCCTCGAATAAAATAATAAAGTAGCTGAAATTTAATTTTCATTGCGCCAGCGGTCATAGGTATTTTGACAGTGGGAAGGAATAATAACTATTTCTTTATTATCGCCATAGAGACGACCTAATTTGTCGATGGTATTAAAGTATGTCGCGCTATCACTCATTATCAATTGGGTTAACGGATTGGGTCTAAAGCCTTTTTTGTAGGCATCTTCAGTCCAGCAAGCATCACCGATTAAAAAGTTAACGCGGCTATTGTCATAGTAAACTAAACCAAAGTGACCATATGCATGACCTGGCAAGTTGATTGCCAGGCATGCACCATCATTGAATAGATCATAAGCTGTGGTGAAAGGGAATAAACTATTATCTAGTTTATTCTTCTTCATATCTTCTATAAATAAAACGCGATTACTAAAATCTTTTGGTAGTAGATTTGTTAAATAGCCTTTAATTAGCCCTCTAACTCCTGTCCGCTGTTGAAATGAAGATAATCCTTCTCGAGAGCAAATATAGCGTGCACTAGGAAAGTCTAATAAACCTGCAATATGATCAGCATGAAAGTGAGAAATAAAGATATGCTTAATATCTTCGACTGCAACCCCCATGTGATTAAGCTGGAATAAAAGCTGTTCTTTATCACAAAGGTGCATTGGTGTGACCATGCGATAGAAACGCTGTGGAAATTGATCGGTTTCAGTAATAAATCGTTTGGCATACCCCGTATCAAATAATATATAACCTTGAGTTGGGTGTTTTATTAAACCCACTATGGCTGGGAAGTTGATTGATTTCCAGCTGTAACCTTTTGTTACCATCGCTTCAGGGTGACGACAATAGCCTACTTTGAGTAAAGATAGTTCTTTAGTCATAATCAATAAAATACCGTTCAATGGCCTGATCAAGTGTATATATTGGTTTATAGGCTAATAAGGTCTGTGCCTTATCGGTATTTAATGTTTGTGAAAACCGAAGTAATCCCAAACCATACCGAGTTAAGATTGGCTCATCTAGGTTAAATAATTGACTTGTTTTTTCTAAGAAAAATGCAATAGAATCAAGTATGAAATAAGGTATGGGAATAAGATTAATGGAACCAGAATGGTGATGTGAGACCTTAGTGAGTAAGGCTTTAACTGTTAAAGGCTGTTGATTCGAAATGTTAATGCACTGTCCATTCACCTTTTTTGACTCAGCCTGAGCCGCTAACAGCATGGCATGAGCCACATTTTTAACATAAGTGATATCAACCAAGGCACTACCAGAATTTAGTAGTGGAAACCAACCTTTTTGGGCGATTTTCATTATTCTAGGCATAATAGCTGTGTCACCTTCACCAATAATGCCGCGAGGCCGAATGATAACGACTTCCGTATCCGCTGAGTTTTCATCAAGCAAGACCTGTTCACTTAAATATTTGGTTTCGGCGTAGGAATTTGCAAAGCCTTTGCTTAATTCGCCATTCTCATGGATATCAAATCGGTCACTAAAATTAAAATAAACACTAGTAGAAGATACGTGCACAATTCTGTTTATATTATGCTGTTGGGAACAGCTTAATATATTACGAGTTCCTATTACATTTACTCGGTAAAAGTCATCGTATTTACCCCAGGCACTTGAAAGTGCAGCACAGTGAAAAATAACATCAGCAGATTCAAAAACGGCCTGTAATGCTTGTAGGTCTACAATATCTGCAACTTTAAATATAGCACCTTGCTGGGATAGTTTTGCTCCAGCTGTGGTGTTGCGACCTAAAGCAATTACCTGCCAGCCTTGGTTAAGTAAATGGCTAACAACATGGCCACCTAGAAATCCAGTCGCACCAGTGACAATCGCTTTCACTTTACCACTCCCATAATGCCGCACCCAAGCTGACACCTGCAGAGGTTCCTACAAAAAGGATTTTATCGCCTTTTTTGAGTTCTTTCTTTTGAAGTAAGGTATGAAATGCGGTTGGTATGGATGTCGCCACTTGATTACCATGATTTTTAATAATATTAATCACTTTATTTTGGGGAAGCTTTAACCTTTTTTGTAAATGAACCAATGCTAATTGACTGGCTTGGTGTGGAACGACCCAGTCAATGTCATCCAGCTTTAACCCCACATCATCAAGCGTTCGTTTGATAAAATCTTCAAGATTTTTGGCTGCTAATTTATAGATCTCTGGGCCTTTCATTTGAAATTTTCCGAAAGGCCGGTAATCACCGTTTACTTTAGAAGGATGGTGTAAGGAACCTCCTCCTTTAATTTCACAATAATCAACCCCTTCACTATAGGTTTCAAATTTAGATGTTAAAACTCGTGGACAATTGTTTGATTGGCTATGATCTGCCGAGGATAAAATTATTGCCGCTGCGCCATCACCAAATAGACCTCCTGTTTTAATATCTTCCCAATCAACACCAACGGAAGCAATGTCACTCGAAAATATCAAAATATGTTTATGTTTTTTTGATAACAGCATCGGCACAGCAATATCCATTGCCATTAATGTACTTAAACAGGTCATATTAATATCAAAGGCTGGAATGGGGCGAGGGGGGTGTAGTCTAGCGTGTACTCTAGCGGCATTACAGGGTATTGACTGCTCCATTGTGCCACTACCTGAGATAATACAATCGATATCATCTAATGTTAACTTACTTACTTTAAGAGCATTATTTATAGCCATTATGGCCAAATCAGAAGCTGACTCTGTGGAGGCATAAAAGCGTGTAGCAACGCCTGTTTTATCTTCAGTATAGTTTTTTCTATAGCCTTGTTGCAGGTCGATATAGCTTGACGTTATTTCCTTGTCGGGCAATGCAACACCAGTACCTGAAATTGAGATTTTATTATGTGTGTTCATGTGATGTCCTTATCTTTTTGTAAAAAAAGGTTTGCTGTTTCAAAAGCTCCATATTTCAAAAAGTGAATGATTTGAGATATTACGGTTTTACTCTTCATCATAAATGTATGGGTAGCAGGTAATGAAATATGATCTGCCATTCCTTCAATTTTGCTGCTTTCTACAGAGACCTTGCCATCATTTGGTTTTGGCATCATTGAGGAGAGAAGAGGGTTAAAACTACGTGTTCCAGCAATAACGCCTAGTTCAAAGTCGACGGCTCCTAGGCTACTAGGAACACTTTGTGTGCCAGTACCTAGTTGCATGCCTGCGGGACCATTAATAAGTTCAAATCCTGGCATATTACCTAGTTTGTCGACAATTTGAGAACCTTTGTTTGGTGGTCCAAGCATGACCACTCGACCTAGGTTTTTAACCGTGTTTGTGCTCAAATATTGTCTGACTAAAATTCCTCCCATTGAATGAGTGACAAAATGTATCTTTGCGTTTTTTGGGCAAGTGGACAATGCCTTGACTACGGTGTCTTGTGCTAATTTTTCAATATTATGTTTGGTGGAAGCGTAGCTCATATTGACAGTATGATAGCCCGTCTTCTCAAGCGCGAGAGATAGGGTTTCCATGGAACGGTCACTTCTAGCTAAGCCATGTAATAAAATGACACATTCATTGGAATAGACCGGAGTTGAAATGAGTATTGTCACGATTAAGCACCATTTTAATAAGTTCATTGGGATGGTTTTCATTGTTTGAATTTATTTATCAAGTGCATGATTAATTTTGCGATGTACCAATAAAATAAAAGCCAAACAGCAATCGATAATATCCAGCCTAGAAGATTAGGGCCGGGCAGAGTCACCCAACCACTACTCTCGATCAAAACTGGCAATCCCATTATTGCAAAAAGGTAAGGGACAATAACCACTGTTAAGCCGAACTCATTGAGTAGCGTTCCTTGGAATATGGGTGTGTAAACAACGGTAAATAGGAGGGCTAAGTGGAGTATTACTAAACCAACCCAGACGATGACTGTATGAGGTTTCAATGAATATTCCATGACGGTTATGCCTTGGATTGATGTGCTAAGGCAATGCTTTTAGCTGTATTAAAATCACTTTTACCACTACCTAATTTAGGAATGGCATCTACGGCAATCAATAAACTAGGTGCCATTAAGCTATTTAGGCCGGAGTTTGCAATACATTTTTTAAGGTCAGATTCTTCAATGTTACCTGCATATAGCAAGGCTACCTTCTCACCTTTTTTATCATCAGGAATGGTCGTTGTTAGGATTTCAACGTCTTCTGGTAAAGTTGGATTAATAGCTGCTTCTATAGCACCAAGACTAATCATCTCACCACCTATTTTGGCAAATCGTGAATAACGATCGACAATCACCAAAAAGCCATCTTTATCGATATGACCTTTATCGCCTGTTTTATACCAGCGTTGACCTTCTATTTCGGCAATAACATCAGCTGTTTTATCAGCATCATTCAAATAGCCTTGCATGACTTGCGTACCACCAATAAGGATTAAGCCATCTTCTCCTGTAGCTAAGCTTGCCATGCTGACAGGATCAACAATGCGAACGCTACTACCGGGTAACGGCAAACCAACGGTGCCTTTTTTATCTCCTGTCTGCACACTCCAGTCAGCAGACAGGCGATCAGGAATATTCACTGTGGCAACGGGAGTTGTTTCGGTTGTGCCGTAGCCTTCATAAATTGTTTTACCAAATTTTAGGCCAAAACTATCGCGTATTTCAGGGTTAAGACGTTCTGCACCTGCCACGATAATACGCAGTGAATCTAGCATCAGCGGATGAATGCGACGGTTTTTATTAAATAAACGTAGGAAGGTTGAGGTGCCACAGAAGATAGTCGCATTGTGCTGACTAATACCTTTAGCAATATTGAGCACATCTGTTGGATCGGGGTGGCAAAGTGCAGGTATGCCTTCAACCATAGGTAACAAACCTGTTACGGTTAAACCAAAGGCATGAAATAGAGGCAGGCTAGCAACGATTACATCATCTTCACGGGTATCTAAAACATCAGATACTTGTTTGATATTACCCATGATATTTTGATGGCTGAGTACCACGCCTTTAGGTTCGCCCTCACTACCACTAGAAAATAATATAGCAGCAGGAGAGTGAATGTTCACTGACTTTCCAAATAAGCTAATAAGCCATTTAGTTGGCAAACAATAGCTAGAAAGTAATGTAAATATTTGCTCAGATTTACCAATGCTCTCGTGAGTGTCTTCTAAATAAATGGGTGTTGCCAACTCAAACAGAGCATCGAGTTCAACACCTTTTTGAGTTAGTTTTTTAATAAACTTTCGGGAGGTATAAATCGTTTTAATTTCAGCTTTGTTAATGGCTGAAAGTAAGGCATCAATATTACTAGTGAAGTTGAGGTTAATAACTGTTTTACCACTAATAAATGCCCCCATATTTGCAACTAGGCCAGCACTGCTAGTTGGCAGTAATAAACCTATGTTTTGCTCTGGACTTTGTTGTTTGAATCGGCGAGAGAAGAGTAGTGCGCCTGTCAGAGCTTTACGTCTAGATAAGGTGTTATTAGTCTGAATATCAGTTAAACAATCTGCACGACCATTTTGTTTAACACGATCGATCCAAGCGTGAGCAATAGCAGGTAAAGCATTGGTGTATGTTTGCCATGTATCAATGGATAAATCAAAAACGGCACTTTTTACAGCAGGAGCTTGGGCGTCAATGGCTAAAGGTTTACCAAACGCAACAATAATGTCTCGTCGTAGGCTAGAGGTTTGGCGTAATGACTGTAGATTATCACTTGAACGAGAGAATCGACTTCCCCATAAACCACGAAGATAAAAAGGTAATATAATACCGTCAACATCTTCGATACAGCGTTCAAAACCTGTTTTAAATTCACCTAATTGACCATTTCTACTGATTGCACCTTCTGGAAATAGGCAAACCACATCGCCTTGTTTTAAGCGTGTATTGATCGCTTCTAAAGCACCTTTACTACCTGCACTAGAGATAGGAATGACACCAAAGAGATCAAGGAACCAAGTTAAATACCAACGTTGATAATATTTATTTTCCATGACAAAGCGGACTGGTCGTGGGCTAGCAATTTGAACCATCGCCCAATCTAACCAACTCACATGGTTACCCAGCATTAATACGCCACCTTGTGATGGCATATTGTCAAAGCCTTGCACATTAATACGGTACTTACTGGAGAATACTGCACCAAAGAGATATCGAACTAATGATTGAGGTAGTTTCCATACGGTGTATGCAGCACCTAATAAGGTAACGATAGTGAGAAGGTTGAGAATAATTTTGCTATGTGTTCCTGCAAGAGAAAAGGCAACCGTTATCGCTAAAAAACTGATCATGACAACGTTTTGAACCCAATTATTACCGGCAAGAACAGTTCCTAATTGTTCAGAACGAGCATGAAACTGAATAAGTGAATTCAGGGGAATAATGAATAGACCACCAAAAAAGCCAAATGCAAGAATATCGATAGCAATTAAGGATAATGATGATAGTTGAGGTAGTAAAAATAATGTTACAACCATGCCCAATGCGCCAACAGGGATCAGTCCCGTTTCAATATAGTTTTTTGATATTTTTCCTGCCAGTAAGGAACCTGCAACGATACCAATACCTGAACATGCAAGCAGGCCTTGAATAATAATCGTACTGTTAACCGCTAATATTTCTTTAGCAAAAGCAGGGAAGGTAGCTAAGACAACCTGAGAAACACCCCAAAAAACAGATAAACCAATAATCGATAACCAGATAACCGAATCAGCATGAATCAAATTAAGGTTAGAGCGTAAGGCCTTGCCGTTTCGGTATTGCTGCCAGTTAAATGTATCGGCTATTTTTACCTGCTCAAGCGTAGGTAGCTTGAATGCGAAATAAAGCTCTATGAGACTACCCAAAACAAGTAGCCAGCCAATAGGTGCAATGGCTTGAATGATGTCAGCTTCATTGGTGAATGTAATATTTTCTAGTGTGTATTCAAATAAAACAGAGAAAACAAACATGCCTAATAATATGGCAACGATGGTAGTGGATTGAACAACACTGTTAGCGCTTGCTAAATTATGTTTACCGGCAATTTCACGGATATAACCATATTTAGCAGGCGAATAGAAAGCACTTTGAACGGCCAGCATAAAGGTCATAGCAAAGGCGAGTTCAAACCAGCCAAAATAATAAGATGTTGTAATGATGAGTGTTAAAACAACGGCAACTACGGCGGCCCATTTCATAATGATTGGCTTTTTAAATCGATCGGCCAAAAAACCTGACGGGGTAAACATTAATATGAAAGGAAGTAGAATCAGGCCATTGACTATGGCGGTTAATATGACTTGAGTTGAACCATCATATATTTTGAAAATAGTGTTTTGAACAATAATTTTATGACCTAAATCAACAAAAGCATTGAGGAAGATCATTGATATAAACGCGATAAAGCCTGTTGTTTTAAGAAGTGAGTTCATTTGTTTCTCTGCCTTGAGGAAATATGATGGCTATTTTAGAGTTAAGGATTAAATAGTGCGACCCTAACTCTGAAGTTCCAATATATTCAATGTTAAGTATTAAAATATGATACTTTCGTCCCTGAATATCATTAATAATGGCATGAGAGGTAATGATGGCGCAAACAAAACAATTAATTGATAGTTTGAAGCGAGCACTGAAAGCACATGGTTTATCGTATATTGATGTCGCTCAGCAACTCGGTTTATCTGAAGCGAGTGTGAAACGTTTATTTTCTGAATCGAGCTTTTCCCTCACAAGATTAGATAACGTTTGCCAAATGATGGAAATGGAAATTTCAGATCTTGTCTTGCAAATGAATAATGAATCTCGCGCAATGTTATCCGGTTTATCGTTTGAGCAAGAAGAGGAAATAGCAGGGAATATTGCCCTATTATTGATTACGGTATGTGTTCTTAATCGTTGGACAATGCCACAATTGATTGAACATTTTCACTTGTCAGAGCATCAATGTATTCGTTATCTGGCGGTCTTAGATCGACTCAAGGTAATAGAGTTGTTAGCAGGGAATAGGGTTAAATTGAGAGTTTCAGCTAACTTCAAATGGCTTGATAATGGTCCGATACAACAGTTCTTTCAGCAAAAATTAGCGGCAGATTTTTTTGATAGTCAATTTACTCAGCAACAAGATCAGTTAATCGTTATTAATGGGATGTTAAGTGACTCTGCAATGATGATCTTTCATCGAAAAATAAAGCAACTAGCACGTGAGTTTGATGAACTCAATAATGAAGATACCGCCTTGCCTCTAAAACAAAAGAAGGGCACAACGGTGGTACTTGCAATGCGTAGTTGGCAATATGGTTTATTTGAAAGCCTGAGAAAAAAGACTTAGTTCTAACTCATCTCTTGGCTGCACTCAGATACATCGTCGTTTTACAGTTTACATAGTGTTGACAGCGCCAAACATGTTTATTTGGATTTTTATTTGAGTGTAGCTTCATCTTTGCATTGCATTTCATGCAGCTGGGAGTGGTGTGATCTCCTCGAACGGCCTCTGTTAATAGTTTGTTTTGAATATCCAGTGACATACTACTTATTTGATTAAGGAGTTCTTCGCCGGAGATTAATTTTAAGTATTTATTATCACAAAATGAAATAGCTGCTTTGCTAAAACCAGAGGAAGAGAAAAATATTGCTAAAGGTATTTTTTTATCTGATTGAACAGCAAATAAGGATTTAACAAGATCTATTCCAACAAGTTTTCTCCATTTTTTACATTTTATGACGCCAAATATTTTGTTGGGGTTATTTTCTTTATAAAGATAAATATCAACGTCTTTATTTACTCCAGCTGGGACAGCTTTTGTTAAATAGCCCAGCGATTCATAATAGTGGGCACATAATTCTTGAAAATGCTTCCAATCCATATCTTGTAATAATTGTAATGACCACTGTGTAGGTTTGTCCGAGGCCGTGGGCTCTACAATTATTGGAGATAGAGTATCTTGGGTAGCTGTAGCTAGAGAGCTGTGTTTTAGTATTGTTTTTTTCTTAGCAGTATTGGTGTTGGTAATGGGGATCGTTGCTAAAGGTGAGTGTTTAGCTGGGACTGACTTAGTTTTAAACAGAAGTTTAAGGAGTAAAAATAGAATAGTCGTTAATAAAACAATCAAAAATGATAATTTGATATTACTGATTAATAACTCAATCTTGTACGCAGAAAAAACAATAACGATTGCTGAGATTGAGGCGAAAAGATTACTGGTTTGTTGATGGGGCATTTGTTTATCATCCTTGATTTATGCCTATGCAACTTGAAGAGGCATAGGTATTTTTAGCTTTTATTCCTCAATGAGTCTTACTGCTAAGACATCACAGTGTGCATGGTGCAAAACGGCATTGGCAGTTGAGCCAAGTAATAACTTAATTCCATGTCGGCCGTGTGAACCGATAACAATTAAGTCGACGTTATTTTCTTGTGTCAGCCTAACGATATCGTGACTTGGGTTACCAAACTCTACCCACTGGTTTTCAGCTGGGATGGCAAGTTTAGTGGCTATGTTTGCAATATGTTTTTTCCCAGACTTTAACATGGCATCACGCATATCCATGTCAATACTAATCATCGGTTCGTATACAAAGTCAGCAATGGGGAAATCTTCGATGATATGGCAAATACTAAGTTTACTTTTATATCGAAGGGCTAGTTCTTGGGCGCGATTTATTACTTGACTGCTGAGATCGGAAAAATCAGCTGCAATTAGGATGTGTTGATAGTTATCCATAAATATCACTCCTTAATAAAAGAGGGGGTAGACAAATGCCTACCCCGAATCACTTTATTTTTCACTTTCTAAAAAGCGTTCTGCATCTAATGCAGCCATACAGCCTGCACCGGCAGATGTAATCGCTTGACGATAAATTTGATCAGACACATCACCTGCTGAAAACACACCAGGAATACTTGTTTGAGTGCCTTGTGTTTGTGTAATGTAACCATGGTCCATGTCTAGCTGGCCATCAAATATACCTGTGTTAGGTGAGTGACCAATAGCAATAAAGACACCTTGCACAGCAACTTCTTGAGTGCTGCCATCTTGCGTACTTTTAACACGTAAACCTGTTACACCTGCATCATCACCCAATACTTCATCAAGTTGAGAGTTCCACAGGATTTCTACATTACCTTCTTCTGCTTTCTTGATAAGTTGAGCACTTAAGATCTTTTCAGAGCTAAATTTATCGCGGCGGTGAATAACGGTTACTTTTGAAGCGATGTTAGATAGGTATAATGCTTCTTCAACAGCGGTATTACCTCCACCGACAACAGCAACGGGTTGGTTCTTATAAAAGAAACCATCACAGGTTGCGCAGGCAGAAACACCACGACCTTTAAATGCTTCTTCTGAGTCCATGCCTAAATATTTAGCTGAGGCACCTGTCGCAATGATGAGTGCATCGGCAGTATATTCACCGGCATCGCCCGTTAATTTGAAAGGACGTTGGCTAAGATCCGTTGTATGAATGTGATCAAAGATGATGTCAGTGCCAAAACGTTCTGCATGACGTTGCATACGTTGCATTAATTCTGGACCTTCTACACCTTGATCATCACCTGGCCAGTTATCAACATCTGTTGTCGTTGTTAATTGACCGCCTTGTTCGATTCCGGTGATTAAAACAGGTTCAAGTGCGGCACGTGCAGCATAAACTGCGGCAGTGTAACCTGCGGGACCCGATCCAAGAATAAGTAAGCGACAATGTTTGCTCTCAGCCATGTTGAACTCCAAAAATTGAATTTAATCGGCTTAGACTACTTCATTGCTATTGATTTGGTAAAGTAACTATCATTAAAAGCTGTGTTAAGATCTGGCGTTAATTTGTTGGCTTTATTGGAAATATTACTTTGGCACAAGCAACACGACTAAAGGAAAATGATAAACAAAAAACGGCTCCGGGCGCAGTTGGTTTTCGTTTGCGTGAAGCAGCACTCATTTTAGCTTTGGCATTAGCGGCTTACCTTCTATTATCTTTGTGGTCATATAATCCAACCGATCCTGCGTGGACAACGACTGGAACAAATGATCTTATTGCCAACCGTGGCGGCATTGTTGGCGCATGGCTCGCAGATATGCTGCTGTTTATATTTGGCATTCCGACGTATTTATCTCCACTGATGTTAGGGTTTAGCGGCTGGCTTTTATTTAGTTGGGGCAAAACGGCTGACTCTGAAGGCGCATTGCATTTCTGGATTATTAAGGCGATAGGCTTAATCATGGCTGTCTCGTCAGCTAGTGGTTTATCAACATTGAGTTTGACTCAATTTGTTACCTACCTACCTGAAGGTGCGGGTGGTATTTTAGGCCAAGTTGTCGGCCAAGGTTTTGAATCAATATTTGGTTCTTCGGGTACAAGCCTATTACTACTTGCATTCTTGTTAACCGGTGTAACCTTATTTACAGGTTTATCTTGGTTAATGGTTATCGACCGTCTAGGTGCGATGGCGATGACAGTTATGATTGTGACTTCTCGTTGGATCCGTGAATTCAAATCTGAGTTAATGGTAAAACGTACTAAGCAACAGCGAGAAGAGACGTTTCGCCAACAAAATGAGAAGCTACTTCAACGTGAAAAAGTACGAGTAGAGCCTACCATCCAAGCTTCAGAGCCGAGTAAAAGAGAAGAAAAAGAACGCCAAGTTCCTTTGTTTGAATCAGCTGAAGAAGGTGAAATGCCGGCATTGGCTTTGCTTGATATGGCGGAAGCAAGTAAAGGTGGTTATAGCGAAGAAGTGTTGCAAGCTTTGTCTCGTCAGGTTGAGCTTAAGTTAAAAGACTTTGGCGTTGAAGTGCAGGTTGTTGAAGTTCAACCTGGTCCTGTTGTGACACGTTTTGAGTTACAGCCCGCGGCAGGAATAAAGGTAAGTCGAATCTCTGGTTTGGCAAAAGACTTAGCTCGAGCTTTATCTGTAAGTAGTGTTCGGGTTGTTGAAGTGATACCGGGTAAACCTGTTGTTGGCTTGGAAATCCCTAATGAAAACCGCGATATTGTTCGTCTGCGTGAGATCCTGGGATCACCTGAATATGAGAACAGTAAATCTGTCTTGATGATGGCATTAGGTAAAGATATTGCTGGCCGACCTGTTTCTGCAAATTTAGAAAAAATGCCTCATTTGCTGGTGGCGGGTACAACAGGATCAGGTAAGTCTGTGGCTGTAAATGCCATGATTTTAAGCTTGTTGTATAAGGCAACGCCTGAGCAAGTTCGAATGATCATGATTGATCCTAAAATGCTGGAATTATCAGTTTATGAAGATATTCCTCATTTATTAACCCCTGTTGTTACAGATATGAAAGAAGCGGCAAACGCCTTACGTTGGTGTGTGGCTGAAATGGAACGCCGTTATCCGATCATGGCCGCGATGGGGGTGCGTAATATTGCTGGTTTTAATAAGAAGGTTCAAGATGCCATTGATCGTGGTGAGCCCATTGTTGACCCCACGGTTGATCTTGTCGATGGCGAGCCCCCCGTTACATTAGAGCCATTACCGTTCATCGTTGTGGTTATCGATGAGTTAGCTGACATGATGATGGTGGTTGGTAAACAAGTTGAAGAGTTGATTGCTCGTTTGGCACAAAAAGCACGGGCATCAGGGATCCATTTAATTCTTGCTACACAAAGACCTTCTGTTGATGTAATTACGGGTCTTATTAAAGCGAATATTCCTACACGAATGTCATTCCAAGTATCGTCACGAATCGATTCACGAACCATTCTCGACCAAATGGGTGCCGAACAGTTATTGGGTCAAGGGGATATGTTATATCTAGCCCCAGGAACAGGCATACCAGAACGTGTTCACGGTGCCTTTGTTGATGATCATGAAGTGCATCAAGTCGTTAACTTTTTGAAAAAGAATGCTAAACCTAACTATCTTGAAGAGATTCTTCAAGAGCAAGTGAGTGATGAATCGAGTGAATCGGTTGCCGACGCGAGTGATGGTGAGAAAGATATCTTATATGATCAAGCTGTTCAGATTGTCACCGAAAGCCAGCGCGCTTCGGTTTCAGGTGTGCAACGTCGTTTGAAGATTGGTTATAACCGAGCAGCCCGTATTGTTGAAGCGATGGAAGCTGCTGGCATTGTTTCTGCCATGCAGGGCAATGGTAGTCGAGAAGTATTGGCACCTCCTCCTCCCCGTAGTGATTAATATGAATATTTTTCATCAGATGGGAACAAAACTGGGTTTAATCAAACCTAAAATGCCAAAAACTCTACCTCATATTGCCGTCTATAGCTTGATTATTTTAGATCGTTTAGTTGAAAAGGCTGCGAGTCTATCTGGGGTGAAGCAAGCTATTAACGACTATCCAGAAGATACGCATCGTGAAGGGTTTGTTTGTAAAAATATGACAAGTTTTGTAGCCGTATTTCCAACATTCGAACTATTAAAAGAAGGTGTTGAGAAACAATTTATTGAAAATGGTGGTCGAAGTTCAACAGAGAGTCAACGTGACTCTATGGAACGATTGGAGTCATGGTATGACGAGTAAAAAATGGATGCAGTTTAGTTTGGCAATAATTGTGATGACATTGTCGTTATCATTATCTGCGGCTGAATCTGCAACTGAGAAGTTAAATCAATTTGTACAGAATGTCGTGACATTTAAAGCTAAATTTACTCAGACGGTGCTGGATCCTAGAGGTCAAGTTTTAGAAGAAGCTCAAGGCTTTTTTATTTTAGAGCGGCCGGGTAAGTTTCGTTGGGACTATGACATGCCATATCCACAACATATTATTGCTGATGGAGAGCGGATCTGGTTTTATGATGTCGACCTAGAACAGGTGACCGTCAAGTCACAATTAGAAGCTTTGGCAGATACGCCGGCAACGTTATTATCAGGTGAAACATTACCTAGTGATAAGTACTTACTTTCAGATATATCATCTGAAGATGGACTTTCATGGGTCGAGCTTATTCCAAAAGACGTTGATTCTAACTTTCAAACGATAACACTTGCCTTTGATCAACAAGGTTTGAATCAAATGATTATGAAAGATAGTTTTGATCAGCAAACTAGATTAGTGTTTAGCCAAACGACTGAAAATTCAACGTTATTAGCAGATGTCTTTGTATTTACACCACCATCAGGTGTTGATGTTGTTGGTGAAGCTGGCTTGTGAGTTTGTTCGAGAATATTGATGATTTAGCCGGTCGACCACTAGCAGATCGGATGCGACCTTCATCGTTAGAGGGCTATATTGGCCAAAAACATTTATTGGCGGAAGGCAAACCATTACAGCAAGCAATATCATCAGGCCACCCCCATTCAATGATCTTTTGGGGGCCTCCAGGCACAGGTAAAACTACCCTAGGAAAATTGATCGCTGGTTATTGCGATATGGAATTCATTACGATCTCTGCCGTATTGGCGGGCGTTAAAGAAGTGCGGGCAGCGGTAGCAAGAGCACAGCAGCTGCAACAAGAACAAGGTCGACGAACCTTATTATTTGTTGATGAAGTACATCGTTTTAATAAATCTCAACAAGATGCTTTTTTACCTTATGTTGAAGATGGCACCTTTACTTTTATTGGTGCAACAACAGAAAACCCTTCGTTTGAACTCAATAATGCCTTGTTATCACGGGCACGCGTTTATGTTTTACAGTCACTTCAAAGCAAAGATCTACGAGAAATCATTGACCGAGCAATGTCTGACCCTGACTTAGGGGTTGCGGATCGTGGTGTTGAGTTAGCTGATGACTTGCGAGATCAATTATCAGAAGCGGTTGATGGTGATGGTCGACGCGTTTTAAACCTGTTAGAAATTGCCATTGATTTAGCAGATAGTAAAGGGCAAAAACAGGTAGAGGAAAGTGACCTAGCTGAAGTATTGTCCGGCACCTTACGGCGGTTTGATAAAGGTGGCGAAGCCTTTTATGACCAAATATCTGCACTACATAAGTCAGTACGTGGCTCATCACCGGATGGTGCTCTATATTGGTTATGCAGAATGCTAGATGGTGGTTGTGATCCTGTCTATCTGATGCGACGTATTGTACGCATGGCATCAGAAGACATCGGCAATGCCGATCCTCGAGGTTTACGCATTGCTCTTGATGCATGGGAAAGCTTTGATAAATTAGGCCGCCCAGAAGGCGAACTAGCGATTGCTCAGGCAGTCGTTTATTTAGCTAGTGCACCAAAGAGTAATGCAGTTTATACGGCATTTAATGCCGCCATGCATGATGTGCGAAGCCAAGGCAGTGCTGAAGTGCCTATTCACTTACGCAATGCCCCAACAAAATTAATGACTGAACTGGGTTATGGTAAAGAGTATCGCTATGCTCATGATGAGCCTGATGCTTATGCTGCTGGGGAAAACTACTTTCCAGAGAATATGACGCCAAGAAATTATTATCAGCCCGTCAATCGAGGTTTGGAAATTAAAATTGCTGAGAAATTGGCAAGATTAAAAGAGTTAGATAAAGATCACTTAAGTTAGATAAATATCGTAACGGGTATTTTTGCTTTCAATGCTGGTGGCGGGGTTTTGTTCGCCAACATATGGGGCTGATTTAGGTCGTTTGACGACAACTCTTTTCAAGGCGATATCTCGTGCAACGGTAAGTAATTGTTCACTATCACTATCGGGGCCTGCAAGTTGATGTAACAGTCGCATATCTTTTTTAACTAAAGCTGATTTTTCTCGGCTGGGATACATCGGGTCCATATAAATAACATCAGGACGTTGCTGCTCTTCAAGTTGATTCAGGTACTCAATCGCATCAGCATTATTGATGGACATACGTGCAATTACATTACTGATGTCTGTGTTATCAATGGCTCGTTGGTGTGCATTTTCAAGTAATGTAGCGATCAGGGGATTACGTTCGAGTAGAGTGATATTACAGCCTAGGTTAGCAAGTACAAAAGCATCACGGCCAAAACCAGCTGTAGCATCGATTACTGTTGGTGTTGCTCCTTTTTTAAGGCCAATTGCTTTAGCCAAAGGTTGCCCACGGCCACCACCAAACTGTCTTCTATGGGCATTTTTTCCTTCGACAAAATCAATAAATATAGGCTTGCCTAGATCGGGAGTACGAATTTCGATACGTTGTTGTGTAAGCACTAACTGGATTTGATCTGGCGTTAAAGTGGCAAAAGGCAATGCGAGTTTATTGGCCAATTCAATAGCGAGAGCTTTTTGCGAGCTTGTATCTGCGCTTACTGTGATTGTGCTCATGGGCTAATAAATTGTCCGAAGGCGCGGCTACCCTGACCCGTTGTAATTGTTTTATCTACAAGGTAAGTTTTGGTATTGATTACCGATACAGTGCCATCACCCCAATTTGAGACATAGACAAACTGACCATCTGAAGTTATATCAATTCCTTCAGGTGAGTCACCTACATCAACGGTACTGATTATTGAAGGATTGACTGTGTCGATAATTGAGATAGTACTATCGTCCTGATTTGTTACATATAGATGCAGACCATCTGGGCTGACAACGGCACAATAAGGCCATGAACCCACATTAATGGTTTTTGTTACTTGAGCTGTTTTGATATCGATAACGCTGACATCGCTAGAGCGGACGTTAACACTGTAGAGTGTTTCTCCATCAGGAGACAATGCCAGACCAAAAGGGGCTGTTCCAACAGAAATTGTGTGCAAGATCTGCTGTGTATTTGTATCAATAATCATCACGGTATTGTCATCGCGGTTAGCAAGGTAAAGGTGATTATTATTTACAATCATTCCTGCAGGTGAATTTCCTACTGGAATAGTTGCTGTGATTTTGTGTGTTTGGCTATCGATAACGCTAACTTTATGTTGGTACCAATCAGCAACGTAGATGAGTGAGCCATCTTTATTGCTAGCAATGCCGACAGGGCCGGCACCAACAGAAATATGTGCGGTAACGTTTAATGTGTTGGTATCAAGAATACTGATGTCCTGACCTTCAGGATTACTGATAAAGGCTTGATGAGATTGCTGATTTACTGCAATACCAGCCGGTCGATGACCAATATCAATTGTTTTAATGACTGTTTGAGTTTGTGTATCAATGACGCTGAGATTATCACTGAGTTGATTTGTGATAAATGCGTAGGGTGGATGTTGTGGCTCACAGGCAGTAATAGCTAGCGTGATGCCAATAAAAAAGGCGACCTTTAAAAAGGTCGCCTTTAAAAATACCGGGCTAAAAAGCGGTGGCATTTATTTTTCCATAACTACTTTCAAATTTTCTAAACCTGCTGTGATAACACCTTTAATTGAGTTAACAGCATCTTTATCACTTTGACCTTCTGGTACTGGAGGGTTATCCATGAAAGAACGGTAGAATTTAGATTTCCATTGAACTTCACTACCGCCATCTACAGCTTTCACAGTGAGCCATGATTTGTATGTTGCAACTGGTAATGTGAAGTAAGGTGTATCTTTACTATTAAATGTGATTGTTTTAACAACAGACATATCTGTAATTTTGTATGTCAGCATCATTTTTTCATCATCAGCTTTAATTAATTCTTCTGTGATTGTTGGGTTGCCTTCAGATGCAAGCGTTAAAACACGTGTTGTATCGCCTTTTAACTCTGTACTTGCTACTGCTGGATGCCAGTTATGTAGGCCGCCAAAATCTTTAACCATAGCCCATACTTTGTCAGGAGAGGCATTGATTGTTATTTTTTCTTTTACTTGCTGGCGACTAGGGCCATGTGCAGATGAAATCATTGGCAAAGCAACAAGTGCTGCGGCAATAAAAACTAAAAATTTCTTCATTATTTCTCTCCGTTAATTGCGGTGTTTTTTATAAGTATGAGCATACAATGAGAGCATTAATATGCATTAAAAGTTCCCATAACTAGAAACTGGTGGCAGGTACTGTAGCTGAAAGGCGATCATTTTTCCACAAGCAGATTTGACTTAATCGTCCATATTACTGAAAATTAACGTCCTTTTTTGTAACTATATTCATTTGATGGAGAACTAAGTGCCACTGATCAAAATCAGGGATTTGCACTTCAATCGTGGTGACAGGGCGATTTTCGAAGGGGTAAACATAGATATTTACCGTGGAAAAATCACCGCCATTATGGGACCAAGCGGCACCGGTAAGACAACTTTATTGCGCTTAATTGGTGGGCAATTGCGCCCAGACCGCGGCACAATTGAAGTCGATGGCCAAGATGTGCATAAACTTTCCCGCTCAGAATTGTATGAATTACGTAAACGTATGGGAATGCTTTTTCAAAGCGGCGCATTACTGACAGATATTACTGTATTCGAAAATGTTGCATTTCCATTGCGCGAACATACTGAATTACCTGAAAGTATGATCCGTGATTTAGTATTAATGAAATTACAAGCCGTTGGTTTACGAAATGCGCGTGATTTGATGCCTGCTGAATTATCAGGCGGAATGGCAAGACGTGCTGCCTTAGCAAGAGCAATAACATTAGATCCGATGATGGTCATGTATGATGAACCGTTTGCAGGGCAAGATCCCATCTCGATGGGAACGATCGTCAATTTAATTCATCGAATGAATGAATCTATGGGTTTGACAAGTATTATCGTATCGCATGATGTCATCGAAACAACCGAAATAGCAGATGTTATTTATTTGTTATCAGGTGGTAAGGTGATTGAGACTGGTTCACCAGTTCAATTGAAACGATCATCTTCTCCATGGGTTCAGCAGTTTATGCAAGGTCTACCAGATGGGCCGGTGCCATTTCACTATCCAGGTGCTAGTTTGGCTGAAGAACTATTAAATCGAGAGGGTGAAGCATGATTGAGGTAATTCAGAATCTTGGCCGCTGGGGTTTAGGGCATATCGAATGGCTTGGACGTGGGAATATATTTTTGTTCCGTGTGTTAGGTGGCCTTCCTAGCCTGTTTTTACGCTTTCCATTGGTTATACAGCAACTACATTCAGTGGGCGTATTATCATTGATGCTTATTCTGATCGCAGGCTTATTTGTTGGTATGGTGCTGGGCCTTCAAGGGTATAATACTTTAGTTGATTTTGGTGCTGAAGAATCCCTTGGGGTAATGGTATCTTTATCCTTAGTTAGAGAATTAGGCCCGGTAGTTTGTGCGCTATTATTTGCTGGCCGAGCTGGGTCTGCATTAACTGCAGAGATAGGGTTAATGAAAAGCACGGAGCAGCTATCAGGCATGGAAATGATGGCGGTTGATCCTATTCGACGTATTATTGCTCCTCGATTTCTAGCGGGTATAATTTCTATGCCATTGTTAGCAGCGGTTTTTAGCGCGGTCGGTATTATGGGTGGTTTTTTAGTCGGTCATGGTTTGCTGGGGGTCGATGATGGTGCATTTTGGTCGCAAATGCAGGTAAAAACAGATTGGTATGATGACGTATTGAATGGCGTGATTAAGAGTGTTGTTTTCGGTTTTGTGGTGTCTTGGATTGCATTATTTGAAGGTTATGATGCAACCCCAACATCTGAAGGGATAGGGCGAGCAACAACACGCACAGTAGTACATTCGGCGTTTGCTATTTTAGGGTTAGACTTTGTGCTAACAGCGCTGATGTTTGGAGAAGAGTAAATTATGCAAAGTAAAAGTACTGAAATTACAGTTGGAATATTTGTTGCTGTAGGTATCGCTGCACTGTTCGTTTTGGCGATGAAAGTGAGCAATTTCACTGAGTTTAACGATGAGGAAGGTTATCAAGTAGTTGCCGAGTTTGAGAATATTGGCGGGCTAAAAGTCAGATCACCCGTTACCATGGCTGGTGTTCGTGTGGGCCGAGTGTCTGACATAAGCCTTAGTTCAGAAACATATAATGCAAAAGTAACATTAACTTTATATGGAAAATTTAATACTATTCCAACGGATACGGCTGCGAGCATCTATACAGCAGGCCTACTAGGAGAGCAGTATATTGGCTTGGAGGCGGGTGCGGAAGATGACTATTTACAACAAGACGATATTATTGACTTAACACAACCAGCCTTAGTATTAGAGAAGATGATCGGTCAATTCTTATTTAGCAAGACAGAAGGTGAATAAAATGATCAAAAAACATATGGGACTATCGAGACTATATCTTATCTTGATGATGATGCTTTCACTTCTTATGCTGCCTACAACCGTTATTAGAGCTGAGACGGCAGTTGAACCTCAAGCCTTAATTCAGGATGCTACTGAAAGAATGTTACAGGCATTGAAAGACAATAAGACTGAATTAGAAGCAGACTCAAGCGTTATTTATGGTTTAGTTAAAGAAATTTTGATACCAAACTTTGATTTTGCCAAAATGTCGAAGTTAGCATTGGGGAAAAATTGGCGAAAGGCTTCTGATGTGCAAAAGACACGTTTTACTGAAGAGTTTCGATTATTATTAGTACGAACTTACTCTACAGCGATGCTGGAATATACTGATGAAAAAATTCACTTCCTACCATTTAAGGGTGACTTGAGTAAAAAGAAAGTCAAAGTGAAGATGGATGTTATACAAGCGGGTGGCCCATCCATCCCTATGGCAATGTCACTCTATTTGAATAGTGAAGGAGCATGGAAGGTGTATGACCTGAAAATTGATGGTATTAGTTTGGTAACAAATTATCGTTCGACCTTCGCGACTGAAATTCGTAATGATGGTATGGATAAACTGATTGATCGTCTTGCTAGTAAAAACGAAAAAGTAAAGGCATGAGCAAGGAACTCTATTCTTTAGTTTTGAGCCCCGAGAATAATTGTATTTTCGTTGGAGGTGAGCTTACATTTTCAACGGTGAATGAGATTTTGGCAAAAGCTGAAGATTTATTTAAATCAATTACTGATTGGGATATTGATTTGGCTGAAGTTGGTCGTAGTGATAGTGCTGGACTTGCACTATTAGTACATTGGATGCGGCAAGCTAACATGAGTAATAAAAAGATTGTTTTTCATAATATTCCTCAACAGATGTTAGCAATTGCTGCTGCCAGCGGTTTAGATGAATTACTTCCAATACAATAATATAAAACATGATGGAAAAATAGATGGATGCATTACAGATTAAAAAACTAATTGAAGCTGGTTTACCTGAAGCAAAAGTTGAAGTGCTCGGTGACGATGGCCAGCATTTTGATGCGATTGTTGAATGTGCTTCATTTTCTGGTAAGACGTTAATTGCACAGCATAAAATGGTTTATTCAACATTGGGTGATAGCTTTGAAGGTGCATTACACGCACTATCTTTAAAAACTTCTGCGCCGCGATAAACTCGGTAGCAAACTAAAATTTGAGACTGCATGGATAAATTAATTATCACAGGTGGAGGTCCTCTTGATGGGGAAATCCGCATTTCTGGTGCAAAGAATGCCGCCTTACCAATTTTAATGGGAGCCTTACTTGCTGATACGCCTGTAAGTATTGGTAATGTGCCTCATTTACACGATATTACAACAACATTAGAGTTGCTAGGTCGCATGGGTGTATCGCTTATGATTGATGAGCGTTCTGGTGTTGTGATCGATGCATCAACATTAACAGAGACAGAAGCACCTTATGACCTAGTTAAAACAATGCGTGCTTCTATTTTGGTATTAGGGCCTTTGCTTGCCAAGTTTGGTAAAGCAGATGTATCGCTACCAGGCGGTTGTGCGATTGGTTCTCGTCCTGTCGATTTACATATTCGCGGCCTAGAACAAATGGGAGCGGAAATAAAAGTAGAAAATGGCTATATTCGAGCAACAGATGGCGGCGGTTTAAAAGGTGCACATATCTTCTTTGACCAAGTTACTGTGACAGGTACAGAAAATCTTATGATGGCGGCAACGCTAGCAGAAGGTACGACCATCCTTGAAAATGCTGCACGTGAACCTGAGGTTGTAGATCTTGCCAATTATCTTAATAGTATGGGTGCAAAGATCAGTGGAATAGGGACGGCAACAATTGAGATTGAAGGTGTTAAATCTCTACAAGGTGCAAAACATAATATTCTGCCAGATCGTATCGAAACTGGGACTTATCTTGTTGCCGCGGCGATAACACGTGGCAAAGTAAAATTAAAAGATACCGATGCTAATCAACTAGAAGCTGTATTGCTTAAATTAGAAGAAGCAGGTGCTGATATTGAAGTAGGTGACGATTGGATTTCACTTGATATGCATGGCAAACAGGCTAAGGCAGTGAGCATCAGAACAGCACCATATCCAGCGTTTCCAACGGATATGCAAGCACAGTTTACTGCTTTAAATAGCGTTGCCGAAGGACAAGCAACCGTTGTTGAAACCGTATTTGAAAATCGTTTTATGCATGTGCAAGAGTTACAGCGTATGGGAGCAGATTTACAAATTGAAGGTAACACGGTTATGAGTAACGGCGTTACTAAGCTCACCTCGGCTCCTGTAATGGCAACAGACTTACGTGCTTCAGCAGCATTAGTATTAGCGGCATTAGTTGCCGAAGGTGACACGATGGTAGAGCGAATTTATCATATTGACCGCGGTTACGAATGTATTGAAGAGAAACTACAACAATTAGGGGCGAAAATTCGTCGAGTCCCTGGTTCTGTAAGGGGATAAAATGCCTAATATGTTAACTTTGGCTTTGTCCAAAGGACGAATTTTTAAAGAAACCTTGCCACTACTTAAAGCGGCAGGTATTGAACCGATTGATGATCCTGAAACAAGCAGAAAGTTGATTTTAGATACGAATCAACCAGATGTACGTTTAATTATTGTTCGTGCTTCTGATGTGCCTAGTTATGTTGAATATGGTGGTGCAGATATTGGTGTAGCAGGTAAAGATGTTTTACTGGAACATCCTGAAGCAGATCTTTATGAGCCTGTTGATTTGAGAATTGCATGCTGTAAGTTGATGACAGCAGGTCGAGTCAATGAAGAACCTATTAAAGGTCGCTTGAAAGTCGCAACGAAGTTTGTAGAAAGTACACGTCGATTCTATGCCCAGCAAGGTCAGCAGGTCGACATTATCAAACTTTATGGTTCGATGGAGTTAGCACCATTAGTTGGCTTAGCTGATCGTATCGTTGACGTGGTGGATACTGGTAATACTTTGCGAGCCAATGGACTTATTCCAATGGAACATATTGCTGACATTAGTTCACGCTTAGTCGTCAATAAAGCATCAATGAAAATGAAACATACACGGATTCAGCAATTTATCAGCCAGATTCGAGAAGCAGTTAAAGAGCAACAGAATGATTAATATTAAGCAGTTAAATAGTGGTGACAGTGATTTTCAGCAAAACCTAGATGCTTTACTTGCATGGGAATCGGTATCGGACACTGCTGTTACAGATACAGTAAAAGAAATTTTAGTTGACGTCAAAAAAAATGGTGATAAAGCAGTTATTGATTACAGTTGCCGTTTTGATCGCCTAGATGTGACAACGATGGCTGAGTTAGAGATACCTTTATCTCGTGCTCAGGCAGCATTAGGTATTATTCCTAAAGAGCAACGTGAAGCATTAGAAGCCGCTGCTGCTCGTGTTCGTAGTTACCATGAACATCAGAAGCAAGATTCATGGACTTACACCGAGGCTGACGGCACAGTCTTAGGTCAGCAAATTACAGCACTCGATCGTGCTGGTTTATATGTGCCAGGTGGTAAAGCTGCCTATCCTTCATCAGTATTAATGAATGCAATTCCAGCGAAAGTAGCAGGTGTTAAAGAGCTTATTATGGTGGTCCCTACACCTGATGGCGTAGTGAATGACTTAGTGTTAGCAGCCGCTGCTATTGCTGGTGTTGACCGTATCTTCACTATTGGTGGTGCACAGGCTGTTGCTGCATTAGCCTATGGTACAGAGACCGTTCCCCAAGTTGATAAGATCGTTGGTCCAGGTAATATCTATGTAGCCACTGCAAAAGGCATGGTATTTGGTACTGTTGGTATTGATATGATTGCTGGCCCTTCTGAGATTTTAGTCATTTGTGACGGTAAAACTGATCCAGATTGGATTGCGATGGATCTATTTTCACAAGCTGAACATGATGAGGATGCTCAATCAATTTTGATTTCACCTGATGCTGATTTTTTACAGCAAGTGAAAGAATCGATTGAACGTTTATTACCGACCATGGAACGCAAAGACATTATTTCAACATCGTTGAATGATCGTGGGGCTTTGATTCAAGTAAAAGATTTGGATGAAGCTGTTGAGGTATGTAACTTTATTGCTCCTGAACATTTAGAGTTATCTGTTGAAGATCCAATGACAATGTCTAAGAAAATACGCCATGCAGGTGCAATTTTTATGGGCCGCTATACTGCAGAAGCTTTAGGTGATTATTGTGCCGGACCTAATCACGTTTTACCCACTTCTCGAACAGCACGTTTTAGTTCGCCATTGGGTGTTTATGACTTCCAAAAACGTTCTAGTTTGATTCAAGTTTCAGAGCAAGGTGCTCAAAGCTTAGGTCAGATTGCATCAGTGCTTGCTAGAGGCGAAAGTTTAACTGCCCATGCACGTTCAGCTGAATATCGTCTAAAAGACTAATATGAGCCAGTTTTGGAGTCCAATTGTCCATGATTTGGACCCCTATGTGCCGGGAGAGCAACCTAAAGTTGCTAATCTTGTTAAGTTAAATACCAATGAAAATCCTTATGGACCTTCACCAAAGGTATTAGAAGCTATTCGTTTAGGGGTAAGTGACCAGCTTCGTCTTTATCCAGATCCAAATGCAACACAACTTAAACAAGCGATTGCTGAATATCATCAAGTTGATATTCAGCAAGTCTTTGTCGGCAATGGTTCTGATGAAGTTTTAGCGCATATCTTTCATGCCCTATTTCAACATAATGAGCCGCTATTATTTCCTGATATTACCTATAGTTTTTATCCTGTTTATTGCAAGCTGTATCAAATTGATTATCAGACTGTACCTTTAGATAAAAACTTTGCGATAAACCTTCAAGATTACACCGATAAGAATGCAGGTATTATTTTTCCGAACCCCAATGCACCCACGGGCTGTTTATTAACATTAAATGACATTGAACAGTTACTGAAAAGAAATACTGAATCAGTGGTTGTTGTTGATGAAGCTTATATTGATTTTGGTGGAGAAAGTGCCATTTCACTTGTGAATAGTTACCCAAATTTATTAGTTACACAGACGCTATCAAAGTCTCGCTCTTTGGCAAGTCTACGAATAGGTTTCGCGATAGGTCATCCAGACTTGATTGAAGCGCTCGTCCGAGTTAAAGATAGCTTTAACTCATATCCATTAGATAGTCTGGCAATTAGTGCTGGTATAGAGGCATTTAAGGATCAGGCTTATTTTGAACAGACTTGCCAGAAAGTAATTAATAGTCGTGATTGGCTTATATCTGAATTAACTGAACTTGGTTTTGAGATCTTACCTTCAGCAGCAAACTTTATTTTTGCAAAACATCCACAGTTTGATGCGGCAGAGATAGCATTAGGTTTGCGTGAGCAGGGTGTGATTGTGCGTCATTTTAAACACAAAAGAATTGATCAGTTTTTGAGAATTACAATCGGAACACAAGATGAGAACCAGCAGTTCTTATCAGTTTTAGATAGTTTAGTTTAATTTTCAGACTGTTTAATATCTGATTCTTCAACACCTAATAATAATTCTAGGCGCTCTAGGTCAGCAATATATTGCTCAGTGACTTGTTGATTATCTTTAGCTGAACGACTGATATAAAGTTTATTGTGTTCAATTTCTTTTTGGGTTGCAACTAGGCGTAGATTAAGGTTCTCACTCACACTTTCACCGCCAATTTCTTGTTCTGCAGCCTGCATTTGCAAGTTTGTCAGCTTTCGCTTATTGCTTTTTAATTGCTCCGAGATATCATTAATCTGAGCTTGGCGGTAGCTGAGATCATCATCACGAGACTTTATGAACACAGAGACTGATGGGTAGCGAGCAAGTAGGTTGCGGTCATTAATACGCTGCTTTAACAGACGTTGTCTTTGTTCGTTTTTACGTTGTTGAATGGCTTCATTTTTTAGATCAAGAATCGCCTGTTTTTCTTGTATCTGAATTAATTCTTCACGAGTATAGATTCGCTCAATAAGGCGTAGTGATTTGTCGTCAAGAATGTCATAACCTTTCTGGGCAGCATAAGGTGGTAAGATTTTACTGAGTGTCGATACACCATTATGGTCCGCGAACCGATATATTCTCCCTGCATGTGAGGGGATACTGGTTAATAATAACAATAAACTTAATAGCATAATGAATTTCATAGTGCCCTATTCTATAAGGAGAATGACTAAAGGTGAACCCCATTGATCAATTAGTCTTGTTTTTAGTGTCATTAGTTGCCAATACTTTTTCTGCTTTTAGTGGTGGAGGAGCAGGTTTAATACAATTCCCCGTACTTATTTTTTTAGGGTTAACCTTTTCAGTAGCGCTTGCCACACATAAGCTAGCAAGCGTTGCTTTGGGACTAGGAGCGGTAATTCGTTACAGCTCTGTCAGTCATTTAGAACGGCAATTTATAGTAACGATGTTATTAGCCGGTATACCGGGTGTTGTTCTGGGAGGGCGATTAATTTTAGATGTTCCCGAACACCTTTCTATTCTGGCTTTGGGTATTTTGACGGGATGTTTGGGTTTTTATTCGATCTTTAAACCAACATTGGGACAAGATTATTCAGAAAAACATCGTAATAGGCGTGGGCACATCGTTGGCGGAGCTATTTTATTTTTATTAGGCATCTTAAATGGCTCGCTGACTTCTGGTACAGGCTTGTTTGTGACTTTATGGCTTATTGCTTGGTTTGGAATGGATTATCAGCGTGCGGTGGCTTATACGCTCATTTTAGTGGGGCTATTTTGGAATGGGGCTGGAGCGATAACATTGGGTCTGCTAACAGAGATTCATTGGCCCTGGTTACCCGCTTTATTGCTAGGCTCATTGTTAGGGGGCTATCTAGGCTCTCACTTAGCCATAAAACATGGTAATCGTTGGATTAAACGGTCTTTTGAAGTGGTTACCTTATTAATATCATTCAAATTGATATGGGCAAGTATTACTGTTCAATAGGTATCGCTAGCTTTCAACACCATACTGTTGGCGGTAAGCCTCAACTGCTGGCAGATATTCGGCAAGATCGGCATTGTTTTTCAGATAACTTAATAAATCGTTGAGGCAAATAATGCTAACGACAGGAATATTGTGTTCAGCTTCTACTTCTTGAATTGCCGATCGACTATCTTGACCTCTTTCTTGACGATCTAAGGCGATAATGACGCCGGCTGGCGTGGCATTTTCAGCTTTGATGATAGTGACTGATTCGCGAACTGACGTGCCAGCAGAAATAACATCATCAATGATCAGTACTTTGCCATTGAGATCTGCGCCGACTAATTGTCCACCTTCACCATGATCTTTCTTTTCTTTGCGATTAAACACATAAGGCACATCACGTTGGTGATGATCTGCTAGGGCAACAACTGTTGTTGATGCTAGTGGAATACCTTTATAGGCTGGACCAAAAAGAACATCATAATCTAGAGCAGATTCACTGATTGCTTGAGCATAAAATCGACCGAGGCGTGCCAGTGAGGCACCGGTGTTAAATAGACCACTATTAAAGAAATAAGGACTCACTCGACCTGATTTCAAAGTGAATGATCCAAAGCGTAATACACCTGTTTTTAATGCAAACTCAATAAAGTCTTGTTGGTATTGTTTCATTATCTTTTCTTTACTTGATAAAGGGCAATCTGACCGAATAAATTAGGCAATAAGCGCGTACCTAAAGTGTCTTTATGCTCATGGTTAACGATGCTACGACTTAATACTTGAATCGACTTGTCTGTACATAGTTTATCGAAATCATTTACCGTACAGAGGTGGATATTAGGGGTGTTAAACCAAGCATGAGGTAATGTCCTTGATCTAGGCATATTCCCACCTAATGCAAGTTGTAGCCGACATTGCCAATGACCAAAGTTAGGAAAGGCAATAATAGCTTGTTTACCAACGCGGGCAATTTCTTCTAATAAAAAGTCGGGGCGATTAATGGCTTGTAAGGTTTGTGACAGAATCACAAAGTCAAAGCTTTGGTCTGCAAATTGCGGTAAGCCCTGATCGAGATCGGCTTGGATAACATTAACGCCGGCTTTAATACAGTCGGCAAATTTACTGTTATCGATTTCCAGACCATAACCCGTTACACCACGTTGTTGCAGATGTTTCATCAGACTGCCATTGTCACAACCTAAATCAAGGACACGAGCACCATCGGGGATCCAGTCACTAATAATTTGAAGATCTACACGTAATGTCATACGTCTTTACACTCTTTGGCAACTTGTTGCATATAAGTTTGCATGATGTCGATATAGCGTGGAATAGGCATTAAAAAGGCATCATGTCCTTGGTGAGCTTCAATTTCTGCATAGGTGACTTGTTTTCCTGCACTCAATAGCGCATCGACAATTTCTTGCGAGCGAGCAGGAGAAAAACGCCAATCACTAGTAAATGACACGACTAAACTACGCGCTTGAATATTGGCCACGGTAGCTGCCAAATCATCATTAAACTCTTTTGCAGGATCAAAGTAATCTAAGGCTTTAGTCATTAATAAATAGGTGTTGGCATCAAAGCGTTCAACAAAATTACTACTTTGATAACGCAAATAACTTTCTATTTGAAATTCCACATCATAGTCATAATGAATGGTGTCATTACGAAGTTCACGGCCAAATTTCTCACCCATTGCTTCATCAGAAAGATAGGTAATATGACCTAACATTCTAGCCAAACCTAAACCTTGGCGGGGTAATGTATTGTGCTCAGTATAGTAACCATTATGGAAGTCAGGGTCAGACTTAATCGCTGTTCGAGCGACTTCATTAAAGGCAATATTTTGTGCTGATAGTTTTGATGCTGAAGCAATGATTAAGACATGACGTAAGCGTTCAGGCAAACTAATTGCCCACTGCATAGCTTGCATCGCGCCTAAACTACCACCGACAACGGCAGCCCATTGTTGAATATTAAGGCTATCAGCTAATACGGCCTGACTGTTAACCCAATCAGCGACGGTGACAAAAGGAAAGTCTGGGCCATAGGCTTTATTTGTTTCTGGATTAATACTCGTCGGGCCTGTAGAGCCTTTACAACCACCAAGATTATTAACGCTGACTACGTAGAATTCATTGGTATCAATCGCTTTGCCGGGACCGATCGCAGTATCCCACCAGCCAGGTTTTTTATCTTCAATACTATGGTAACCCGCGGCATGATGATCACCAGATAGGGCATGACAGATGAGTATCGCATTAGAAGCCGTTTCATTAAGTTCGCCATAGGTCTCATAGACAAGATCATAGCTCGGCAGAATGCGGCCACACTCTAAGGTGATCGGCGTCTCAATATGCAATGTTGTGGGTGTCACCAAACCGACTGAATCGACTGGTATTATTTCCGGCATGGTACTGCTATTCCTAATATTGTTGGCGATCATTATAGCGAGTGCCAAACAAGTGATAAATATTTATTTAAACATGACCGACAAGTAAAGGGAGAATCAACATGGCTAATACCTGTAATGCGAGCAGAACAACTAAGGGAGAGAGGTCGAAACCACCCATCTCTGGAAGCCGTCGGCGAACGGGTCGTAATAGAGGATTATTCATTCGACTAAGCAAGGGACTGAGTGGATTATGCTGGTTGTGTGGTGTGAGCCAGCTCAACACTACTTGAATAATAATACTTGCAGAAAATAAAGTGATAAAGAGTGAAAACACATCAGCGCTGATGAATCTTAATAGGAAAATAGGTTGAATAACGCCGTACTGTAATGAGATAAGAAGCAGTGCTTTAATCAGCGCTAGGGAAAACAATAATACAATGGTTGCGCTATCCCAACGGCCAAGAGGCGGAATAAATTGACGTAAAAATTTAACGGGCACCTGTGTTGCTTTGATAATAAGCTGTACGAGTTGATTATGATATTCCCACTTCGCCCATTGCATAATAAGACGCAAGGCAACAATCCCCATATAAAGACCAAATAAAGTGTCTATTAGGAAAGTAAGAGGATTACTAAAGTAAGTGCTAAGCATCATCTTCGCCAAGTTGGTTAGCTAATTCACGAGAGCGAAGTGCAGCAGCCACAAGTGCATTTTCAAATAAACCGCGCACGCCACCATCTTCTAGCTCATGTAATGCTCGTTCTGTGGTGCCGCCAGGTGATGTCACACGTTCTCGAAGTGTCGCTGTTGTTTCTTCACTTTCTAAGGCCATTTTTGAAGCCCCAAATGCGGTTTGTAAACAAAGTAATCGTGCTGTTTTTGGATCTAAGCCCATTTCCGTTGCGGCAAACTCCATTGCTTCCATCACTAAGAAGAAATAAGCTGGGCCACTGCCAGATAATGCTGTAACAGCATCCATTTTAACTTCATCTTCCACCCATAGTGCAAGGCCGACGGAGCGTAAAATAGATTCTGCCAATTCATGTTGTGATGTTGAAACAAAATCATTGGCACACAGCGCTGTTGCACCAGCTTGAACTAATGAGGGGGTATTTGGCATTGCCCGAACAATTGCAACATCATCTTGTTCTAACCAGCGAGCGATATCATCAAGACGAATGCCTGCCGCAATAGAAATTAATAATGTATTTGAACGCCATTCTGGAGCTAATTGTTTCACAACAGATTGCAACTGTTGTGGTTTAACAGCAAGAATCAAAACGTCACAATCTTGGGCAGCTTGAATATTACTGCTGTGTGTATTGATAGGATATTTATCTGTAAGAGCTTGCAAACATAATGGTTCAGGATCAGATACATGGATATTATCTGGATTGAAACCATCGGAAATAAGGCCACCAATTAGGCTGCGAGCCATATTGCCACCGCCAATAAATGTAATTTTACAGTTTTTCATAATTAGATTCCGTATAAGGCTTTAGTCGTAGTTTACTTGTTATTCGCTCAAGGGGGTATGTCTGGCACCAAAAAGTGCTGTGCCGATACGTACCATTGTGCTGCCTTCGGCAATGGCGCACTCCATATCAGCAGACATGCCCATTGATAAGGTATCGATAGAAGGATAGATAGCTGCAAGTTGTGAGAATAAGCTCTGTGCATTTTGAAAGGAATGCTGTTGCTGCTGAGGATCTGTTGTTTTTTTGGGGATGATCATTAATCCTCGAAGTTGCAAATGTTCGAATTGAATAATTTGTTTAGCGAAGTTTAATACTTCATCTGATTTAACACCTGATTTACTATCTTCATTATCGATATTAACTTGGATGCAGACATTTAATTTATCAAGGTTCGAAGGGCGCTGTTCAGAGAGGCGACGAGCTATTTTGATGCGGTCAATACTTTGTACCCAATCAAAGTTTGCAGCAATATCTCGTGTTTTATTGGATTGAATAGGGCCAATAAAATGCCATTCAATTCTCAAGTCGGATAGCGCAGCAATTTTTGTTAGCGCTTCTTGTAAATAATTTTCACCAAAACAACGCTGACCTTGATTTGCTAATTTTCGTAAATCTTCTGCAGGCCATGTTTTACTTACAGCAAGTAATTGCACGCTGTACGGCTGTTTTTGCGCTTTATTTGTCGTGATTTCAATCGTATCAAGAAGCGTGTGAAGTGGAGTTTTTATCTCTGTCATGTTGCAAGCCTGTAGTGAGCGCGCTACCTTTACATTAATTACTTCCTATTGGAAGTGGACCTTATAACTTATAAATAATTAGGGAACGGAATGGATATTACTGAATTGCTGACCTTTAGTGCAAAAAATAAAGCATCTGATTT
>ENA-OSET01000634-OSET01000634.1-sediment-metagenome-genome-assembly--contig:-NODE-634-length-38660-cov-34.762564_pt1 | contig 38660 bp, 38 predicted proteins | sample MGYA00237882_ERZ534229 | MGnify/ENA primary metagenome ERZ534229 (study PRJEB26408, sample SAMN06266212) | sediment metagenome | isolation source: Hudson Canyon methane seep mesocosm | place... | reverse complement strand
AATACGTCCCCACAGCACTTCTGTTTCTTCAAAACCTGAATAATCATCTTTTTGCTCTGGCAACGGGCTTAAATCCAGCTTGTTAGACATTTTTGTTTCCCTAGTATTATTCAATTTTCTGAGTTGAAGGCCGAGGCGATCGCGGCTAAACGCCCCTATAAGCGCGCACCCGCTTGAACGAGCATGAGATCTAAATCAAAAAACCCTGCTTGCCGTGCGATCGAGAGCGCTGTCTCACCACTTTGGTCGATAGAGTTTACATCGGCACCTGCAGCAATTAATTGCTGAGCGATGAGCGTATTTTCATCTGCGACCGCATGCATAAGGATAGAACGCTGCTCAGGGGCAACATCGACATCGGCACCTGCATTTAACAGTATGTTCAAGGTCGTAAGATGTCCGCCAATCGCCGCAACGGCTAGCGCACTGTAGCCCCTCGCATCGGTATAATCGATATCATAGCCTTGCACGATAAGCGCGGTGACCAGCTCATTTTGCGCAACATCGGCGGCGAGTATCATCGCGCTGGGCTCACCGGCCGAAAAGCCAAGGTTAGCGTCCGCGCCCGCCCGCACTAGAAACTTCGCTAAGGTGTAGTGCCCATTTTTTAGTGCTAACGACAACGCACTGGCTTGCTGAGTATACGCATTCACGGACTCACCCTTCGCTAGCGCCTCACGGATACCGCTCACATCGGCTATGGCCGCGGCCTTCATCAGCGGGGTTTGCACTTCTACTGGCATCACAGCCGCGTTAATCGCGCTCAAATCTAAGGCAGCATTTGGCGAAGATGAACACGCTGTCATGCCAAATGTCATGAAACAGAGTATCATCAGCCTTGTCACTGCAAACGATGAAAATCCCTTTAGGAACATGAGCGTTGTCACCTGAATTAATTATGTTGGCGTTATTAAACCATAAAGCTTTTCACTTGCCTCGCCTAAATTCGGGACCCTGTCGTTGAGCCGCCAAAATCAAGCGCTGGCGCTGACCACTGAGCAACAAGCAATTGTGACCAGCCCCATTCAACATCAAATTGTGCGCGCCGTGGCCGGCAGCGGTAAAACCACTACCCTTGCCTACCGTATTCGCCACCTACTCGCCTCCGGCATTGAGGCCAAACGCCTACTCGTTTTGATGTTTAACAAATCAGCACAGCTCGATTTCAGCAAAAAGCTTCTTGGCGTTCTTGATCCGGCGCAGCCGGCACCCGAAGTACGCACCTTTCATGCCATGGCTTATCGCCTTTACCATCGCTTTGTGCAGGAAGGGGCATTACCGCCATTTAAGGATAAAATTCTTAGCGAGCGAGAAAGTCAATTTCAGCTGTTACTGCTTAGTCAACAGATACTCACCGAGGCCGAACTAAAGGAATTTAAACGCAATAAAAAAGAACATTTAGATATGGCCGGCAACTTTATTGAGCAAGTAAAATCTCAATTACGTCCCGCCTCCGAGTTCTTTTTACTGGCGGGCCTAGAGGATAAATTCCGCTATTTCATCCCACTGTTCGAGCGCTTCGAAGCCTGGCGTAAACAGCAGCAGCGTATCTCCTATTCGGACATGTTATACGACCCTGTGATGGCGATGCTCGCAAAGCCTGAGCTGCAAGCCTTAGTGCGCAATAAAATGGCCCTCATTTTGGTCGATGAATACCAAGATACCAATGATATCCAGCATCAACTGCTAAAAATCATCGCGGGTGAACGGGCGAAAATCACGATCATTGGCGATCCTGATCAAACTATTTATGAATTTAGAGGCGCAAAGCCTAGCTACATGGTGAAAGGGTTTGCCGAAGAATTTCCCGATACCGTGACAAACCAACTCAGTGTCTCCTTTCGTTACGGCCACCATATTGCGTTACTCGCAAATCATTTGATTGCAAACAGTCCCTACGCAAATGAGACTCTGTGCCTTGCCCATGAAGATAATCCGCATACCAAGGTAACCGTTCAGACAACGGCAGAAGCATCAACATCGGTTGTGCAGGCCTTAAGCCGCTCGCCAAAGGGTATAACGGCCGTATTATTACGCTTGTGGAGTCAAAGCGTGAGCATAGAGCTTGCCTTACTTAAAGCAGGCATGCCGTATCAGTTACAGGGTCATGCTGGTGTATTTGGTTCACAAAGCATGCGGGCCGTCTTTACCTTGCTAAAAATAGCCAGTGGCGAGTTCGCCCAGCTATCTCAAGAACAGCGCCGGCAGCAACTGTATGATCTATGTCAATTTCCTCACCTTGGCTTAAATGAGCAGGCCCTGGGGCAGTTTTGCCTTGGTTTGAGCCAGCATGGCTCAAAGTGGGGGTATGCCGCTCTGCAAGCCATTCCAAGTAACTGCCACCGTATACAAAGCTTAAAGTTGCAACGCTTTGCTCGCGCACTGAGCGCGATCGAAAACAATAGCAATGACATGAAACGCCTGCTCAACGGCTATGTAGAAGAAACAAAACTCTATGAAGAAATTCTGAACATGGGGCTAAGTCAGGATGCTGCGCAAGAGAAACTTAATGCCGCGCGTTCATTAATTGAATTTATTTGTAAATTGCCCGGCGATGCCCAGCAAGCACTCGCGACCTTGCATACGATGCAACAACAGCGCTCAAATAATCCGCATGCAAATGCAATAATTACCACGATTCATCGTGCTAAAGGGCTCGAGTGGGATAATGTCATCATTCCGAATTTAGATAATAATACCTACCCCAACCGTATCACCGGTAAGGCCCTTACCTTAGACGATATCGCCAGCGAGCGCCGACTGCTTTACGTGGCGATGACACGCGCAAAACAACAGTTACTGATACTCGTGCCGCACAACAAAGACAAGCACTCCCGTTACCTGAGTGAACTCTGCACAGAGCAAAGTAAACGCTTAAGCCAAGCCATTTATCAAAACGAAGCGTGTCACCTTACGGAGACTGCGAGCAACGTTTGCAAAGCCTATGCAAGGCGACATGACTGTCAATTAAATGAAGCGATAACGGTGCACGACGACGTATTTGACGCAGCGCCATGGAACAAAGAAAAGGTACACCACACACTGTTAGGTGAAGGCCGCGTTCTCAAAGAGCAAGGCGACACCTTTTCCGTGCAATTTCTCAACGATAAAAGTGTGAGAACGTTTGTTAAGAAAGATGCGACCAAACACTTTGCCGCCGCTTAAGCTTCGATAAATCAAAAAACTGACGTGCTGTTAATTCAAAATAAACAAGCCAGCTGTCATATAAGTGTCATAATTAGTTCTTATAGTCGTCGCAAGTTTCAAACTTAACATCGTTTTACTACACGTTGACTTGTCCTTTGAGGAAAAAAAATGAAATTTAAAAAACTAATGGGCGCATTGGCGATTACTGCAGCCGCAGGCATTGCAAACGCAGAAGTAGATGCAAAAATTCCAGCTTATGAAAAAGCAAGCGGTGTATCGGGTAACCTATCGAGTGTGGGTTCTGATACCTTAGCTAACCTGATGACACTTTGGGCGGAAGACTTCAAACGCAACTACCCAAATGTAAATATCCAAATTCAAGCGGCAGGTTCTTCGACTGCGCCACCGGCGTTAACGGAAGGCACATCGACGCTAGGCCCAATGAGCCGTAAAATGAAAGACAAAGAGCGTGAAGCATTTGAAAAGCGCTACGGCTACAAACCAACGGCTGTACCCGTCGCCATTGATGCGCTCGCAGTATTTGTTAACAAAGACAACCCAATCAAAGGGTTAAACATGGCGCAGATCGACGCGGTATTCTCATCAACGCGCAAATGTGGTTTTGACAGCGACGTTAAAACATGGGGTGATATTGGTGTTGAGGGCTCTCTTGCAAGCAAAAGCTTCCAACTTTTCGGCCGTAATTCTGTATCAGGCACCTACGGTTACTTTAAGAAAAAAGCGCTTTGTAAAGGTGACTTCAAAAACAACGTGAATGAGCAACCAGGCTCGGCGTCGGTGGTACAAGGCGTTTCTGAGTCCATTAACGGTATTGGCTACTCAGGTATCGGTTACAAGACAGCATCTGTTCGTGCACTCCCGCTTGCTAAAAAAGGTGACAAGTACGTTGAAGCCTCACCTGCAAATGCAATTACTGGTGAGTACCCACTCTCACGTTTTCTCTACGTTTATGTAAACAAAGCACCAAATAAGGCGCTTGACCCAGTCACGGCAGAATTTGTGAAGCTGATCATGTCAAAACAAGGGCAAGAAGTCGTTGAGAAAGATGGTTATGTGCCGCTGCCATTCTCAGTAGTCGAAAAACAAATGAGCGCTCTCGGCTTGTAAAACCTAAACGCGTTACAAAAAACCTTTCTGCCTAAATAGGTAGGAAGGTTTTTTAGTGTATAATTCCGCGAAATTTTAAGCATGCGTGACGCGCGTTAAAACGCAAAGTGCCATAAACTATTTTCTTCGTCCTTTTTGGGAATAACCATGAGTGAATCTCAAATCAACACACCGAGCATAAACTTTGATGATCCAAAGCTCGTTCGGCATCGCAAATCACGCAAAATAAAAGATGAAATCGCCAAGGTATCTATTGGCTTCGGTGGCATCAGCGTTATCTTAGCGATTACGCTTATTTTCTTTTATTTGTTATATGAAGTAGCGCCCCTTTTCGCACCCGCCAGTGCAGAACAAGTAAGCGAATACTCGCTTCCCATGGCCGAGTTAGGCCCCAGTATCTACAGTGGTATTGAGGAGCAAGGTGAAAAAGCCTTTCGCGTGACTGAACAAGGGCAGGTTATTTTCTTCAATACGATCGATGGTTCGGTCCATTCGCAAGTCGACTTGAATCTCGGCGCGGGTGTCTCGGTGACAAGCGTTGCGCAAGCCGATCCAGCAAGTCGCACGTTCGTTTTAGGCTTAAGTAACGGGGCGGCTCAAGTTGTTAAACATAGCTATAAAATCACTTACCCGAATGATGTGCGCTTAATCGAGCCCTTTATTGAGTTCCCATTCGGTGACGCGCCGATTGCACTTGATGAAGCGGGCGCCGCAATTACTGAGATCTCACTCGCAATTACCGAAGAAGCGATTTTAATTGTAGGGACAAATAGCGCCAGAGATATTTTCGCTCGTAAATATGTTCTTGAAGAAGATTTTTTAAGTGGCGACATGCGGCTTGAGGAAGAAAACATTTCAATACCCGCAATCTCAGCGGTACCCCAGTCGGTAATCGCAGAACCGGGTATGCGGTTTGTCTTTATTGCAACAGATGAAGGCAGCATTCAAGTACTCGATTTACAAAAAGAAGCGATAAACGGCACCTACCCGATTGGTCAAAACAAGCAGATCAGCAATATGACCTTGCTATTGGGAGGCGCTTCATTGTTGGTTTCCGACCATGACGGTCAAAGCTCACAATGGTTTATGGTTCGCGATGGTAATAACGCCTATACACTCGAACATGTGCGCGACTTTGATACCGCCGCTGCAACCGTGGTGGCGACTGACATAGAACATCGCCGCAAAGGTTTTGTGCTTGCGGATGACAAAGGCTATGTTTCCTTTTTCAATAGTACCGCCAACAGCAACTCGCTGAACTTTGATTTGGGTCAAGAGATCTTGGCCGTAACGAATGCACCGCGCGCAAATTTCATCTTAATTGAAAGTAAGGCAGGCCAACTTTATTGGTGGAAGCTTGATAATGAGCATCCCGAAATCTCTTGGTCTGCATTGTGGGGCGAAGTTTGGTATGAAGGCTACGCAGAACCTGATTACATTTGGCAATCCTCTGCAGCCAACAACGATTTTGAACCAAAGTATAGTTTGTCACCCTTGGCTTTCGGTACACTGAAAGCGGCATTTTATGCCATGCTTGTCGCAACACCGTTAGCAATCTGTGGTGCATTGTACACAGCCTATTTCATGGCGCCCGCCCTGCGGCGTAAAGTAAAACCCTCAATTGAATTGATGGAAGCTCTGCCAACGGTAATTCTTGGATTTTTAGCCGGCCTGTTTTTCGCGCCGTATATGGAGGAAAATCTACCCGGTGTCTTCGCCTGCCTTATCATTGTGCCGATCGCAATTTTAGGCTTCGGGTTTACCTGGACTAACCTGCCGGAAAAAATTCGTCATCTGGTGCCTGAGGGTTGGGACCCGGCACTATTGATACCGGTGGTCATTATTAGTGGTTGGCTGAGCTTAGAAATAAGCCCTGTCTTGGAAACGGCTTTCTTCAGCGGTGACATGCGTCTTTGGTTAACGAATGAAGCAGGTATCGACTTCGACCAACGCAACGCGCTAGTCGTTGGCGCGGCGATGGGCTTTGCGGTCATTCCGACTATTTTCTCAATCACCGAAGACGCCGTATTCAGTGTCCCCAAGCATCTTACACAAGGCTCGCTTGCATTAGGTGCGACGCAGTGGCAAACCATGATGCGCGTCGTCCTTCCGACGGCAAGCCCTGGCATCTTCTCCGCTGTGATGATCGGGATGGGCCGAGCGGTCGGTGAAACGATGATTGTATTAATGGCCACCGGCAATACCCCAATTATGGACGTCAATATATTTGAGGGGATGCGGACCTTGTCGGCTAACATTGCCGTTGAAATGCCGGAGTCTGAAGTCGGCGGCACGCATTATCGCATTTTATTCTTGGCGGCATTTGTGCTCTTCCTATTCACCTTTGTTGTCAATACGTTTGCTGAATTTATCCGTCAGCGTTTACGCAGCAAGTACAGCGTAATTTAGTCAGGAGCTGATGATGAGAGTTTCAGTTAAGAAATGGTTTAATAACGGTGATCCCTACGTTTGGATTAACGCCGGTGCCGTGGCAATTAGCATGGTTATGGTCTTTGGCCTACTAGCATTAATTGCGAGTCGAGGGCTAGTCCACTTTTGGGCGCATGATGTCGTTCAAGCCGAAGTCGAAGCAAAAAACGGCCAGGTTTACCCAATTATTGGCGAGCTGGTTGAAAGCGAAATGGTATCGGCCGTGCAACTGCGTGATGCAGGTTACACAGTGCCAGACAACGCCGAGTATATGCAACGTAATCTAATGAAAATTGGTAACCGCGATATCACCGGTGCCGACTTTCGTTGGGTACTGGATGCCTCGTTGACTAAGCGCAGCTACCCAGAAGATATCGTAGTGATGGAGCGCCGCGAATGGGGTAATTTTTATGGCTACCTAAAGCAAGTGAAAGAAGGTGATGTACTCATCGCTGAAGGGCGCGCCGCCTGGGATGAGTTTCAAGCTCGTATTGACAGAGCCTTGGATATCTACACTGAGATTCACGATATCGAAAAAGGTGAAATCGGTGCGATTAATTCAGGAATGGAGCGACTGCGCCTAAAACAACGCGGTTACGAGCTCAAAGGTACCGCCACCGCCGAAAACTTACTTGCGATCAAAGAAGACCGTGCATTACTTGATGCGACGTATCAACAACTCCAAGCACAATTGATCGGCCTGTATGAGAAAATCAATCGCGATCAAGTGGTTGTCGCCAATATGGACGGCACAGAGATTAATGTCGATCTGGCAAAGATCGTTCGGGCCTACAAGCCCAATGCGATGAGTATTGCAGACAAAATTGGTTTCTACATTAGCAAGTTCTATGAGTTTGTCAGTGACGAGCCACGCGAGGCAAATACCGAGGGCGGCATCTTCCCTGCGATTTTTGGAACGGTGCTTATGGTGATTATTATGTCGATCATCGTGACACCATTTGGCGTTGTTGCCGCCGTTTACCTGCGTGAATATGCCAACCAAGGCGCGATTACACGTATTATTCGCATCGCGGTTAACAACCTCGCCGGTGTGCCCTCCATCGTCTATGGTGTATTTGGCTTAGGTTTCTTCATTTACTTTGTTGGCTCAGGTATTGATCAAGCCCTATTTCCAGAGGCATTGCCGTCGCCGACGTTTGGCACCGGTGGTCTGCTATGGGCGTCTATAACCTTAGCCATTCTTACCTTGCCAGTGGTGATCGTTGCAACAGAGGAAGGATTATCGCGCATCCCGCGCTCTATCCGCGAGGGTAGCTTGGCATTGGGCGCAACCAAGGCCGAGACGCTGTGGCGTGTGATTCTCCCGATGGCGAGCCCAGCAATGATGACAGGGGTGATTCTAGCGATTGCTCGTGCGGCAGGCGAAGTGGCGCCCTTAATGCTAGTAGGCGTTGTGAAACTAGCGCCTTCTTTGCCCCTCGATGGCAACTACCCTTACTTACATTTAGATCAAAAATTTATGCACCTTGGGTTCCATATCTATGATGTCGGCTTTCAAAGCCCCAATGTAGAAGCCGCGCGCCCTCTGGTTTACGCAACATCTTTCTTGCTGGTGGTCGTTATTGCTCTCCTTAACTTGAGTGCTGTATCGATTCGTAACCGTTTGCGCGAGAAATATAAAGCGCTTGAGATGTAGATTAATTGTTATTGGATAAGATCATGACAGAATCAATGAATAATCAAAATGAGTTGCCTGAATCGGTGTCAGCAAGCAGCCCACGTACACATAGTATTGATATCAGCTCACTGACGCGTGGCGATCATCAGTTGAATATTGAAAATGAAAAGATCGCATTAAACGTGAATGACCTGCGTTTGAGCTATGGTGAAAAAGAAGCCCTGCATGGCGTCAATATGAAAATTCCGCAAAAACGTGTAACCGCGTTTATTGGTCCATCTGGTTGCGGTAAATCCACATTGCTCCGCTGCTTCAACCGTATGAACGATTTGGTTGATGGGGTGAATATTCAAGGCCAAGTACTGCTGGAAGATCAAAATATTTATGATCGAAAGGTAGAGGTTGCAGACCTTCGTCGTCGTGTTGGCATGGTCTTTCAGAAACCTAACCCGTTTCCCAAAAGTATTTATGAAAACGTGGCCTATGGCCTGCGTATTCAAGGCATCAACAAAAAACGCGTGCTTGATGAAACCGTCGAGTGGTCATTGCGTTCAGCGGCGCTATGGGATGAAGTAAAGGACCGTTTGAATGACAGTGCTTTAGGTCTTTCGGGCGGACAGCAACAACGACTGGTTATTGCTCGTACGGTTGCTGTGAAACCTGAAGTATTGCTGCTTGATGAGCCCGCGTCGGCCTTGGACCCCCTATCTACCTTAAAAATTGAGGAACTTATCCATCAATTAAAAGATGACTACACTATAGTTATTGTAACGCACAACATGCAGCAAGCGGCCCGCGTATCGGACTATACCGCTTTTATGTACATGGGTGATTTAGTTGAGTTTGGTGATACCGACAGCCTTTTTACAAACCCTGTTAAGCAACAAACTGAAGATTATATTACAGGCCGTTACGGCTAGATCACCGATAACCCATCTCAAGGAGGTTTACTATGAGCATTGCTACACACGAAAGTCATAATCAGCACATTTCGCAGCAGTTCAACCAAAGTTTAAGTGAATTACGTAACCATCTGCTGGCGATGGGTGGCATGGTTGAAAAACAAATTTCTGATGCAGTTGATGCATTAATTAACGGTGATACCGAGTTAGCAGAGGCTGTTCAAGTGACAGAAAACCTAGTCGATGACATGGAAGTGTTGATCGATGAGGAATGTACACAAGTCATTGCACGTCGCCATCCCGCAGCAAGTGATCTGCGCTTAGTAATGTCAACGGTAAAAATGATCGCTGACCTCGAACGAATCGGTGATGAAGCCGCCAAAATTGCAAAAATGGCGATCCGATTAAGCGATCAGGGTAAGCCGACAAATGGCTTCGTTGAGATACGCCACATTGCATCTCACGTGTCCCAGATGGTAAACAGTGCCCTCGATTCATTTGCGCGTTTTGACGCAGATAGAGCCCTTGAGATTATCCGTAAAGATCATACCGTTGACGCCGAGTACGCAACCGCAATACGTTCGCTCATTACCGTAATGATGGAAGACCCACGCAGCATTTCACAAGTGCAAAATGTAATGTGGGTGTTACGTGCACTCGAACGTATCGGCGATCATGCCGCGAATATCTCAGAGCATGTAATTTTCATGGTGCGCGGTAAAGACGTACGCCATATGAAAATTCAAGAAGTGGAAGCCGCACTCAAAGACAAGCGTGGCAAATGAGTCGCGTTTAAACTTTTAACCTTTCTGTGTAGGGTGGCCAGCCTAATGGCTTGCCCGCCAGCACATGCAAATGAATATGGTAGACAGACTGCCCACCGTATTCATTGCAGTTCATCACCGCTCGATAGCCCTGATCAGCCACGCCCTGCTCCTTTGCGAGTTGCGCAGCCACCCAATATAAATGCCCTATCAGTTCTTTATCTTCGGGTTGAATATCATTAATGGTGGCAATCGGTTTCTTCGGAATAACCAAAAAGTGCACGGGTGCTTGAGCTGCAATATCCCTAAACGCCATACTTTGCTCATCTTCATACAAAATGTCTGCCGGGATTTCTTTATTGATGATCTTCGTAAAAATCGTTTCTGACATAACCATGCTTCCGTGTGCTTAATGAAATTGTGCAAGACGTGGTAGCGAACCCACCATTCCCGTGGCAAATTCTGTTACTTTATTTTTCGCAAACCCTGCGCTTTGCGCGAGCCCTAACCCAACGTTTCTGGCGACGTAGAGCGGCAAATGCTTGTTACTAAATCCATAATAGAAAGCATCCATTGCATTCATCATTAGCTGGTTATACCCGCGACGTTGTTTTTCATAGGCAGCGAGCGTCTCAGATGACGCGTAATCTTCACCGTTAAGGAGTGCACGACCGACAACATCAACAAGCACTGCCGCGTCCATAAAGCCAAGATTTACACCCTGACCAGCTAAGGGATTAATGGTGTGCGCCGCATCACCAACTAACACGACTCGCTCTTGCACATACGTTTTTGCATGTGACTTGTAGAGTGGGAAGGATGCACGGGTATGCATCGCTAACAAGCGCGGCAAGGCTTTCGGGTAGCAGCGCTTTACTTCATCTAATAAGTCATTGTTGTCGAGCGATTTTAGATTCTTGATACGCTCGACACTGTCATACCATACTAACGAGGCATACGAGACATCCCCCGAGCGCGCAAGCGGCAGAAAGGCTAAGGGGCCCTCTGGCCGAAAGCTTTGCCAAGTAATATCTTGCTGATCGCCGTCATAACTGACCATCATCACGTAAGCATGTTGTTCGTATTGCTCTTGATACTGGCCAATATCACTATGCTGGCGCACCAATGATTGCGCGCCATCTGCGCCCACAACCAGTTTTGTATTAAGTGTTTTTCCAGAGTCTAGAACGAGTTGATAACCCAGCTCTAATTTGTGAAAGGACTTAATATTTGCGGGACAAATAAGTTCTAGGGCGTCGTGTTGCGCAATTCGCTCATAAAAAGCGTGTTGAACCAAATCATTCTCAACAATGTGCCCTAAATGACTTCGCCCGACCGAAGCGCTGTTGAATTCCGTTCGGGCCCAACCGGAAATATCAGGCAATTTCCCTAGTAAGCCGCGCTTTTGCGCTTTTTCATTCACAGCCAAACGGCGATATGGACATAAGCGCATGGCTTCCAAAAACTGCCACACCCCTAAATTTCGTAGAATTTGCTCACTGGCTAAATTTAAAGCGGATACACGGATATGAGGAATTTCATCTGCAATAAAAGGGCGCGGGCGGGTGTTTTCTATTAAGGCAATCTTAAGGCCGCTGTCGGCTAATCCACAGGCGACCGTGGCACCGACCATGCCGGCACCAACAATAACTATGTCATAACTATTTTCGGACGGGTCAAACTGCATTAGACTTCATTCACTCTCGTTAAAATCAAGCCGTAAGCTCACGGCTTCTGTTCAAACAGTAAATCATTATGCAACAGCAACACGCGCTTTCCTATCACAACGCTTTTCGTCTTTCATTCTGGCTGGTCTGGGCCTTCGTATTAAGTACTCAAATACACGCGGCGATCCCCGAACGAATGTTGACCGGAAGCGCCGTACCATCACTGGCGCCAATTGTTAAACAAGCGGCGCCAGCGGTCGTAAATATTGCCACCTATGCTACGCAGCGGCGCCAAAACCCTTTATTGCAATCGCCATTCTTTCGCCACTTTTTTTCAATCCCTGAAGAAATGGGTGACGAGGTGAGACGCTCGCAAAGCGCCGGCTCAGGTGTGATCGTCGATGCCTCACAAGGTTATGTGCTGACGAATCACCATGTAATTGCGGGTGCGGATGAGATTGAAATCACAACACAAAACGGCCTTAAACTCGAGGCAAAGCTAATTGGATCCGATAAAAAAGTCGACATCGCACTGTTACAAATTAATAGCGAAAACTTAATAGCCATGGAATTTGGCAATTCTAATACCCTCGCAGTCGGTGATTTTGTCTTGGCGATCGGCAGTCCTTTTGGCCTTCAGCAGAGCGTGACGAGCGGTATCGTCAGTGCTTTGGGCCGCAATGGGCTGGGCATTCAAGGCTATGAAGATTTTATTCAAACGGATGCATCAATCAATCCTGGTAACTCGGGCGGCGCGTTGATTGATCTACAAGGCCGTTTAATCGGTATCAATTCTGCGATCATTGCCCCGGCAGGCGGCAACGTGGGTATTGGGTTTGCCATTCCATCCAATACGGTACAAGCCATCATGCAGCAGCTCCTTCAATACGGTGAAGTACGACGAGGTGCAATCGGTGCTGGTTTTCAAGATTTAAGTAATGCGCTTGCAGAAGCGTTTTCGATATCACAATACCAAGGGGCAGTGATCAGTGAGCTGATACCCGATGGTGCGGCCGTAAAAGCAGGGCTAATGTTGGGCGATGTCATTGTTGAAGCAGGCGGACGCCCGATTAACAGCGCCATCGATATGCGACATCGCATCGGCTTATCACCTCTCGGCGAGACACTCAATATCGTGCTCTTACGCGCCGGTAAACGGTACAGTATCGACGTAGAAATTGAGGCAATCCCCATCCCTGAAATTAAGGGACAAGCGCTTTCTTCGAACCTAAAGGGTACATTATTGCAAGATTTGATTCCGCCCGATCAAGAAACCTCTATCGGCATCATCATCCAAGAGCTTCAAGCCAACTCACCTGCGCAAAGGCAAGGTCTAGAGGTAGGCGATATTATTTATGGCGCCAATCGCAGCCGTGTGCGAAGCATTAAAGCGCTGCGCCAAATGATGCGACAGTACGACGTCGAAAGTCTAAACATTCGTCGAGGCTATCAAGAGCTCATACTCTATTTTCGCTAGCCACTTCAGCGCGTGAGTAACTAGCGGGGTACACTTACTTACGTCAATAAAACTAGATTAACTCGCTTTTTTGCGGGTTAACCACGCCGGTTTCTTTACGCCAATCTTTGCGAAACCTTCGGTTAGCGTCATGGGTCGTGCAAGCTCTATGTAATCACTAAATTTCATTTTAATCACTTCTTGATGCGAGCCGGCACGAAAGGCTATTTCGCCCATTTCATCAAAACCTTCATATAGGTAAATAGGGATTTCATACAAACTGCCAAATGGCGGCATTGCACCGACCTCGCAATTGGGAAACCGGTCCTGAAATTCTTCCTCGCTCGCAAGGGCGATCAGTTCAGTTCCCATTGCGTGCATAAACCGGTCCCAACGAATCCGACAATTAGCAGGCAATACAACCATAGACAATACACCGTCCATAGTAACCATGACCGTCTTGGCCATTTGTTCGCCTTTTACTTGAACGCGATCGGCTATTTCTTTTGCGGTATACGCCAATGAGTGTTCAACGGACACATAATGAATATCATGTGTATCTAAGTAGTCTTTTAATTGTGTTACAGGCATCGTCTGCACCTCTACATCCAAACCAGAGCTAAGCTCAAGGGTTAATGTTCGACGTGCCCAGCACGCCGTAAAGGTTACTCCATGTGGCACTCGAGAGTGCCTTTAGGGCTCAGTCTCAATGGCTCTGATACTTCACCCTAAACGAAACGTCCGTCCTACGTTCCTTGTTTCGCTTGTAATAAGCGTCGTTCAAAAACTGACTTATTACAAAGCACTCTCGCACGATGTGACATTTGTTTTAACAATGCCTGTATTTTCTGTTGTTATTGTGAGTCCTGAATCATGTGCACGTCACGCTGAGGGAATGGAATCGAGATACCTTCTTGATCCATTGCCTTTTTAACATTCTCCTGCATATTGAAATAGACATCCCAGTAATCTGCCGTATTTACCCAAACGCGGACCGTAAAATTCACAGAACTGTCTGCAAGTTCCGATAGAACCACTGTACGGCCGGGGTTGTCCAACACTTTTGGCTCCTCATCGATTAAGCGATTGAGCAGTGCTTTTGTCTTATCGATATCATCCGTATATGACACGCCGAACACAAAATCAACACGCCGCGTTGACTCAGCATTTATGTTCACCATTGACCCGTTTGAGAGTGGCCCATTTGGTATCACGATTTTACGGTTATCAACACTTAGCAAAACCGTATTAAATATTTGTATTTCTTTAACGACACCCAAATGACCCTGCGCTTCAACAACGTCACCGACGCGGAAAGGTTTGAAGATAAGGATCAATACGCCACCCGCAAAGTTTGCAAGGCTGCCCTGCAAGGCAAGACCGACGGCTAAACCGGCTGCACCGACCAAGGCCACAAGCGACGTCGTCTCGATTCCCACCATCGATGCCACAATGATGATCAAGACAAGCTTCATAAGAACGCCTGTCACACTGGTGAGGAACCTCGATAAGGTTTCGTCTCCCCGCGACAATAAAACTTTTCCAAGCCCGTTCGTTATGCGTTTAATTACCCACAACCCAATAATTAGCGTCAAAATAGCTAATATCAGTTTCGGGCCATAATCCATTATTAGAGAGACCGCCATATGTTCATATTCTTGAAAACTTTTATCGCCTAAGTGACCTGACATAATCCTTCCTTAAAATATAATAATTATTTTATCGCTCTATCCTTACAGCAAAGCACTTCTCCTGGGGCAGCGCTTTGTTACAATTTACACACATAATCTTAACCTAACCGCGCAGAATGACAACAAAATTAACGCTCGAAAAAAGTTCACAGCAAACCCTTAAAAAATTTCGTTTGAGGGCGACGCGGCCTGCTGGCTGCGAAAGCATTGAGCTATATCTCTTTGACCCTGATGTCTTAGATGGACCCATCTCCCATGATGAGGCACAAGCAGTTGTAGAAAGTCCCGCCTATTGGTCATTTAGTTGGGCCAGCGGCCAAGTGCTAGCCGAGTTCATTCTTAATAATCCAGACTGGGTAAAAAACAAACACGTTGCTGATATTGGCAGTGGATCGGGTATTGTGGCGATTGCCGCAGCCAAGGCGGGCGCAAAAAAAGTATGGGCATGCGACATCGACGACGAGGCTCTGATTGCCTGCAAGCTCAACGCAGAGTTGAACGACTGCCTGCTTGAAACAGCAAAAGATTTTCAAGACATTGAGACAGAACTCGATCTAATCTTGGCCGCTGACGTGCTGTATGACAGAGATAATTATCCCTTACTTGAAACGTTTAAACGTTGCACCAAAGCGATACTAATCGCCGACTCGCGCGTAAAGATATTTCCTGATCAAAGCTACCGGAAAATCGCTACACACAAAGCCCGCACTTGGCCTGATCTCAACGAATTTGAAGAATTTAATCTAGTCAGTCTTTATCAGCATGCTTAACTTATTCACGACTTTTTCGCTGCGCACAATAAGATAAATACAATCAGTAGATATGCTGAGCATGCCCCCGCCGCATCCGCTGCCCAATCTGCGAGAGAAAAGCTTCGAAAGGGTATATAGGCTTGGACCACCTCAATAAAGAGGCCAAAACCGGACAGCATCAACGCTAGCCAGATTAATGGCACACGTGGATGAGACAAAAAAGAAAGTAGGCCCAAAACAAAAAAGCCGGCATAGTGCAAAAGCTTATCATCAAAGTTAGCATGCAGCGCACGGTCTAGAGGTGAAAAGGCTAAGACACATCCAGCCATCAGCGCGCCATAAAAGCACACTCTAAAAATCAGTAGGACTATAGGGTTACTCATCACAAGAACGGACACTCTGATTTAAATTCCAACCGCTCACCCGTAAGCGGTTGCTTAATAGCTAATCGCTCGGCATGCAGCAACAGCCGGTCACTGCGATCCAAGGCTTTCCCTGTCGCATAAAGTCGATCTCCCACGATTGGGTGACCAATGGCCATCATATGAACACGTAGCTGATGTGTTCTTCCGGTGATCGGCGTCAGTGCCACCCAGCTGGTTTCGTTCTCTCTTTGCAAGCAGTGCCATCGAGTATGTGCCTGCTTACCCTCTTCAGATACCATCTGCCTAGGTCGATTTGGCCAATCGGTCATCAGTGGTAAATTCACCTCACCTGAATCTTTCTCCAACACACCCTCGACCCGGGCACGATACCCTTTTTCTGTTTCGCGGTCATGAAACTGGCGACTCAACTCACGATGTGCCTCTACCGTCAAAGCAAGGACCATCAAACCAGACGTATGACAATCTAAGCGGTGTACCGCGCGCACCGTCGGGAATGCTGATTGCAACCGCACCACCACACACTCTGCTTTGTCTGGCCCGCGACCAGGCACACTTAATAGGCCAGAGGGCTTATTTACCACCACCATTTGCTCATCTGAATAGAGCACATTAACAGGCAATACGGACATAGACAGACACAACGACTCTTCAACAAAACGGTAGTATACTGACAACGCACTCTGTCAGCACATTTATAGCAAAAGGACATCACCATGCTTCAAGGCTTTGCCTATATGCTTGAGGGTTTCAAACTGATTTGGAAACCAGGTTACCGCCTCTTCTTACTCGTCCCTATTTTAGCCAATATTGCCCTATTTGCCCTGTTAATTATGTGGGCAAAAACACTGTTTTCAGATGGAATGGGATTTTTAATGGGCTGGATTCCAGACTGGTTGGGGTTTTTAGAGTGGATATTTTGGCTTATCTACTTTATCGCCATTTTAATGGTTATTTTCTATACCTTTGTTGCGGCCGCCAACTTACTTGGCGCCCCGTTTTATGGTTATCTCGCTGAACGACTTGAACAGGACCTGAGCGGTCACGCAAAGGATGAGCCCTTTAGCTGGGCGACCCTGATCAAACTAATACCGCGAACGGTGAAACGTGAACTACAAAAATTACTATATTATTTACCACGGGTGATCGCCCTGCTTATACTCGGCTTTATCCCTGGATTGAATGCCATTGTAGCCCTGGTATGGATCATCTTTTCTGCCTGGATGATGGCAGTACAATACATCGATTATCCGGCCGACAATAACGGAATGAGTTTTCCAGATCTGCGAAAGTATTTAAAAACACATCGCTGGGCGGCCCTCGGTTTTGGTGCGATGGCTTTTGGTTTAACCTTGATACCCATCTTGAATCTACTTGCATTACCGGCCGCTGTTTGTGGTGCCGTCGCATTTTGGGTAAACCAAGGTGCACGCAATAATCCATGGCTTGTCAAACAATCAGAGCAAACTGAAATTAATATCTTGGACTAAATGCGCTTAAATTTGAGCGCTAACCTGAGATTTTGCTGCAGGAAAAGACAGTTTGTGCGTCGGGAAGTGGCAAGAGAATTCGCTTCCCTGACCTGGCACGCTATTAACCTCGAGCGTTGCACTGTGGTTTATGAGGACATGCTTGACGATAGCTAACCCCAACCCTGAACCACCCGTTTTAGCATGACGACTTGGGTCTGCACGATAAAAACGCTCGGTCAGACGCGGAATATGCTCCGGTGCAATCCCGCACCCGTTATCTTTCACCGTTAAATGCCCACCACTGCGATCTTGATCCCAACGCACTAAAATCTGACCCTCATCCGGCGTGTATTTGACTGCATTGAATACCAAATTAGAGAACGCACTGCGTAACTGATTTTCCTCACCCAGAATATTGGCTTGGCTTTCGCAAACAAGCGTGACTGTGTGTTGACTATCTGCACTAAACAGCTCGGCATCCTTACAAACGGAGGCGAGCAGCGCCTGCACGTCAACCAAGTTCTCCATTTTGTATCGGTCTTCAGTCTCGTATTTCTCCAGGAGCAATAAGTCGCTGACTAAGACCTCTAATCGCTGCGTTTGGCCAGACATTGTTCGAATCGGACGCTGCCATTGCTCATCAATGTTCTCTGCATCCGACATGGTCTCTAAATACCCATGAATGACCGTCAAGGGTGTACGCATCTCATGCGAGACATTACTGACGAAATCCTTACGCATTTGCTCTAAGTGATGAATACGGGTGACATCTTGCGCCACAATGAGCCTATCTTCGGCGCCAAATAGGGTGATGTGCACACGCAACACAATATTTGGATCGACGGATGAGTTCAGCTCAAGATAATCGTCGTAACGTTTTTCATTGAAGTAACGTTTAAAGTCTGGGTCGCGCACAAGGTTCGTGATCAACTGGGCGACATCGGTCTCATCACGAAAGCCAAACAATTGTCCTGCCGCATCATTCCACCAATCCATTTGCCCTGCACCATTCGTCATGATCACGGCATCTTTCAAGGCGTTTGTTGACGTTCGCACCCGCTCAATCATGCCTGTCAACCGATTACGGGTCACCTGATTTTGTTGTTGTATATGATAGAGCCCTTCGAACAAATCTCCCCAGAGGCCATAGCTTTCGGGAACGCTTTTATCAGCAGATTTATCATACAGCCACTGATGCAAACGCACTGACTGGCGCGTGCTCCACAGTACACAAGCAATTAAAAAAACAACGAGGGTCCAGGCGAGTTCACCGATCACAAGCCCAACGATAATAGTTGCTATAAATGCCCATCCAAAAAACTGAATATAGCGAGCTGCGCGTTTATGCATGAATAGCATATGTCCTAGGATTTATTATTTACGCATAGTATAAGTTAATGCGCGGTTTTGGTAGAAAAACGATAGCCGGTTCCACGCACCGTCTGCACCAAATAGTCATGGGCGGCGCCCAGTGCTTTGCGTAACCGACGAATATGCACATCGACAGTACGCTCTTCCACGTAAACATTACCGCCCCACACCAAATCTAGCAATTGCGCGCGCGTATAAACACGGTCCTGATGCGTCATGAAAAACTGCAGCAATTTATATTCTGTTGGCCCCATGGTTAGCGGCGATCCATGCGCACTGACCCGATGCCCAATCGGATCTAGGACAAGACCCTCAATGTCGATTTCACTCTCAACACCCTGCGGGGTCGCTCTGCGTAGCACGGCTTTTAAGCGGGCAACCAGTTCACGTGGTGAAAATGGTTTTGTGATGTAATCATCTGCACCCACCTCTAAGCCCTGAATTTTATTATCTTCTTGCGTTTTCGCCGTGAGCATTATGATTGGAATTTCTGCGGTTGACTCGTCGCGTTTCAACCGGCGAGCGAGCTCTATGCCCGTCGTTTCTGGCAACATCCAATCTAATAAAATCATATCGGGTCGCTGATCAACGATTGTTGCATACGCATCACGCGCATTTGACGCCTCGAGACACCGATAATTTGCCATCTCTAACGCGACCACAATCATTTCCCTGACGGGTGCTTCATCGTCCACAATAAGCACTGTTTTATCCGACATATGTCCTACCTTGACGCTCAACCCGAGCGCGTTGTTAATTCTGATTCGACTTTACTTAACGTTTATTACATAGCGGAAGTGTTACAAGCAGATGACAGTCTAAAGGAACGCCCGGGCAGGCAAACCATAATGCAGACTAGACAAGATAATCGAACAGTAAGCCTGCGAATACTACCGCGCCAACATGGTTATTATTCAAAAACGCTCGAAAACAATCTTCTCGATAACGCAGGCGTATAAGATGCTGTTGATATACAAACAAGGTCGCGGCACACACAATCCCTAAGAAATAAAATTGGCCGAGATCGAGCTGATCACCAATCATACATAACGCCAGTATTACTAACACTTGCAGTATCGCAATTATCGAACGGTCTGCCGAACCGAATAAAATAGCGGTCGATTTAACCCCTATTTTAAGATCGTCATCTCGATCCACCATCGCGTACATTGTGTCATACGCAACGGTCCATAATAGTGTCGCCGTGAATAACAGCCAAGCAACTCTAGGCACGGATTCGGTCACCGCTGCAAAGGCCATCGGAATCGACCAAGCGAAGGCCGCACCCAAAAAAACTTGAGGTAAAAAAGTAAAGCGTTTCATGAAAGGGTAAATCGTCGCTAGAGCCAGGGCCCCAAATGACCAGAAAATCGTTTGCATGTTTAGTTGCAACACAAGCAATAACGCAATGGAACAGAGCCCAACAAAAAATAGTAGCGCCTGCTTAACCTCGATCAAGCCAGTGGCTAAGGGTCGTTGGTGAGTTCTTTCAACACGACCATCAATATCGCGATCGGCAACATCATTAATCACGCAACCCGCCGCTCGCATGGTAATCGCACCCAACACAAAAACGAGCAGAATTGGCCAACTCGGCTTACCTTCGGCGGCCAACCAAAGCGCCCATAACGTCGGCCATAAAACGAGAAATGTGCCAATAGGTTTATCAAATCGTGCGAGCCGCCAATACAGCCAGAAGCGGCTATCATTGCTTGGCAAAATACGTTGCATAAATCCAAACTCAGGCATGGTAATTTAGTATCTCTGGCAAAAATGTTTCACTGACCAATAAGGCTTTGTTATGCAGCGTAAAGACCGATCGTCTCGCATAACCCAACTGATGGATATTATCGTTAACTTTAGCCAGTTCTATCGGCCCGCGCCGCATCGCCCTCGACGCAAATAAATAGGCACCCAAAGGCCGCGTGCCTAAGTGCTGCAATTGGCGCTCCTCACCTGACAAAGTGCTGCAAGGGATAACGCTGCGAGCACAAACCCAGACTTTTTCAAAACACAGCAATTCGACTTCCCGAATCAAGGCTTGCTCACGGCTCTTTATACCCAATATGCGGCTTTCATCATGGCTAGGTATCGCCCAGCCATAGTGTTTTAAGTTGACCCGAAACTGGCCACTCGAGGCGCGAATTAGACGTTTCGTCAGCGACCCTCTATCCAATACCCAGGACCGCCATTCATGAGGCATTGCATGCTCAGGAACCCGGCGATAGCTTCGCCAATTTGAACATGCTTGAATCACGTTTACTCCAAAAAACCTGATAGCAGGCAAACAAAAGTGGGTGGGTAATTATAGCCAGGACAAGCCGGATGAACCAAGTACCAATTGTGCTCAAAGCTAGGATTCGCTACATTACTCGGCTTCCAAATCTAATAATACATTCTGGTGATGAGTATGAAAAAATGGCAGTGCGTTGTATGCGGACTAATTTATGATGAAGCTGAGGGTTGGCCGGATGACGGCATTGACCCCGGAACCGCATGGGAAGATGTTCCAGAAGACTGGGAGTGCCCCGACTGCGGTGTTGGCAAAGAAGACTTTGAGATGGTAGAAATTTAATGGCTGAGCAAACGCCTATTGTTATTATTGGGAGTGGTCTAGCCGGCTACTCCCTCGCACGTGAATTCCGCAAACTAGACAAGCAAAGTCCCCTGATGCTTATTACACGGGATGATGGCGCTTCTTATTCAAAACCGATGCTCTCAACCGGGTTCACGAAAGGCAAAGATGCAGAGGCGTTGATGATGTCGAGCGCAGCGAAAATGGCTGAACAGTTAACGCTTTCCGTTCGAACACACTGCGAGGTTGAACGCATCGATGCAAGCTCACGCACACTCTTTCTCGATGACGGTGAACAGCAATACAACAAACTGATTCTCGCCACGGGCGCCAGCGTCAATAAAATCAAGTTCCCCGGCAGCGACTTAAATGGCGTTGTCTCCATAAATGACCTCAACGATTACCGAAACTTTCGGGCACTTGCGACAGGTAAGAAGAAAATTCTCATCATGGGCGCCGGATTAATTGGATGTGAGTATGCCAATGATCTGCTTATTGGCGGCTATGAAATTGAAATTATTGACCCATCGCCCGCTCCACTAAACGGTTTAATTCCCAATGAAGCAGGCAAAGCCGTGTTGAAAGGCTTAAGCGACGCCGGCGTAAACTTCCATTTAGGTCGCAGTATTAGTGAAATTCAAGAAACGAATTCAGGGCTGTGCGCGACACTCGACAATGGCGAAACATTGGAAGGAGACCTCATCATTTCGGCCATCGGTTTGCGGCCTAACACACGACTTGCTGAGACTGCCGGCCTCGCCTGCCGACACGGTATTCAGGTTGATCGCAGCCTACAAACCAGCAACCCAAATATCTACGCACTAGGAGACGGTGCTGAGGTCGATGGACATGTAATGCTTTACGTTTTGCCGCTGATGGCGAGCGCTCGCGCATTGGCTAAAACGCTTGCGGGTGAGCCCACACAAGTTCACTACGGCGTCATGCCCGTCGCAACCAAAACGCCCGCTTGCCCCGTTATCGTGTCACCACCACTTACCAATGAAGGCAGCTGGCGGTTTGAATCTGATGGATTAAACGTGAAAGGCCTTTTTGAAGATGAGCAGGGCGAACTGACTGGGTTTGTCCTAACCGGTGACTGCATTGCAGAAAAACAGATGCTTGCTAAACAAATCAAAGGTATACATGACAACTAGATCGCCACTCGGTTAAAACTATCTAAACAATTACGCTTTAGTTAGTAGGCCTTCTTTCACTATCACTGCGAGAAGGTCTTTTTTATACTCCGAGGCATGAGCACAACACAGCAAGCAGCGCGAACCCTACTAAAAAAATCGCGAACAGACTCCCCTGAAAAAAAGCGACATACTGGATGGGAAATGAGTGCTCAAGACGCGTTACGCGTTAACTACTTGACCTATGAGATCGATGAATTGGTCACCAAGCCCCTCCGAGTCGCCTCTTCAAACCACTAAATAACTTGTCAGTGCGCCGCAGGTTGTTGCTATGATAAACCCCTTTTTATTTTACACAACGGACCAGTTGAATGATCGAGGTACTCCAACAACTTATCGATGTCCTCAAACTTAAGCAGATTGACGAGCATCTTTTCGAAGGCTGTAGCGAAGACTTAGGGTACAAAAATGTATTTGGTGGGCAAGTTTGCGGCCAAGCAATGATGGCCGCCTATCAATGTATTGATGATCGTATTGCGCACTCAATGCATGGCTACTTTTTACGCCCGGGGGATCATGCCTTACCCATTCAGTATGAAGTTCAAGTCCTGCGAGACGGAGGCAGTTTTTCGGCACGACGGGTGATCGCCAAGCAACATAATAAAGAGATCTTCACCTTAAATGCTTCATTTCAAACCAAAGAAGCTGGTTTAAATCATCAATTTGATATGCCCGATACAACGGATCCAGAAGTACTCTTATCTGAGCTTGAAATGCGACGTCGCTTCAAGCATCTAATCCCTGAAAAGTTGCGCGACCAATTCACGCGTGATCGCCCCATAGAGATTCGCCCTGTAAATCCTGTAAATTACTCAAACCCAGATGTGCGCGCACCCTACAAGCAAAATTGGTTTCGAGCCGTTGCCGATTTACCCGATGATTTAGCCTTACACCAATGTATTCTCACTTACGCATCGGACTTCGGCTTACTCGGCACCGGTTTACTCCCACACGGCGTGAGTTTTGCCCAAAAAAACATGCAGGTGGCGAGCATTGACCATGCACTTTGGTTTCACCGCCCATTCCGTGTCGACGAATGGCTTTTATACGATATGGACAGCCCCAGTGCGTCGGCAGGCAGAGGCTTCAACCGGGGCAACATATACAACCAAAAAGGCGAGTTAGTCGCCTCAACGTGCCAAGAAGCACTAACGCGTAAAAAACCGAAAGAGTAAGATCCACCTTGCCAATTATAAGATTCGGAGCGATGATTAAAAAACGACGTAGTAATCAGTTAAGGAGCGCAGCATGAGCAGTGCAGAAGAGAGTAGACAAGCCAAGTTAATTAGCGAGCTTCGCGTATTCATACGCAAAGTACTCAGCGATCCAAGTGTTGCCCAAACCTGTATGGATATCGCGCGCAAGCATCAAGGCCAGCCAGACGCGAGCCGCAGCATTGCGGAAGAAATTAGCGCCCAAACCATTGTTCGCATTCCGGAAGAGCACACGGATGCGGACAAGATGTTCCTGGATATCATTCACGAAGTATTAGATGATGAGGCAGCCCTCTACTGAGCGTCAGCTCGAAGCGTCGCCCATCGCGGAAAAAGCTTGGCTTTGATTAATTGCCTGATCACGCCAAGCACATAGTTGCTCGTCGCCACTTACAATCTCTAATTGCTCTGCGAGCACGTCAATCAAAATATCGTCCGTTGTTAAAGGATTCGCCAGCACCACGCGAAACACCAAACACGCATTTTCCTTGTAGCATGCGGGCTCTAATCGCGTTCGCGAGACGAACGATAATCCCCTCTCACGCTGAATTTTTTGAATACGCTTCGTCAGCTGATCAAGCAGATTACTGATAGCATGAAAAGTGCTGCTCGCGTCGAGTTCAAGCGTTTTCTGCAATACCAGCTGAACATCACTTGGCGCATAACGATACGTTAAAATATTCAGTTGTGGCGCTGAGATTAATTCAAAATCCGGATGTGCAATAATCGCTTGGGCAAATCTCTTGGCTTTCGCAATGCCTTGATCAATAAGTATTTCATAGCCGCTTCGTGAAATAATATGCAAGCCCGAATGCAGTAACATAGCCATGCCCGGGCGAGAACCCTCCAACGTCGTGCTCCCTAGATCTTTTGAACCCTGACGGATAATGTATTGCGCATGATGCTCGATTGCCTTGATATGCTCCGGCGCTTTAAACACAACCATCCCGCAACCCATCGGTATATAAAGTTGCTTGTGCGCATCGAGTGTTACCGAATCTGCCCGTTCGATCCCCTTCATCAAATGTTTGTGGTGCGATGAGAATAAAGTTGGACCACCCCAAGCCGCATCAACGTGGTAGTAAGCACCATTGGCCTCCGCAATATCTGCCAAGCGATCGAGTGGATCGATGTGACCTGTTTCTGTGGTGCCCGCAATTCCGACAATCGCCATCACTTTTATGTTATTTGCTTTTAAACTAGTGCATGCCTCCACTAATTTATCGAGACAAATGCGGTTCTCAGCATCTGTATCAATCGCGACAATATTCGAGCGCCCAATCCCTAAAACATCGGCAGCTTTACTCAGGGAATAATGACCCCGTCGAGACACTAAGATCGCAGCTCCATCGTAGCCATAGTGATTCAAAGCCGCGAACCAGCCCTCATGCGATAACCCTTTGAAGTTACCTCGAGGCGCAAAAGCTGCATTACGCGCAACCCATAGGGCAGTGATATTCGCGACGGTCCCACCGGAACACATGGCGCCAAGTGCATACCCTGCGTTGTGCATCCACTTCTTATAAAAGGCATCATCTCGCGCGAACACTAAGCGATGAAAATTTGCGAGCACTTGACGCTCAAGTGGCGTAAATACCTTCGAAGTTTCGGTCTTAACAAGATTTTGATTCAAAGCAATCATGATCTTTGACAAGGGCAGCATGAAATATGGCAAAGCTGTTGTCATATGGCCGATAAAACTTGGGGAAGCCGTATGCACCGACTGTGCGACGACTTTATCCAATAAAAATTGCGTGTGTTCAGACACGAATGTCGGCTCTTCAGGGATTTCGGAATGGCTAAAATCCGCCTCTAGGTCTTGCAACTCTTGCTCTACGGCAACGATATGAGATTGCAAAAATCCGGCAAGATTCTGAGAGACATCCTGATCGATCTGACCTAATGTGGAATCTGGTGCCTCTGGTATAGTGAAAATGCGGTACATACTTTCAATACTGGCACGCGCAAGCTTGTGTTCTGAAGTAGCTATTTTTCTTGCCTCCCACAACTAACAAAGCCGGCAAATGGCCGGCTCAATTATGTTAACCCATCCGCTTAAAATGAAAAGAAGGATTTTTCACCAGACTTACGAATCTCTTTCTCACCTTGCCACTCGAGCAAGCCACTTTCGAGGTTGATCAATTTCAGGGTGAACTTGTAATAAACGTCTTTGGTGTCGTTAGCACGCTTAACGATGCTTGCTAAATTACCATACAGCATTAACTCAGCGCCGGTCTGTTTACCAAAACTTGCCGCTTTCGCTGGATCAACGAGCCCACTGCCGAGCTGAAAATTCATCTGCTTTTTCAAGGCCTCAACGGCTTTCATATCAACAAACCGAAACTTACCGGACTTTAGCAATTTCGTCGTGATGGTATCGGTAACAGATTCCGTGTCGATATGTTCCGTTGTTTTATTCACAATCCGATCGACCACGACAACTGGACGTTCACCTGCGGTCATCTCCTGCACAGGTGGAAAGGCAAGCAGATCATCGACCAATGCTGACGCAATAACTTGCAAGTCGGTGGAACCAAAATCTGTCGTCACCGTTTCAACGGCGGTTGCATCGCCATACGACACTTTCGGGTCGCTTGCACAAGCGCTTAGTAAAAGAGAAGCGGAGACCGCCACCAACCATTTCATATTACCCATACCTTTTCCTCATTCAGACTAATCTTGTACTTGAATCGTGAAACTTGTGACGCTTGCATTCGGCGCAACGGCCTGCACATTTAACTGTTCCTGCGGCGTAATGACCGCCGGCGTCCATGGCCGGCCACCGAGGGCCACCGCGAAACCATCTTGGTCTAGCCACTTTACTTTATATTGAAACGAAATGGTCTGTCGGGACGCATTTTTTAGCGTTGCTTGGATACGTAAAAGATCCCCTGCTTTTGTCGTTTTTGTGTCGATAATCTTCAAACTTGCAGCCAAAAATCCACTATCTGACTCTAAAATCTCTTTTTCTTTCTCCCCATCGATGGCATCAACACGTGCGGTTTCATTAACCGCGCACGCTGAAAGAAGAAGTACAAATAACAGAAAATAAAATTGCCGTAGTCGCATTATTACCACCTCTGCTGAGCTGTCATTAAACCTAACGTCATAACAAAAAACTTTGCGGGATAAGTTTGCCGCCAACATAAACCACTCGCAGATACTGCGTCTTACCCGCCTTTATGTCCAGCACTGTATCGAGCTTTACGCCATGCGCTTTCATCGTTACCGTTTGTCTGCCAGGCGTGAGATTGAAACGTTGGGCTTGCCCTGTCATGGGCAAGGTCGACCAAGAACGAAGATCAGCGCGCTCGGTTACAAGATTTACAATGTTAACCGCAAGCTGCCCCAAGTCACCTAACTGCTTTCCCGTCTGCTTCTGTAATTCATATTTCGTGTAGGCTCTCAAGGTTTGTCTCAATAAAAGACTCGGTAATTGTTCCTTCAAATCCTTTGCCGCCAATGCATTATAACTCGCTAGACTTTCCGTCTTACCCAGCAATTTTTGCGACTGATATAACGATAACGATACGCTCGGTGGTACACCACTCGCGGAGTAAAAGGGCATGCTAATTTGTAACCAGCCATCATTTGCCGTCGGCACGCTCAAGTTAAATGCTTCTTTCGATTGCACAAAGCCCTCCTCAAACAAGACGACCAAGGTACCCTGGCCCGCTTTGGGGCTATTGTTGGCGCTCCGTTTATCAGAACCATTTACGCGCCGAATATCTTGTTTGAGCATTTTGCTCGAGGGGTTAATCTCCAGCGCTTTTTTATAGTCGACGAGCGCTGCGTTTAAATCCCCCTGCGCTTCCCAAAACGAGGCCGATGTGTAAAAACTGTAGGCATTTTGAAAGGAGCTTTTAAGCGGCCCAGCCAATGTATCTAAGCCATTGAATTCATTGTCGATACTACTTAAGTCTACGCTCTCTTTCGCCGCCTCGCTGTGTGCTTCGGCTATTTCTTTCTCGTGCGCCTCAGCCAAAATACGCTGCTCGAGGGCAAGCTTACGAAACTCTACGGCGGCGCCTTCAAGATCATTCTGCGCCCAATAGTTCAATGCTTGATAATGATGAATTGCAAGGCGCTCGTAACCTGCGCCGCTATATGGAATCGCAGTGTCGTTGGTAATTAACGAAACACCATCGCGAACACTTCGACCAATCGACACCTTGGCTTGCAAATCTTGCTGTTCAAAATCCGCTATTGCACGTGAAAAACTTTGCTGACTGCGCTCAAATTCACTATTCAACTGGGCCAAACGACCACTTTCCATCAGGTAAAGTAGACGATCAGCATCTTCAAACTGCTCGTCTAACTCAGCAAGTGACGCGTCAATCGCCGCACTTGATTGGGCCAAACTACGCTTATAACCCGCTGCAACTTGTGGATACCCCAAAAAAGATGTGCTCACACAGGCGGTTAATATGCACGCCATCGTCGTTAGACTTACCAGCTTTATTATTGGGTAGAAAACGTTTTTTAACATACTGGGTATCATAACCCTAAAATCATTATTTTCATCTAAAGAAGTGCCAAGGTATCCTATTGGTCCTTGCACCACACTGATTTAATTCATGTCTCGCACTCAACATCTAGATAATTTGCGTTCTGAAGCGGCAAAACGTCAGCATCGCGCGATTGTGTGTGTTCAAGGCGAACAAACATGGGCTGATCAGCAAGTCATCGAATTGGATCTCTTGAGCTCACAACATTTGATCGTTAGTACACGCGCTTCCTATACAAAGAATGAGTACTGCGTTGCAGACTCGACCTTTAAACAACAACTCGGTAACGAACACACCCTTATTCTGTGGGACGGTTTTTCTGGCTTTCATCCTGACGCGCTGGCAGCAATTAGTGGCACATTGGCGGGAGCAGGATTATTTGTCATGCTCCTGCCAACAACAGAAACGCTCGCCGCCAGCATCGACCCTAGCTACGCCAAGATGTGTTCAAAAAAGTTATTGACCGAATGCGGCACACACTTTTTAGATCGCATAGCCTACTATTTTTGTAACGCGCCATTAAGCTTGCAAATAAAACAACATGAGCCAGATCGTTATATCCCTTCAGTCCTTGAAACAAAAAATTTAAGCCCGTTGAAACACCAGCTGAACGATTCGAATCGTTTGAAAGGAGACCAACATCTGGCCATACGAGCCATCGGTCAGGTCGCCAATGGTGAAGAAAATCGACCATTAGTGCTCAGCGCAGACCGTGGCCGAGGCAAAACTAGCGCTCTGGGGATTGCGACCGCAAATCTGTTAGTCAACGGAAGGTTTACCTCACCCATTTTCATTACAGCACCCAGTCCCGGTGCAGCCTCGCAAGCCTTTAGGCATTTTAAGCTACATGCCGCGAAGCTGAATAACGCGCGGAAGATGCTATTTAAATTCATTGCGATCGATGAATTGCTGGCGACCCAACCGAGTGCGTCTCTTATACTAGTTGACGAAGCAGCTAGCTTTCCTGCATCACTCTTACAGCAAGTACTTAGTCGATATCCTCGCTGCGTTTTCTCATCGACGATGCATGGTTATGAGGGCAGCGGCCGAGGGTTTGCCATTCGCTTCACAGCGCTACTTAATACGCTCACACCGGACTGGTCAGCATTGCATTTGAGTCGCCCGATTCGCTGGGCACAGGATGATCCACTCGAGCAAACAATTTTCAATTTATTATGCCTAGATGCAGAATGGGAAATTGATCTTGATAAGCGCAAGTCCTTAAATAAAACTGCTATTACTATTCAAAATATCTCTCAGAATCATCTCGCTTCAGATGAGGCTTTGTTAAGACAAACTTTTGCATTATTAGTAAACGCTCACTATCAAACAAAACCCTCTGATTTAAGAATGCTATTAGATCACCCGCGTATCAATATCCTCATCGCGACCCATTCAGAACAAGTGCTCGCCTGTCTACTCACCATTCAGGAAGGTAACTCTAACGATGATGCATTAAACCAAGCGATTGTAGCGCAACATCGGCGTCCTGCCGGTGACCTCGTGCCGCAAGCAATGGCGAATGTTTCGGGGGATACCCAATGGCTTGAACTGAAATCCCAACGTATTATGCGTATCGCCGTGCACCCTGAAGTTCGCAGACAGGGACTGGGGCGTCAACTTGTCCAAATTTGGGAAACTCAAATAAATACGATGGATTATATGAGCGTCAGCGTCGGGTTAACTCCAGACCTTGCGCCCTTTTGGACGGCCTTAGGTTTTGCACCCATTCATATTGGTTTCAAGCAAGATAAAGCCAGCGGCACCCGCTCGGTAATCTACGCTAAGGCGATAAATAATCGAACCAAAATGCTCATTCAGGGGCAGTGTAAGCACTTCCAAATTTTTCTCCGACACCAACTCGCAAGAGAACTCACCACCTTCGATCCGGCGCTCATTCCACACTTACTTGAAAACAACCAACGTGCACTGGAACAAACGCCGCATGAGATCATGTCTGCCGTTCAACGTTATGTGAATAACGAGCTTAACGAGTTTGATGCCAGCGTAGCACTGCATACCTTTCTAAAAATCAATCACGCAAATTACAAACGGCTCGACGCCAACTTACAAACCTTGTTAGATATTCGAATATTGCAGGGAAATAGCTGGAAAATGTGCCTAAATACTATGAAAATTCAAGGAAAAAGAGCAGGAGAACAATTGCTGAAATCGGCCTTTGAATCACTATTGGCATTCTCTGGAGAAAACGTCGGCGAGTTAAAGACTTAAACCGTAAAGCTCGAACCGCAGCCGCAAGTGGTCGCCGCGTTTGGATTGTTTATCACGAATTGAGCGCCCTTTAGGCCTTCGCTGTAATCAACGGTTGATCCGACTAAATACTGATAGCTCATTGGATCAACGACCAGTTTTACACCCTGATTTTCGATAACGGTATCATCTTCCGCCTGGTCTTCATCAAACGTGAATCCATATTGAAAGCCTGAGCACCCACCACCGGTGACATACACTCGTAATTTTAGCTCTGGATTTTCTTCTTCCTCCACTAGCGTGCGCACTTTGGTGGCCGCCGCGTCCGTGAAGATAAGAGGAGAAGGAATGTGTGACTCTACAACAGTCATATTTACTCCGGTAATGACTTAACGCCGGCAATTATCTTCTTAACCAAGTAAGACAGTCAAGTATTAGACATGCTATCAGGCACGGCTTTTAGGGAAACAGGATCTGAATCTTGCGTTTCTTCAGAGGCGCCATCGCTCTCATCTGAATTTTGATTGGGTAATGAAATTGGTTCTTTATTATGCAGCAGATTGCCATTGACCTCTGCACCCATCGCCATTTCAATTAGGTGGTAATAAACATTGCCTTTAATGGAGGCATTTTCCGCTAGCTCAATGTGCTTCGATGCGTACACATCACCGTGTACTGTGCCATTTACAATAATATGTGGTGCATAGACGTCACCATCGACCTCTCCCACATCGCTAATTCTCACAACCGCCTCACTGCCATCCGAGGCGCGAATCGTGCCTTTTACAAGACCGTCAATGTGCAAGCCGCCCGAGAAATGTAAATCGCCTTCGATACGACATTTATCACTGATCAACGTATCGTAGTTTACGTGCACGGGCTTGAAGATCGCCTTATGCTTTTTCTTACCCCACATAATATTCTCTCTCCAAAATTAACGATTCGGCTCAGTTAAGAGCGCTAGCCAAGCAATACTTTGCTCAATACGAGACGCCTTTTTGCCCCGCGTCTGCGCCACCACTTGAATTTGTTCCGGACTAAACCCTTCAGGTAATACAAGTTTACCATTAAATTCCTGAAAGTAGCGAAAGCGAAACGTAACGCCCAGTTCTGCAAGGTCTTCAGAAATATCCCGCAAGGCAATCACTTCTTGCGCACCATCTCGCGAACCAAGTAAGTTTACAGCTAACACACCAGACACATAAGCCCTATGATCAGACACTTGTGTCAACATAATTTTATATGCATAGGCTTGCTCACCCGGTAGTGACGAAATTTCGATACGTTCTAATTGCAAACCCTTGGCGTTATCCGCCGGTGCCATAATATTCTTATAAAAGGTGATATCTTTTTGCAGCTGGCTCAATTCCGCATTTAAGCGATTAAGTGTCACTTGAATTTCCTGCTTTGCATGGCGATCAACCGCCTTACTGCTCTCCAAATTGGCCACTTGCTGCCGCAAACTCTTTTCCTCTGCCTGCAAACTTTGATGTTCAATTGATAAATTGGTCAGTTTTGACAGCATTTGGCTATAGCGTTTTTCGGAGGTAAAGGCACCTAAATAGTAGTTTGTAAAGGCCGTCAGCAGTAAAAGCACCAGCACCAACAAAATTTGTCTGCGTCCTTTACCTGGCGCATGCTTTACCAGAACGAGCTTATCTTTCGAAGCAGGCATACATTGATTAACCGTTACGGGGACAGGGGCACATGTGACAACCCACATGCTTCGTCGAGATCGAACATCAAGTTCATCGCTTGGATGGCTTGGCCTGACGCACCCTTCACGAGGTTATCTATCACTGACAAAACGATCAACATATCGCTATTAGCTTGTTTATGGAGCGCTAGACGACAAATATTGGACCCTTTAACGGAACGCGTTTCAGGGAGAGACCCGAGCGGCATCACATCCACAAATGGCTCGTCTGCATAGCGCTCTTCAAATACGGCTTGAAGCGCCTCCATCGTCTTATTCAAACCTTTGGCATTCAAAGGGGCATACAGCGTTGCCTCAATACCTCGAATCATCGGCACTAAATGCGGAACAAAGTTCAAATTGACCGGCTCGCCCGCTGCCTGCGTCAACCCCTGTTCAATTTCCGGGCGATGCCGATGACCAGAGACAGCATAGGCCTTAAAACTATCAGCACATTCCGCCATCAAGCTCGACACACTCGCTTTTCGACCGGCGCCACTCACACCTGACTTGGCATCTGCTATTAAGCCTCTCGTCGCAATCAAACCCTGCTCAAGTAACGGAATGAAGCCCAGCTGAATTGCGGTTGGATAACACCCAGGGCAGGCAATTAAACGCGCCTTTTTTATGGCGTCACGGTTTACTTCAGGCAGACCATAAACGGCCTGATCAATGAGTTCCGGACTCGCATGTGCCTGCTGATACCATTCTTCCCAAACATGCTGATCTTTTATCCTAAAGTCAGCGGACAGATCGATCAGCTTCGCAGTCGTTGCCAACATACTCGGCATCATCGCTTGCGCCACCCCATGCGGTGTCGCAAAGAAGATAACATCGCAGTCAACTAACGATTCAGGATCTGGTGAGCAGAAGGGGATATCGACAAACCCACGCAAATTAGCAAACATGCTGCTCACTGGCTTACCCGCGTCGCTGCGCGATGTGACAGCATGAATACTTACTTCCGGATGCATGGCTAACATACGGAGTAATTCCGAACCCGTGTACCCGGTCGCACCGACGATTCCGGCCTTAATCACTATAGTCTCCTTAATATGTTTCAGCGTCAGGCTAAATCCGCATAGTGTAACATGGTCACGATATAGAGTGTGCACACGCTTTAGTCGTATCGAACAACGCGCTAAACTCAGAACATGCTCAATTTAAACATTTAAAACCGATGTCACTTAAACACCGCTTTGAAAACTACACGCAGCTATTCAGCAATCGCTTGTCTAATGTCGATGCATTGCCTCAGCTTGCTATTTTGGGCTTGCTCTCGGGCATTGCCACAGCCGTTATTATTCTTATTTTTCGATTCTGCATTGAATTTCCGCTCAGCTTCTTTTTACCCAATGGTGACCCAGAAAACTTTGAAGGCTTATCGGGAAGCTTACGCGCCTTATTGCCACTCTCAGCTGCAAGTATTCTTGCTATCACTTGGTACAAGATAAAACCGCCAAATAGAAAAGTAGGGGTTTCACTGGTCATGGAGCGTCTTAATTATCATCAAGGTTATATCTCAGGGCGCTCTTTCTTTGCTCAGTTTTGCGCGGGGGTTGTCTCCATCATCGGCGGGCTGTCTTCCGGCCGAGAGGGTCCAGCCGTTCACTTGGGCGCCGCATGTTCCAGCTTGCTCGGGCAAAAAATGCGTTTGCCGAATAACAGCATTCGAACGCTGGTGGCCTGCGGCACAGCGGCGGCGATTTCCGCCTCCTTCAACACGCCTATTGCCGGTGTAATTTTCGCGATGGAAGTCGTGATGATGGAATATACCGTGGTCGGTTTTACACCTGTGGTTATTTCATCTGTCTCAGCCGCTGTGTTGTCACATGCGGTATACGGCGCCGAAACCGCTTTTTTAGTGCCGCATCTCTTCCTAAATTCGTTGCTCGAGATCCCTTATATAATCCTATGTGGTTTTTTGATTGGTGCAATCGGTGCCGCGTTCGTTTTTATAACTACTTTTTTTATGCGTTTTTCTTCTCTCAATATTTTTTATCGCATTCTCATCGCCGGTCTCATTACGGCGGCTATTGCATCGGTGTTCCCACAAATTATGGGCATTGGCTACGATACGGTAAATCTGAGTTTAAATAACACCGTCAGCGTTTGGTTGTTTATCGCAATTGCCGTCGCTAAACTCTTCGCAACATCAATTAGTGCAGGTCTTGGCATGCCAATCGGAGTGATTGGCCCCACCTTGTTTATTGGTGCAACGTTTGGTGCCGCAATGGGTGTAATTGCGCAACATCTGATGCCAGAAATTGCGTCCACGCCCGGCCTTTACGCCATGCTCGGAATGGGGGCAATGATGGGCGCCGTGTTGCAAGCTCCGCTTTCAGCGCTCATGGCCATTCTAGAATTGACGAGCAATCATAATTTCATCGTCCCGGGTATGCTCATGATTGTAACGGCGCACCTTGTTGCGAATACGCTATTCAAACAAAAATCTCTGTTTTTAAGTGTGTTAGAGAAACAAGGCTTAAACTACAATGCGAATCCAACGTTACAAGTATTACGACGTTCCAGCGTCGAGTCAGTAATGGACCGAAAGTTCGCACAAACTGGCCGTTTCCTGGCGCTCAGTGAAGCAAAAGAGCTTCTTCGGTTGAGCCCAACTTGGCTAATTATCGAAGATGACAATCAAATACCCGTCTCACTTTTACCCGCGGTCGATCTCGTGCACTTCCTAGAGACGTTAAAAGATAGCGATGAGCCTGCACATATCGATTTAATCGAAATGCCTGCTCAAAGGAGAAATGCCTTTGCGTTGTATAATCAAGCGACCCTTCAAGAAGCACTTGATCATTTTGCCGAAAAACAATGCGATGTGCTTTACGTGGAAAGACGTGGTAGTACTATATCTCGAATCATTGGCGTCGTGGCACGTACGGACGTAGAAAATCACTACAAATATAAAAAGGTCTAGCATTTTATGCTTTGGGTAAAAGCCTTTCACATTATTGCTATCGTTTGTTGGTTTGCAGCACTCTTTTACTTGCCGCGCCTATTCGTTTACCACGCGATGTCAGACGATGAAATTAGCCAAGCGCGCTTCAAAATCATGCAACGTAAGTTGTATCGAGGCATCGCCACGCCAAGTATGGTGGCAACCGTAATCTTTGGCGTTTGGCTCGTGTCCTATAATATTGAAGGCTATAGGCAATCTGGCTGGTTTCACGCAAAACTGACACTTATTGCCATTTTAATTGGCTACCACTTTTACTGCGGCCGACTCATGAAGCGTTTTGCGATGGATGAGAATAAGCATGGCCATGTGTTCTATCGGTGGTTTAATGAGTTCCCCGTGCTGCTTTTGTTCGCCATCGTTATTCTTGCTGTGGTGAAACCATTCTGACACACGCACCTAAACTATCCGGGCTCTATGTCATCAGCGACCCTAAATTAATTCCTGATCAACGCTTCAGTGAATGCATTGAACAAGCGCTTAAAGGCGGTGCACGCATCGTTCAGTACCGAAACAAGCTTGCAAGTGAAGCGCTTAAACAGCAACAGGCTGATCAGTTAGTGGCCCTGTGTAAGCATTATCATGCGTTATCCATTATTAATGATGATCTCACCTTGTGTTTAAGCTCCGGCGCGGACGGTGTGCATCTTGGTAAGCGTGACGGCAACGTGCAAGAGGCCCGTGAAGCACTCGGGCCCCGAAAAATATTGGGAGTCACCTGCCATGCGGATCTCGACTATGCATTGACTATGCAAACACACGGGGCTGACTACTGTGCCTTCGGGCGCCTATTCAACTCAACTACTAAACCCGAGGCGCCACCCTGCCCGCTAGAAATTCTGCAAAAAGCACAACAACACGACTTGAAAACCGTTGCTATCGGCGGCATTAATACTACAAACATCGACATTCTCTTACCTTATCGACCATCGATGATCGCAGTGATAGCAGGTGTATTTGGGCAAGCAGATATCCAACATGCAGCGCGCGCCCTCGCAAATCATTTTTAATTGGAGCACGACATGTCTCGTTCTGACGAATTGTTTTTAGACGCACAAAACATTATTCCCGGTGGCGTCAACTCGCCCGTTCGGGCATTCAAAGGGGTGGGCGGTAATCCCATATTTTTTGAAAGTGGTAAGGGCGCCTATCTTTATGATGCGGACGGTAAAGAGTACATCGATTATATCGGCTCGTGGGGCCCTATGATTTTGGGTCATGCAAACCCTATCGTTCTAAACGCTGTTCAAGCTCAATTACAACAAGGCTTGGGGTATGGCGCACCCACAGAACTTGAAACCGTCATGGCCAAAAAGGTAAGCGAACTGGTGCCATCCATCGAAATGGTAAGGATGGTAAGTTCTGGCACCGAGGCAACCATGAGCGCTATTCGCTTGGCCCGAGGCCACACGGGGCGCGATAAAATCGTTAAATTCGAGGGCTGCTACCATGGGCATGCCGATTCATTGCTCGTCAAAGCAGGCTCTGGCGCACTCACGCTAGGGGTACCCAATTCCCCAGGCGTCCCGGCGAGTCTGGCTGAACACACCCTTACACTGCGCTTTAATGATGCTGAAAATGTTCGGCAGGTGTTTGATGACATCGGTGAACAAATCGCCGCCATCATTGTCGAGCCCGTCGCCGGCAACATGAACTGTATTCCACCATTACCGGGGTTTCTGGAAACGTTGCGGGAGGTCTGTGATCGCCATGGAAGCATCTTAATTTTCGATGAAGTGATGACTGGTTTTCGAACAGCACTTGGTGGAGCGCAATCGGTTTATAACGTGCGTCCTGACCTCACCACATTAGGAAAAGTAATTGGCGGTGGCTTGCCTGTTGGCGCATTTGGAGGCAAAACCGAGATCATGCAATCAATCGCCCCAACCGGCCCGGTATACCAAGCCGGTACCTTATCTGGAAATCCGCTGGCTATGTCGGCTGGTTTCGCTATGCTAACGACTATCTCCGAGCCAGGATTTTACGACCGGCTCACACAACAAACTAAGACGCTGATAGACGGTTTAAAAGCCGAAGCTGCCGACGCGAACATTCCGATGAGCTTTAACCAAGTTGGCTCCATGTTTGGCTTTTTCTTTACGGAAGATGAAACCGTTAGCTTTTACGAGCAAGTTGTGCAGTGCAACATTGAACGTTTCAAAGCCTTCTATCACGGTATGCTTAACGAAGGCATTTACCTGGCGCCTTCGGCATTTGAAGCAGGGTTTTTCTCGAGCTGCCATGGCGATGCTGAGGTCGAAAAAACCGTTCTTGCGGCACGCAAGGTGTTTGCAACGCTCACGTAATTTTGTCGACAGTAGCCCCTGCCTAGGCCTCTGGCGTGTCGGTGACTTCCTCGTCATCCTCCTCGGAGGTCGGGTTTACCAGCTCAATAATCTCATCATTCACATCGTCGCCAAACCCGTAGTTCCAGGTTGGGGATGGCCACATGAACAAGGGTATCCACCCCTGCATTGAAATCACTTTGACATTCCCAAGACGGTCATCACCCTCGCGCACACTGTAAACATCAACACAATGCTTTGGCACAATTCCCAACGAAATAACGTGATAAATGGGCGTTCCGCACTGCAAACCCTTTTGCCAGCCCTGCTCTCTTTCGACAACAAGGTCAGCCTGAGGCCCCGACACCGGTTTAATGTCACCTTGCGGCACAATTTTATAGGACGCGCAGGCAACTAATTTCAAAGCGAGCAGCACGGTAATAAGGGCTTTCATGGTTTCAGGGCTTCTCAAAGTTTAGCAAAATCAAGTCGACGTTGATAATACTGTATCTTTCAGTGCGGTACGAACGACTAGTTAAAATTTTACCAACACAGATAAAAACAACCGATTCGCTTTTCATGTATCTTACAAGATACAAAGCGGTATTTGGTTAACATATTGATAGGATAACTATCGGTAAATGATCATCAACTCAAGCGCCGCAGATATCATTTACGCGTCAGAACCTAATTGATGTGGGTATCTACCAAAAGGGCTGACGCCCCAAGGAAAAAATTGACGACGGCAATGACTTATTGGTTGACACCTTAGTAGAGCCGTTACATGAAGAATATATAGAGGCGAAGCGGGCAGCATTTGCACACACTTAACGTAACGGGCGCTATTCAGTGAGCCAAGCCTCGAGTGCAGAATTAAGAAACATAAAACCCCGCTCACTCAATTTCAACCGAGAAGCGTCAAGTAAGCCGTCAGCCCGCAACTGCTCAAGCTGGGGCGATAAAATGCTTAAGGGCTGTCCCGTTCGCTCAGTGAATAAAGCTTCAGTCACGCCGTCTTTCAAGCGTAAGGCGTTCATCATAAATTCAAAGGGTAAATCCTTTTTACCAACGATCTCTTCACCGACGCGGAAGTTTATGCGAGGTTTCAGGTAATCTTTTGGCATCCTGGATTTACGGTAACGAAGCAGCTCCAAACCATGCTCACCCTTAGCCAAAGACACCTTCGCGTGGGCCCCTGCACCAAT
>ENA-OSET01000633-OSET01000633.1-sediment-metagenome-genome-assembly--contig:-NODE-633-length-38664-cov-31.476611_pt1 | contig 38664 bp, 31 predicted proteins | sample MGYA00237882_ERZ534229 | MGnify/ENA primary metagenome ERZ534229 (study PRJEB26408, sample SAMN06266212) | sediment metagenome | isolation source: Hudson Canyon methane seep mesocosm | place... | reverse complement strand
TTAATTATGTTAGCGATGGTATTTAATCAAGTTGGTTTACCTGTCGAAGGTATTGGCCTGATACTGGGTGTAGACAGAATATTAGATATGATTCGAACCGCCATTAATATTACAGGCGATGCCACTGTCACGTGTATTGTAGCTCGTAGTGAAAATTCAATTGATGATCGAATTTTTCAAGATCCTGATGCAGGTGTCATCACAGATATAGAGCTTCCACATAAGAGCTAATAACTCAGCATTTAGGAATGTAATATTTTTAACCGACCGGTTGTGGAGTCGAGTTCAACTACCAACTGTATATTTTAAAGGCCTGTAGCGTTTTTCGTTACGGGCCTTTTATTGTAAGGATAAATGTAGGGATCACTTAGAACCCTCTATTTCACAGACTTTAAAGTTTTTTTGGTTATGTTTGTTTTAAGTTAACGCGGTTAATCCTTTTCTTTCAATTACATCAAGTAGCTTTCTTGATGCTCCTGTCGGTTTTTTATTCCCTTGTTCCCATTTTTGAACAGTAGACGTACTAATATTAAATAAGTTTGCAAGGGCTGCTTGGCTTAGTTTTAATTTTTTTCGAATAGAAATAATATTTTCCGGACTATATTCTTTAACTTCAGGAATACATAAAGTTTCTATGTTTTTCATCGTTATCTCATCAACTAAGCCATTATTATGCAAATCTGAAATAGTACTAGTAATTGACTTTGCAATTGAATTTCTCATACATCCACCTCAATAAAGCTTCCACTCTCAATTGCTATACTAATTTCTTTTTCTGAAAGTCCTAGTAATATTTTTGAGAGTTCTTTAAAAGCATTAAGTTCTTTTTTAGATAAACTCGACTTTTCATTTTTTGAAAAACCATGAATAAAAATAGCTTTATCTCCTTTTTTGAAACAAACAATCGTCCTTCCGCTACTGCTTTTCCCCTGGCCTTCAAATCGAATTCGTTTTTTATACAGATGACCACCTAAATTAGCATCAAAATCCCCAGACACTACTTCTTCTATTGCTTCAAACAGTCCATTTGAAGCAATATTTTGGTTTGATACCCATTTTGAAAATTGTTTTGTCATTAATTTTCGCATCACTAAATTATAGCACCTAGTGATATAGGTTGCGGTTTTAGAAACCTAATCTATCTTCTAAACAATACTCAGAAAAACATAATACCCAAATCACTTGGCGTATGAAGGGGCGGAAATATTGCGATAGCAAAATTTTGTGGTGTCCCTGACATGATATGGGGGGAGTCCTTTACATTACTTTCTGATAATAAGAAAAAAACCAGCACTTATCCCTAAAATTGCCACAGTCATATCACTATAGGGAAATGTTAAATGAAACAAAAACATGCTACTGCGTAAGATCAACCATAAACTTAAAAGAAATAATCCAATATCCCCTAATTTAGTTTTGATCACATAGAGCAACAATACCACTCCAGCAGTCAACGCCACGGAAGGAATTACCAGTTTTTGATAAGGAAAATGTAAACTGGTCAGGCTCAAAACACCTTGGGCGATTAGCCACAAAGCCAATATAAATAATCCTAAATTTTTCATCCTAAATCCTTAAATATCTTTTAGTAAAATTTGTCCATCAAGATGAGAAAAGGGCTCATATCCTTTCATATCCGGTACGCTATTTCTACCCGCTGTTTCTAAAGCATTAACAATGTATGTAACGCTCAAACTATTAATATCCCTTGATGGCTGATAAACAGCGTCTTCATTTTCTGCAACATTTAAGGCAACAATAAGCTGGCTGTCCATCAAGGCATTCAGTGACTTTTGTACTACCGAAACTGGGAGCATTAGCTCTTCAGCAATGACATCTTTCGAGGCGGGTTCTTTACCTGAAGAAAAGCGCAATACTATGCTATGACATACTTGCAAGGTAATATTTTTTCGTAACGATAAGCTGAGGTTTGAAAACTGCTCATTATGTTTATAGCTATCAAAATTTTGTATAAAAAAAGAAATCTCGCAGCCAAACAAAACGACAACCCAAGCCATTTGCAGCCAGACAAGGAATAAGGGTAAGGCAGCAAAACTTCCGTAAATGGCATTATAGCTAGACGCACCTAACTGTAAGGACAAATAAGCCCATTGTACTATTGAAAATAAAACACCTGTAACTACCCCGGCAATCATCCCTGCTTTAAAGTTGATTTTCTGGTTAGGCATAAAAATAAAAATAAAACTGAACAGCAACGACATAATCACCAACGGTGAAAAACTCATCGCGTAGATCACTAGTTTTGTGCCTAAAGCAGGTAAATGAATGACTTCAACTAACCAGGTAACTTGTGTTTTTACAAAAACCGTCATGCTACTGGACATAATCAATAAAACAGGCGCTAACATCATCAAAGACAAATAATCACTGAGCTTTCTAGCTAGAGGCCTATTGTTTTTAATTTTCCATATATGATTGAATGATTCTTCGATATTACCAATAACTTTAATCACGGTCCAAAACAAGACCACAATACCAATCCCGGCAACTACCCCACCTTTAGTGCTAGATAACATGTTTTGAGAAAACTCAATAAGCTGTAACATCATGGTATCCTGATCAGATGCTTTATCTAACAACTGTTGCTCAAGTTTTTTCTCAAAGCCAAACCCTTTTGCAATGCCAAATAATAGGGCAATCACAGGAACGATAGACAATAAAGAGTACAGCGTTAATGCAGAAGCTCTAAGCTGACAAAGGTCTCGAGCAAACCCTTGTGCAGCCAGTAAGAAAACCTTTAAACAATTAAGGGCCATTTCTGGTGTCTTGCTCAAATTTTTATCAGACATTGTCCAGATATCTTCTTTAATGAAGCGAGTAATGTTTTGACTCATGCTATTATTAACAGTATAAATAAGTTAAACGCATAATAACTCGTATCTAAAAAAACACAAGTATGTCCGTTGCCCACTCTCACTCATCAAAAAACAATATCATTTCCACTGTGCTGCTAATTGTTGCTATTGCTGGATTGTATTTTATTTTTGGACTCTTAGGTTTAGAACTAGCTGTTCCGCCTAGCCAAGCAGGCGCCATATGGCCTCCAGCAGGTATTGCCCTTGCAGCCATGCTGTTATATGGCTGGAGAATTTGGCCGGGTATTTTCATTGGTAATTTTTGTATCAGTGCCTGGGCTTTTGGCTTTGATACCCAGTCTATACAAATATACATTGCAACAGGGACAGGAGGAACACTATTTGCCTACGTTGGCAGTATCCTTATTAAGAAATACGCTAACTATCCTGGGGATCTTATTTTAGATAAAGATATTATGTTGTTCTTACTATTAGGGGGACCCGTAAGTTGTTTAATTCCAGCAACGATAGGTATTAGTGCAATGACCTATGTTGGAATAATCACACCTTCAGAAATTCCTGTTAACTGGATGAGCTGGTGGGTAGGTGATTCTATAGGTGTATTAATTTTTACGCCAATTATGCTGACTATTTTTACACCGAATAGTAGGCTTTGGAGAAGACGACAACTTTCTTTAGGCTTACCTTTAATTGGCTCATTTAGTTTTGTGGTGTTTTTCTTCTTCCATGTTATTACATTAGAAGAGGAACGTAATTTACAGTTCTTTCGAGATAATACTCTGGCTATCACCCAATCAATTAAAAGCGCTATTAATGATCAAATACAATCAACGCGTTCAATTCAAACTTTCTACGCCAGCTCTTTACTTGTTACTAAGCAAGAGTTCATGCGCTTTACCCTGCCTTTCTTATATGAGTCAGAAAAAAATCTCAGTTTTAAATTTTTAGAATACAAGCCTAACAATCAGACTAACAAACAGGGCACAATGCCACTAGTGATTAAACATCATGCACATAGTAACAACTACATGCCTGCAACACCTAAACTATCCGATTCACTATCTGAATCATTGCTGCAAAGTAGCTCCCTAAAAGAAAGGCCCAATATTTTTATCAGTTCTACTGATGGCATAGTCCATATATTTTCACCCGTTTATACACATAAAAATAATGCAGATTATTTTCATAGTGTCATTGTCGCCTCTTTTCCTTTATCGAATATCATTCAATCGGCCATAGAATCAACTAAAGTCAATAACTTAGCAATATCAATCAAAAACATTCAATCTAATAACCTTGTATTTGACTATAAAGAGGCTTTAACTAGTGACTCAACAATCAACTATTTAATTCAATTAGCAGATCAAACATGGCAAATAACTTACTACATGGATACCAATCACTTGCATTCACAAGGGCACTGGTCTATGTGGTGGGTGCTTATCAGTGGCTTACTATTTACTAGCTTGCTTGGTTTGGGTTTACTACTCTTAACAGGCCGTTATTTACGTACAGAAAAAATCATTCACGATAGAACGCTTGAGTTACTCGCCGCAAAAAACAGTGCAGAATCGGCTAACCATGCCAAGAATCAATTTCTTTCCAATATTAGTCACGAACTGCGTACACCTTTAAATGGCATTCTGGGCTTTGCTCAACTGTTAGAAAAAAAGCCCTATTTTTCAATTGAAGATAAAAAACAGCTCAACATTATCAGTCATTGTGGAAAGCATTTGCTAAGTATGATTGAAGATATTCTTGATATTTCAAGAATTGAAACCAATAAAATTATTATAAAAAATGAAGTTTTTGATTTTAATATTTTTATTGATGAACTGCTTTCCATATTCAAACTTAAAGCTCATGAAAAACAACTTGTTTTTTCAGTGAGCAAAGCAGAATTTACTCAACCAGTCTCGGGTGATAAAAAACGTTTAAATCAAATCATTAGTAACTTACTAATTAATGCGATTAAGTTTACTGACAGCGGTAGTATTTCCTTAAGCATTTCCCATGAAAATGAAATATTAGATATATCTGTCACTGATACCGGCTGTGGAATATCACCAACCAACCAAGATGCTATTTTTATCCCTTTTACCCAACTTAATGATAATGATTTTTCTGAACAAGGCATTGGTTTAGGACTGGCAATTTGTCATGAATTAACTCAATTAATGCACGGAACCCTAACAGTTGAAAGCACCCTACATAAAGGAAGTACATTTAATTTCAAAATCCCCTTGCCCTATGCCATACAAACGGGCGAGCAATCCGTTTTAACACCACTAGAAACAGGGAATACATTAAATAAACCACATATTCTTATTGCTGATGATAATGAAATCAACCTTACACTGCTATCATTCATGCTTGAAGAACTTAATGTAACTTATGATACCGCGACCAATGGAGCAGAGGCACTTGCTTTACTGACAACTAATCTATATCAATTAGCACTTATTGACCTAAACATGCCGATTCTTACTGGCTATGAAGTCATTCAATCAATACGAAGCAAAGCCATACCAACACCTGCTATAGCCATCAGTGCATTTGCTGAAAAAGATAAAATTGAGAAAGCACGAAACCTAGGTTTTAATGATTACCTAACAAAACCAGTAGACCAGAAACAACTTAATCAATTAATTAATCACTATGCATCAACTTAAAAAATTATTGCTGTTTTTTTTTCTATCCCCTTACGTTTTTGCTGAAACCCCGCCTGTTTTTAACTTATTAACAGCACCTAAAGATCTATTTCCAGCTAGTAGTAAAGTTAATATTATTAACGACCCTGTCTATAAAACAAGCAAACAATACTTAGCCTACCCTTTAACAAGTATTGTTAATAAATTAGCTAGTCAAACAGAAAAGCCCTTAAAAAATAGCGTCCTCATTTTTACTGCTGCTGATGGGTATGTAGTTACCATGGCATATCAAGATGCGCTACTGGAAAAAGGTTTTATTGCCTTTAAAGATCTCTCAGCAAACCAAAAAACATGGACTGACTTTAAATTTGGCAATGAAATAATCACCCCTGCTCCTTATTATCTGGTTTGGAAAAATCCAAACCTGGACAAATGGCGCTATCCATCTCCATTTCAATTAACTTCCATATCCATCGATTCTGCTGACAGCTATTATTCCCAAGCCTTACCAACTAATAATAATGCCCAAGCCATGGCTGGTTTTAATTTATTTAGTCGTTATTGCATTCGATGCCATTCCATCAATAACACAGGTGGAAAACTAGGACCGGAACTAAATCTACCTAACAACGTAACATCACTCTATACAGAAGAGCATCTTACACATTTCATCCTTAATGCAACAAAGTTCAACGCTTCAACAAAAATGCCTGTCTTTCAAGATATTATCAGCAAAAAAGATACCCTCACCATCCAATATTATCTAAAATCACTAAAAACCAAGCTCAATCCATGAAAAATTTATTTTTAATCTGTACTATTTTCTTACTTAGTATTATTTCCCAAACTAGCTATGCTTTTGACTGGACATCCAACAACGTTCAACTGCTATATGGCAGTGACTTTGAATTTGGTGATCCAGATAGAACCACTGTCACAGTTGAGCATTCCAATGGCTGGAAATATGGACAGAATTTTTTCTTTGTTGATGTGATGGCTAGAAATGATATAGGTACAGAAGTTTATGCCGAAGTTTATAGTTACCTCAGTTTTAATAAAATCACTGGCAGTCAGATTTCTTTAGGTCCTATAAAAGACATTTCATTACTTGCCGGCATTAACTTGAGTAATAAACCTGAAAATGATCATTTTAAAGCCTATTTAGCAGGACTAAGCTTTGATTTATCTAATCAATATTTTGATTACCTACAACTGGATATTGCTGCATTCAAGTCTGATGATGTTAGCCGAAAGTATGGTTTACAATTTACCCCCGTCTGGAGTTACCCCTTTCAAATAGCGTCTGCCAAATTTAAATTTAGAGGCTTCGCTGATTTTAGAACAGGCAATACCAATAATTCAGGTAATTTCAATATTTTAGCGCAACCCCAAGTGCTTTTAGATATTGGTGACCTTACCGGTATTAAAAGTGATACTGTCTTTATCGGCACTGAATACAGCTACTGGCATAATAAGTTTGGGGTTAAAGATGTCGAAGAGTCTGTTGTTCAAGCCATGATCATTGGAATGTTCTAATACATTCACGTGTAAACATAATTTGCTAAAATACTCATATTTATCCAACTAAAATCCAATTTAATCGGTAAAATACCCCCTTTTTTCTTTCTTTAAAATAAATCAACATGCGTACAACTCAATTCCCACTTAGCACCGTCAAAGAAGTCCCTTCCGATGCTGAAATTGCCAGCCATAAATTGATGATTAGAGCCGGTTTAATCCGTAAACTTGCCTCTGGTTTATATACTTGGTTGCCGTTAGGGTTAAGAGTTTTACGAAAAGTAGAAAAAATCACTCGGGATGAAATGGAAAAAGCAGGAGCTTTAGAAGTGCTTATGCCAACATTACAACCCGCTGAATTATGGCAGGAAACAGGCCGCTGGGATCAGTATGGGCATGAACTTGCTCGTTTAAAGGACCGTCATGATCGCGATTTTTGCTTAGGCCCTACGCATGAAGAGATTATCACTGACTTGGCACGGCATGAATTGAAAAGTTATAAACAATTACCTATTAACTATTTTCAAATTCAGACTAAAATCCGAGATGAAATTCGACCACGCTTTGGCATTATGCGTTCACGTGAATTTATCATGAAAGATGCCTACTCCTTTCACCTGGATCAGGAATCTTTGCAACAGACCTATGATGTTATGTATCAGGCATACAGTAATATCTTTGACCAATTTGGCTTAAAGTATCGTGCGGTTATCGCAGATTCCGGCTCTATTGGTGGCGCTGTTTCTCATGAATTTCATGTCTTAGCGGAATCAGGTGAGGATGCAATTGCCTTCTCAACAGAAAGTGACTATGCGGCTAATGTTGAAAAAGCTGAAGCCTTAATGCCAACAACGGTTAGAGCTGAGCCAAGCACTGAATTGATCCTAGTTGACACGCCTAATCAACATACCATTGAGCAAGTGAGCCAGTTCTTTAAGGTATCTGAGCAACAATGTCTTAAAACCTTAATTGTAAAAGGCGAAGACGATACTCTAGTTGCCCTATTATTACGTGGTGACCATGAGCTGAATGAACTGAAGGCAGAAAAAATTGATGGTGTTCTCTCACCTCTAGAGTTTGCCAGTGATGAAGAAATTTCTGCTACTTGTAACTGTAAACCAGGATCAATAGGCCCTATTGGACTTGATATTAAAATTATCGTTGACCGAAGTGCCAGTATATTATCCGACTTTATCTGTGGTGCAAATCAAGATGGTAAACATTACCAAGGTACCAACTGGGAACGTGACCTACCATTATCTCAAATAGAAGATATACGTCTAATCACCGAAGGTGATGCCAGCCCGGATGGTAAAGGCTCTATAACCTTAGCCCGCGGTATAGAGGTCGGTCATATCTTCCAGTTAGGTGACAAATACAGTGAATCCATGAAAGCAACTGTTATTAATGAAGGGGGGAAAAGCCAGACCTTGATTATGGGATGTTATGGTATTGGTATTTCAAGAATTGTTGCTGCAGCAGTTGAACAAAGCCATGATGATAAAGGTATCATCTGGCCTGGTAATCTGGCGCCTTTTCAAGTCGCTCTATGCCCAATGAACATGCATAAATCTGAACGATTAAGAACCGCTATTGACCAACTCTATCAGCAATTACTAGATGCAGGCATTGAAGTATTACTGGACGACCGTAAAGTACGTGCGGGTTTCATGTTCTCAGATATGGAACTGATCGGCATTCCACACCGTATCGTTTTGGGTGATAGAGGTCTGGACTCAGGAAATGTCGAATACAGAGCAAGAACTGATAGCGAAAGCCAGGATATTGCTTTGGATGAGATTGTGGCATTTATCAAAACACAGCTGCAAGATTAAAAAAACCTAATCTATGTAGAGACAAGCCATTCCTCCTATTTCATTTCTTTGTTGTGAAGTGTAGTATGTGGAAATGGCCTATCTTTGGCATAAATTTGGAGCAAACCATGGCACCCACAATTTGGCGCTGGCTAATCTATGGGGTTATTTTCGGACTTTGCTTTCCTTTGGGAGCATTGTCCTTAGATATCATTTTTAGCAACTTGGCCTTTTCCTGGCAGGGTATTAAGCAAGCTTATTCTGACAACTTTCTACACTGGATTATCGTTAGTGCTCCTATTATTTTGGGTTTCACCGGCTTTCTAATTGGTACTAGCAGGTACCATATTGAAAGACAGACTAAAAACCTGGAACGATTGGTTGATGAAAGAACTCAGGAATTAAATAATAATAAGCTTGAACTCAGTGAATTTATCAACAGTGCACCTGTCATGATGTGGATGACAGGTCCCACAGGAAATACTCTCACATTTAATGCTGCATGGTTAAATGATACCAACAGAAATTTAAAAGAGGAGCTATCGTTCAACTGGACAGGTGAAAACATTCACCCGGATGATCGTGATATGTGTCTTTCTTTATACAAGAAAAGCATTACCCAAAAAAAACCCTTTAAACATCAATTCCGTAGTCGTAGAGATATACAAGAACAGTACAGATGGATTTTGGAAAGTGGAATTCCACGTTTTTCAAATACTGGAGAGTATATGGGGCATACAGGTATCTGTCTTGATGTATCAGACCAAGTTGATGCAGAAAAAAAGCTATTTGAGGAAAAAGAACGATTCCAAACATTATTTGAAAAGTCAGGTGACGGACTTGTTTTAGTTGATGAAGGAAAATTTATTGATTGTAATGAAAAAGCAGTAATAATGATGGGCTATGCTTCAAAGGCAGAATTAATGAAAAGCCCAGCCGCCTTATACCCCGAGTATCAACCTGATGGTAGATTGTCGGCTGAAAAATTACAAGAGATGGATGCCATATGCCTCAGTGAAGGAAGTAATCTATTTGAGTGCGTGCATCAAAAACAAGATGGGACTAATTTTTGGGTTGAAGTCTTATTAACTCGACTGGATTATGAAGGTAGGCAAATAATCCACGTTTCATGGCGTGATATCTCGCTTCAGAAACAACTATTAATTGAGAATGAAAAAGTAAAAAACGATGCCATTAAGTCTAATTTAGCCAAGTCTGAGTTTCTATCCTCAATGAGCCACGAATTACGAACCCCCCTCAATGCTATTTTAGGGTTTTCTCAATTATTAGAAATGGGCGATGACGAACACCCTTTATCAGAGGAACAAAAAAGCAGTGTTAATTATATTTTATCGAGTGGCCATCATTTACTCACATTAATTAATGATGTTCTGGAATTGTCTGCCATTGAAGCAGGAAAAATGGTTTTATCTATTGAACCTATACAACTAATCGATGTGATAGCAGATTCAGTGTCCTTAATATCCCCAATAGCAACTAAAGCAAGCATTCATGTTCATGTTTCCTCTGATTTACCCTTAACTGTCAATGCCGATAACACTAAATTAAAACAAATTTTAATTAACTTAATCAGTAATGCCATCAAATATAATCGTAAAGATGGAAGCGTGAAGATTGATTGGAAACCCGTTAAGAATGGCATGGTCAGAGTTAGCATTGCCGATACTGGAATTGGTATTTCAGCAAACAACCAAAAGAAAGTATTTAATGCTTTTAATCGATTGGGGCAGGAAAACTCAAGCATTGAAGGAACAGGCATCGGCCTTTTAGTCACCAAAGACCTCGTTGAAATGATGGCTGGAAAAATAGGGTTTCATAGTATTGAACAGCAAGGCACTACTTTTTGGTTTGAGTTGCCTTTAACAGAAGCATCAGAAAATGAACAAGTTGAGATTGAGATATTAAAAACAGAAGATAGCATAAGTGACCTAGATGGAAATAAAACCATTCTTTATGTTGAAGATAATCCTGCTAATAGGCAATTAATGCAGTCCTTTTTTAAGAGACAAAAAAACTATCATTTAACTCTCGTAGAAACGGGCGAACTCGGGTGGGAAGTCGCACTAGAACAAAATTTTGATTTGATACTGATGGATATCCATTTGCCGGGAATAGATGGCAAAGCATTAACTGAGAAACTAAGAGAAACCAGCCAGTATAAAAACCAGCCAATTGTCGCAATGACTGCAGCTGCAATGACTCACGATATTCAAGCAGCAGAGGGTTTATTCGATGATTACCTTACTAAGCCTGTAGAAATACCTAAACTGCTTAATATCTTGAAAAAACATTTAATCTAATATTATAGTTCATAATACTTCGCTCAGTTACCTGTGCGCTATTACAGCGAACTGTTTTTATCGTAAACAAGACACAGAACAGGCAGGAAGCCAGTTGTGACCATAAGCAAGTTCTGTGACTGTTTCACGCAAGGTGATTTATAAGCTGTTGAATTTATTTCATCTACGTTCCTAAACTAAGGGAGATGGAAACAAAAAATCATCCAATCTTACTGGTCTTTTTGTCCGCCTTTAGCCGTGTAGAAAAGTTGCGTAGCCTGCTATGCGCCTCTTTCTACACGGCTGAAGACAAACAAAAATCCTGCCTAATAATGGATGATTATTTATTTCCAGCTCCCTAGAGTAGAAAATAAGCCCGTAAAATGGTAGAGTTTGAGCTTTTATAACGGCTTATCAAACAATTATAATTATGAAAATGCCTAACAAGAGCAAAAGATTTATTTTTACATTAGTTACCAGTTTATTTATTGCAACATTGCTAACTGCATGTTCGGATGATAAGGCGCAAGAGGAAGCAAAAACAAAAGCACTGCATAATTATTTTGATCATACTCATGGTGATGACGTGAGCGATTTAGTGAAACATAAGTTTGAACATAAATTTGCAGAGCAATGTGTAAAAAGAGAAATTAAGGATTCAGTTAACAAAGAAGATGATAGAAAACGTTATGCGAAACCCTGTCTATGTATCGCAACTCGAATAATGAAAGACCTGACGGCCGTTGAAGCAGAAAAGTTTTTAGTTGAAAAGAAAAGTACGCAATCATTAAAAATGAGTTTTGATGAGGCAGCTTATTTTTGTTTGCAGAATAAAGTCAAAGTTAAGGCACCTGTCTTATTCGGTAGGAAGTGATTTAAAAGGGGACTGTGAAAATGTTATGGATTGAACAAAACTTTATACCAGTGCCTAAAGAATATATAGCCAAGGAAGGCTTGCATTATGCGGTGAGATTGGCGAAGAAGACCCAGCTTGCATCTTTATTGTTTAATATCAGTGGATGGGCTTTAATTATGCTCGGCATTTTGTTGGGTGTGGCCGGTTCGGTATTAGGCGCTGATTCAGTTATGGCGGATGATGATGCCTGGACGCGATTGCTGTCACAGCGAGGTTTGATTTGTAATACTTTCGCTATTATTATTGCAGGTGTTGGTCGCCAGTTATTAGAAAGGGCGAAAGCATCCGCAAAATTAGCCAGCATAGCAACTAAAGCAATCGCTAGCAGTTCAAAATTAACAGAAGCAGTTGATTCCGATAGAGACGCTTATGATGCCTGTGTGCTGGCAAAGGCAATCTGGCTGGAAAAGCGTACAGATGATGGGCAGCTTAATGAAATAATGAATAAGTTGGGACAGACGAGCTCGACAAGACAAGCAAAATAACTTTCATGGTTATGTGCATATCACGGGTTGCTTCCACTCTGTTTCTCAAGATGCGGCATTAATACATTCATGTTGCTTGGTGACAGCAACCCTGCTGTCACCAGCCTTGAAAAACAAAGTGGAAACAGCTTTGGAACACCTGTTGTTTGATTATGGTCATGATGGTTTTTTACAGGGTAACTGTAGGGTCATCATCGTACTTTAGCCTTCTAGTTTTACAATGTAAGTTATATTAGTCTCGACTAAATACCCACTCTTTATCAGAGGATAGCGATTCATTAAAAACATAATTCGCTTCATTAAATGATTTAATTTGTTCTGCATCCGTTAAGCGGCTTTTAATAATAAAGTTTGTCATTAGGCCGCGGGCGCGTTTAGCGTGAATGCCAATCGTTTTATAAGTCCCTGCTTTATTTTCTTTAAACGCTAAATTAAGTGTCTTTGCATTTAATACTTTAGCTTTAATTACCTTGAAGTATTCATTAGATGCCAGATTAATTAATAAAGGTTCTGGGTCGTCAGCAAAGTCTTGATTAAGTAGTTCAGTAACCTGAGTATCCCAAAATTCGTATAAATTTTTCCCCTGCGAGTTTTTCAATTGGGTTCCCATTTCCAGTCGATATGGCTGGATTAAATCTAATGGTCTTAGTGCGCCATAAAGCCCCGATAAAATACGCAAATGCTTTTGTGCAAAAGAAAAGTCATCAATTGTATAATTATCTGAGTCTATTCCCCCGTACACATCGCCCTTAAAAGCTAATAAAGCTTGTTTCGCATTTTTAAGATGAAAGGGTTGCTCAAAATCCAGATAGCGTTGCCAGTTTAATAAACTCAATTTCTCACTTATTTTCATTAATTTGGCTATGTCCTCAGGCGATAATTGGCGCACAGTATCAATTAACTGCTGACTTTGAATGAGTTGCCTGGGTACAGTATGAGTGTGGAAGGGGTTGCTTGAAAAATCTAAAGTTTTTGAAGGTGATATAACTATGATCATTTTGAGATTTAATATTAACGGATTTGATAAGGGAGATGGAAACAAATAAGCACCCGATCTTGCTGGTCTTTTTGTCCGCCTTCAGTCGTGTAGCAAAGTTACATAGCCCGCTATGCGTCTCTTGCTACACGACTGAAGATAAACAAAAATCCTGCCCAATAATGGATGATTATTTAATTCCAGTTCCCTTACTACTTGCTAGACGATTAGAGTTCGCCTATTCTTAGAGCTCATAATATAAACCTTTTTAACAGGAACATCACATGATTTCAGAAAGCGTTGTTGAGCTTTCGCGTTGGCAATTTGCTATAACGTCTTTATATCATTTTCTCTTTGTGCCTTTAACGATTGGCCTGTCGGTATTGTTGGCAATTATGGAATCGACCTATGTAATGACAGGGCGAGAGGTTTATAAGGATATGACTCAGTTTTGGGGGAAACTGTTTGGAATCAATTTCGCATTAGGCGTTACGACTGGGTTGACCATGGAATTCCAGTTTGGGATGAACTGGTCATATTTTTCTCACTATGTGGGCGATGTTTTTGGTGCGCCATTGGCAATAGAAGGTTTAATGGCTTTTTTTATGGAGTCCACGTTTGTCGGCTTATTTTTCTTTGGTTGGGATAAATTAACTAAAGGACAGCATCTATTAATTACCTGGTTAGTGGCTTTGGGGTCGAATTTATCAGCGCTATGGATTTTAGTTGCCAATGGCTGGATGCAAAACCCGGTTGGAGCAGAGTTTAATTATGAAACGATGCGTATGGAAGTGACTAGTTTTAGTGCTTTGATCTTTAATCCTGCCGCACAGGTAAAGTTTGTTCATACCGTTGCTGCGGGCTACACCACCGCATCAGCATTTGTTTTAGGCATTAGTGCTTATTACATGCTAAAGGGCAGAGATGCTGCATTTTCACAGCGTTCCTATACGATTGCTGCGGGCTTTGGGTTGGCAGCTGTTTTATCTGTCATTGTATTAGGAGATGAGAGTGGTTATACCGATGGTGAGGTGCAAAAGGCTAAGTTAGCAGCTATTGAGGCTGAATGGCATACTGAAGAGCCTCCTGCTGCTTTTACTGTGGTCGGTATTCCAGACCAGGAAGCTATGGAAACGTATCATGCTATTAAAATTCCCTGGGTTTTAGGTCTGATTGGTACAAGGTCAATTGATACGCCAATTATTGGCTTAAGTGAGATATTGGATAATAATCGCTTACGAATTCATAGTGGCATCAAAGCCTATGGTTTGTTACAACAATTACGGGAAGGCAACCGGGATGAGGATGTTATTGCAGATTTTGAAGCAATAAAAAAAGACTTGGGATATGGATTGTTATTAAAGCGGTATACCGAACAGGTTGTTGATGCGACAGATGAGCAAATTGAAATGGCAGTCAAATATTCCATTCCAGAGGTGGCTCCGCTATTTTGGAGCTTTAGGGTAATGGTGGCGTGTGGTTTTATTAGTCTCTTTGTTTTTATTGCTGCTGTTATTGTCAGTTCGATCCGTCGCTGCAGAGTGGACTGGGTATTAAAGCTGAGTCTTTATGCGATACCTTTACCTTGGATTGCCTGTGAAATGGGCTGGTTTGTTGCTGAGTTTGGTCGACAGCCATGGACAATTGCAGAGGTTCTTCCTACATTTTTAAGCGCATCGTCGTTATCTGAATGGGACATTATTCTCAGCCTGTCTGGCTATGTTGTTGTGTATACAATCTTTTTAGTGATAGAACTGTTTTTAATGATGAAATATATTAAATTGGGCCCCAGTAGTTTACATAAAAGGCGTTATCACTTCGAAGTTGATGAAAGAGGCTTGTAATGATTTTTGATTATGAAACTTTAAGAATTATTTGGTGGGTATTTTTAGGCTTATTGCTCATTGGTTTTTCGGTAATGGGTGGCTTTGATTTAGGTGTAGGTATTTTATTACCTTTTCTTGGAAAAACAGATACTGAAAGACGGGTCATTATTAATTCGATAGGTGCAACCTGGGAAGGTAATCAAGTCTGGTTTGTTATGGCTGGCGGAGCATTGTTTGCAGCATGGCCAACGGCTTATGCTGTTTCATTTTCCAGCTTTTACTTTGCTTTATTGCTGGCCTTATTTGCCCTGTTTTTACGTCCATTAGGGTTTGATTACCGTAGCAAATTAACAAATAAAAAATGGCGAGATAATTGGGATAGGGCCTTATTTGTGGGAGGCTTTGTTCCGGCGTTAATATTTGGTATAGCCTTTGGTAACTTGTTAAAAGGCATTCCCTTTCATTTGGAAAATGATATGCGGATTGTTTATTTTGGTGATTTGAGGGGCTTGTTAAATGGTTTTTCTTTACTGGTTGGCTTAGTCAGTCTTTCGATGTTTATTATGCATGGTGCAGTTTATTTGCAAATGAAAACAGTGGGTGATATTAACGAAAGGGCTAAGAAAATGGTATGGATATTTAGCCTAAGTACCATGGTCTTATTTGCCATAGCCGGTTATTGGATTACAGTCCTGGATGGCTATCATATTGTTTCGGAAATATTACCTAATGGCCCCTCAAATCCATTAGCAAAATTTGTTAAACGAGAGCCGGGGTTGTGGCTTGATAATTATGGCCATCTGCCTGGGTTAATGGCTGTGCCTGTTGTGGCATTTGTGAGCGCACTGTTTACGGTTATTTTTTCAAAGTTTAATCGCCCAGGGATTGCGTTTGTTTTTAGTGCCTTGGTCGTTACTTTTGTTATTTTGACAGCAGGGTGTTCAATGTTTCCATTTTTGATTCCTTCTAATATGTCCGCAAATAGTTCATTGACTGTATGGGATGCTAGTTCTAGCCAAACGACATTACATTTAATGTTTTGGGTGACCATTGTATTCCTACCTTTAATTGCTTTTTATACCAGTTGGGTTTTTCGTGTTTTACGGGGAAAAGTAACGGTTGAATTGATTCATAAAAATAATCACACTCTCTATTAATAAGGATTTGTTATGTGGTATTTCAGTTGGATATTAGGTGTCTTGTTAGCTTGCTCCTTAGGCATTATTAATGTTCTGAGACTTGAGGCACAAGAAGCCCTGGCTAAAGAAAATGTCGCGATAGACCCTTTGACTCAGCTTTTGGCAAAAGAAAGTCTTTATGAACGGCTGCAGGAAAAGGTCGATAATTCAAAACGAAACGGTATGCCTTTCTCGTTAATATATCTGAGTTTGACTGCTTTTAAGCACGCAAATGAGCTGCCTGCTCATGAGATGGATACAACAGTGCTAGATGTGGTCAATTCGATAAAAACAGATATTCGTATCAGTTTAGATATTGCTGCAAGAGTTGGAGAAGATGACTTTGTTCTTGCTTTGCCGGGCGCTTCATTTGATAGAGCAGAAATTATTGCCAGTAGGATTAAACGAAATATCCTTATGAATGTTAAAACTCCCAGTAATTTGCCCGTTGATATCAAGATTGGTTTCGCGGAATACTCACACCATACAGAAGTATTGTCGGAAGAACTTATGATGGGGATCAATGAGGTCGAAGCGTTATTAAATATTGCTATTGCTAATAGTTTTGAATCTAGCCTAGCCTAGCGTTACCATTTACCTCCCCCTTTGGAAAAGGGGGATTGAGGGGGATTTATCTAATAAAACCTCCCCTAACCCCTCTTTTTCAAAGAGGGAAATTGAATACTTACAGCCTAGCGGTTGGGTGAAAATGGTTTTTACATGTGTTTGAATGTTATCCTGACATAGAAACAAAATAATAATAAAAAAGAGGAAAGTATGCCAATCGATATATTACTTACTGTGATTGCAACAGCAGCCATTCAATCAATATTTGGTGTGGGGGTGTTGCTATTTGGAACACCTGTCCTTTTGTTGTTGGGGTATGATTTTATTAATGCACTCAGTGTGTTATTGCCTATTTCAATAGCTATTAACTGCCTGCAAATAATTAAACACTATCAATTTATAGATGGAAAATTCTATAAAAATGTACTGATATATAGTATTCCATTCATTGTTTTATTCCTGTTTTTTGTCAGCACTGCAAAAATCAATATTGGCTTACTTGTTGGCGTGTTTCTAGTTCTTGTGGCTTTAAAAAACTTTTCCCCAAAAGTGGAGCAGCTACTAGAAAAAATGGTTAAGTATGAGCGTAGTTATTTGGCAGTTATGGGGTTAGTGCATGGCTTAACAAATTTAGGTGGTTCATTGTTAACGGCTATTGTGCATGGTAAGCAATATGAGAAAAATACAACACGGGTGACCGTCGCTGTTTGTTACGCAACTTTTGCAGTGTTTCAGCTGCTGACATTATTTGTTATAGGCTCTCATTTTGCATTGTCATATAGTGATCATATGAGTTTTTTACAGGTCGGTGTTGTTGTGTTCTTATTGACGGAAGAGCTGTTCTACGCCTCAATTGATAATAAAAAATACAATCAGCTATTTGGTGTTTTCTTATTAATATCAGGCGTTTTATTAATCTTTAAATAGAAGAGACAGGTCTTTCCTTTAGAGCTAAATAATTATAATTAAAAAAGAGGTGTTCTATGAAAAAGCTATTCAATTATTTTCTAATCGGTATTTTAGCGTTTATCCCAATTTATGTGATCGGGCAAATTGTTTTTTTTGTGAATGACCGGTTCTCAGATTTGATTAAGTTTGTTTATGGATATAATGATAATTACTTTATGACCATCCTGATATTTGCAGTAAGTTTTTCCTTGTTTGCTTATGTGGGTTATAGGGTAAGTATGGGCAGGTCGTTAATCATTTCAGCAATTGATGCCATTATTGACCGGGTGCCTTTTTTAAATACGGTGTATAGGGTTACAAAAAAAGTAGTTAATATGTTTTCAGGCCATGAGCAAAAAGAGGCCAGGGAAGTGGTATATATTGAATACCCAAAGGAAGGATTATGGGTGCCAGCTTATGTGACTAACAAAGAAGCTGATATGTATATTCTATTTGTACCAACATCACCCAACCCAACTTCCGGTTTTACGGTGATTGTGCATGAGTCAAAAGTAGTTAAGTCGGAAATGGATATAGAACAGGCAACTAGTTTTATTATTAGTGTTGGTGTTGATTACGACACTGCTGAGGAAGTGAAAAATCTAAAATGAAAGACATAGAGATTTTGTTGGGCCAGCTTAGCTCGGTAGTTTGGGGGCCAGTTATGCTGGCCTTTTTATTGGGCGTGGGCATATTTTTGACCATCGGATTAAAAGCCTTTCCATGGCGATATGCGATGGTTTCTTTTGTTATGCTGTGGAAAGGGCGAAAGTCAGAGAAAGAAGGCGATATCTCACCTTTTCAAGCGCTAATGACCTCTTTATCAGCAACTATAGGGACAGGTAATATTGCCGGTGTAGCAACAGCAATAGCATTAGGTGGGCCGGGTGCCGTTTTTTGGATGTGGATGACTGCTCTGTTTGGCATGGCAACAAAATATGCCGAAGCAGTGTTAGCTGTTAAATACAGAGAAACGGATGAGCAGGGGCGGCATGTGGGCGGTCCCATGTATTACATCAAAAATGGACTGGGTGCTAAATGGTCATGGTTAGCCATAATGTTTGCAGTATTAGGTGCAATAGCCGCTTTTGGAATAGGTAATATGGTGCAGGCTAACTCTGTTGCCGATGCGGTGGAAGCGCAGTTTAGTGTGCCTGTTTGGATAACAGGACTAGTGTTGACTATTTTAACGGCAATTGTTGTTCTAGGTGGATTAAAGCGAATTGCATTAGTCGCATCTAGCTTGGTACCAACGATGGCTATTGCTTATATATTGGGTGCTTTGTTTGTCATTATTTCCCACTGGCAACAAGTGCCGGATGCTTTACTGTTAATCGTAACCAGTGCATTTACAAAAACAGCGGCAACGGGAGGGTTTGCAGGTGCCGCCGTTTGGGCTGCTATTCGGTTTGGCGTTGCCAGAGGTGTTTTTTCTAACGAAGCAGGGCTGGGTAGTGCTCCCATAGCGCATGCCGCTGCAAAAACTGATAGTCCTGTGCAGCAGGGTATGGTCGCTATGTTAGGGACATTTATTGATACCTTAATCATTTGCACCATGACCGCATTGGTTATTATTTTGACAGGAGCATGGAGCAGTGGCGAGACGGGAGCAGCTTTATCGACACTGGCGTTTAATAATGCTATGCCTGGAGTGGGCGGCTATATCGTGGTTTTCGGCTTAGTCGTTTTTGCTTTTACTACCATACTTGGCTGGAGCTATTATGGTGAACGCTGTGCCGAATTTTTATTTGGGGTAAAAATAATCTGGCCTTATCGTGTGTTGTGGTTATGTGCTATTCCAATGGGAGCCATAGGAAAATTAGGGACTATTTGGTTGCTAGCTGATGTTATGAACGGGCTAATGGCGATACCTAATTTAATTGCTTTAGGGTTGCTGAGTCCGATTATATTTGAACTGACTAAAACGTATATAACTTCGCATATTCACAGAGGATAAAAATGACTACCGTAAGGTTAATGATCTTTTCAATTGCTTTGTTAGCGGGATGTGCGCCGAGATATAGTTATCAGGATCAAGTTATGCTGGTCGAGCTGGTTCCCGGTGAGAGTCAAAACTTTCGTGTTTTGGCTGCTGTGGAAGAATGGCGTGATGCTGGAGTTGATGTGGTTTCTGGTCAGGAGTATCAGGTTTCAGCAGCTGGTAGATGGAGGACATATCCTACCTGCAATTTGACAGATGCGGATGGGTTGGATTTGTATAACGCAGGGTGCTTTAAGGTAGCTTGGTTTCCTACCTTAGTGCAAGGTTGGAGTCATTCTGCATTAGTTGCTAAAGTTGGAGAGCATGGACAGCCTTTTGGTATAGGCAAGGCTAAACAATGGCGCGCTGGGTCATCAGGTCGTCTGTTTTTCAGAGTTAATGATACGCTTAATGGTAATTGGGATAATGAAGGTTATATGGATGTATCCTTAAAGAAAATTAGCATGTCTAAAAAATCACTAAAAGCTAAATTAATTTTAAATCAAGGTAAAGAGATTGAGCCAAAAAATAAGGAAAAGTTAGATTTAGTATCCGCACAAGTGAGTCATTCGGTATTAAAAAGAGTTGCATTGCTTATGGGTAATAGTAATTATCAGCATAGTCCTTTGAAAAATCCAGTCAATGATGCAAAAGATATGGCGAAAGTTTTACAGAAAATGGATTTTGATGTCTCGTTAGTTTTAGATGCAAATCAGGAAAAAATGGAGAATGCGATAAATACTTTCAGTCGTAAATTAACGCCAGGCAGTGTTGCTCTATTTTATTTTGCAGGGCATGGTGTACAAATGAATGGAGAAAATTACCTGATTCCGGTTGATGCGAATATTAAGCGGCAAAGTGATGTGCGTTATAAAGCTGTTAATACAGGTCAGGTTCTTGATGTGATGGGGGAGAGTGAGAATAACCTTAATATTGTTATTTTAGATGCTTGTAGAAACAACCCTTTGCCCCGAAGTTTTCGTTCAAATTCGAAAGGGCTGGCTAGATTGGATGGCCCTAAAGGAACCGTGTTAGGTTTTGCAACAAGTCCAGGTTCTGTTGCGGCAGATGGTGAAAATGATAATGGTGTTTATACGGAAAGCTTATTAAAGCATATTGAAACGCCAGGTATTTCAATTGAACAGTTGTTTAAAAAAGTATTGCAAGATGTAGACAAGGTGACTAATGGCCAGCAGACACCTTGGACAGAATCTTCTTTTACAGGTGATTTTTCATTTATCGAATAATTCAAAATAAATTAAACACATACTTTATGGATTGCTTCTTTCTCCTTAAGCCCTATATTTATGGGCTTAAGGAAATGATTCAGTAAGTTATTTTACTAAGCTCAATAAAACGCCGGCAGCAACAGCTGAACCAATAACACCGGCAACATTTGGGCCCATAGCATGCATTAGTAAGAAATTGTGAGGGTTGCTTTCTAAGCCCACTTTATTCGCTACACGAGCGGCCATGGGTACAGCAGAAACACCCGCAGCACCGATTAATGGATTAATCGGTGTTTCGCTAAATTTATTCATGATTTTTGCCATGATCACGCCACATGCAGTACCAATACAGAATGCAATTGCTCCTAGGGCTAAAATACCTAATGTTTCAGCTTTTAAAAAGGCTTCGGCACTCAACTTTGAGCCGACAGCTAGGCCTAAAAAGATAGTAACAATATTGATCAATTCGTTTTGAGCGGTTTTGCTCAGTCTTTCAACCACGCCACAGGCATTCATTAGATTACCCAAACAAAACATGCCTACTAAAGGGGCTGCAGAGGGTAGTAAAAGAGCTGCAAGTGTTAAAAGCATTAATGGGAAGACAATTTTCTCAGTAGGGCTGACGATGCGTAATTGCTGCATTTCAATTTTACGTTCATCTTCTGTCGTTAATGCTCGCATAATGGGAGGCTGAATTAACGGAACCAAGGCCATATAGGAATAAGCAGCCACCGCGATGGCCCCAAGTAGCTCAGGCGCCAGTTTTGAGGCAACATAAATTGCTGTAGGGCCATCAGCACCACCAATAATGGCAATAGCTGCGGCATCTTTAAGTGAGAACTCCATGCCTGGAATCATATTTAAAGCAAGTGCTCCCAGTAGCGTAGCAAAAATCCCGAATTGGGCTGCTGCACCTAGAAATAATGTTTTTGGGTTCGCCAGCATGGGGCCAAAGTCTGTCATCGCACCAACACCCATAAAAATGAGTAAGGGAAAAATGCCGGTTTTAATGCCGTAATATAAGTAATGCAAGATACCGCCTTCTTCGGCGATGCCTGCAATAGGAATGTTACTTAAAATGGCGCCAAAACCAATAGGTAGTAACAATAAGGGTTCAAAACCTTTTTTTATGGCAAGAAAAAGCAGTAAAAAACCAACTAGCATCATAAATGCTTGCGGGCCGGTAAAGTTATACAGGCCAGTGCTTTCCCATAAGGCGATTAGATTTTCCATAGAGGGTGTTTTATTCTTTGAAAAGTATTTGTAGGTTCTTAACAGCCCTCAATTTTAGGGCTGTTAAGTGCTTAGGGCTTAATTAAATGACTTAATAAGCCATAACAGTTTTTATAAAGTTATCAAGGTTTCCCCAACCGCAACTGCATCGCCTTCTTTAATGTTAACTTGGCTCACTATTCCAGCAATTTTAGAACGTACTTCGGTTTCCATTTTCATGGCCTCCATAATCAGAACCACATCACCTTGAGCAACATGCGCTCCAGCAGTGACATTAACTTTTAAAATAATTCCTGCCATAGGTGAATCAACCACTTCGCCTGTGCTGCTGGTTGGTGTTGGCGTGTTAGCTGAGCCACTTGATTGTTGTACGCTGATATTGGAGCCGCTTGGACCAACAGCAACATTATAATTTCTACCATCGACATTAACAGAGTAGATTTCAGTGGGTGTGTCGGTAGTCTTTGGGGCATTGGCCGCAGCAAATGCCTCGGGGTCTGGTGCTGCTTCAAAAGCATCTGGGTTGTTGCGGTTAGCAATAAACTTCCAGCCCACTAATGAAAATAGGCCGTTAATTAGCGCATCTTCTTCAATATTTTTAGCAAGCGTAACGCCTTCAGATTTTGCTTTTTCTTCAACTTCCGCAACCAGTTTATGCATTTCTGGTTCAATCAGGTCCGCAGGACGACAAGTAATCGCTTCAGAGCCTTCTAATACGCGGTCTTGTAATTCTTTATTTAAGGCTGCTGGTGCTGCACCATATTCACCCTTTAAAACACCGGCAGTTTCTTTGGTAATGGTTTTGTATCGTTCACCAGAAAGAACATTAAGTACGGCTTGTGTACCAACAATCTGTGATGTGGGTGTGACTAAAGGAATAAAACCTAAGTCTTCGCGTACTTTAGGAATTTCTTTTAATACCTCATCAAACCTGTCAGCAGCGCCTTGCTCTTTTAACTGCGCTTCCATATTGGTAAGCATGCCACCAGGCACCTGGGAAGTTAAAATCCTACTGTCTACACCTTTTAAGCTGCCCTCAAACTGGGCGTATTTTTTTCTAACACCTCTAAAATAGTGAGCAATATCTTCTAATTTAAGTAGATCTAAGCCCGTATCTCTGTCTTCACCTTCCAGGCAAGCTGCAATGGTTTCTGTGGGGCTATGGCCATAAGTCATGCTAAGAGATGAAATCGCAGTATCAACATTATCAACTCCCGCTTCTGCGGCTTTAATAATCGTTGGAATACTAAGTCCTGTTGTTGCATGGCAATGCATATGGACAGGAATATCTGTGGCTTGTTTTAATTTGCTAACTAATTCAAATGCATCGTAAGGCTTTAATAAGCCTGCCATATCTTTAATGCAGATAGAATGAGCACCCATATCTTCAATTTTCTTACCCTGTTCTACCCACTTATCAATAGTATGAAATTGGCTGGTTGTGTAAGAAATGGTGCCTTGAGCATGTGCATCGGTGTTTAAAACTGCTTTTACTGCCTGCTCAATATTGCGCATATCGTTCATAGCATCAAATATACGGAATACATCCATACCATTGACAACACAGCGTTCTACAAATTTATCAACCACGTCATCCGCATAATGACGATAGCCTAATATATTTTGGCCGCGAAATAGCATTTGCTGAGGCGTATTAGGCATAGCGGCTTTTAGCAGACGTAATCTTTCCCAAGGGTCCTCGCCCAGGTATCTAATGCACGCATCAAATGTTGCGCCGCCCCATGATTCAATTGACCAATAGCCGATCTGGTCTAGTTTTTCACAAATAGGTAGCATATCTTCAATACGTAAGCGCGTAGCTAAGATAGATTGATGAGCATCTCGCAATACGACTTCTGTTATACCTAAGGGCTTTTTAAGCTCTGCCATGACTTTCTCCTGTGACCTTTTTGAGGTGATTTTTTACTAAGCTTACTTTTTGAGTTTGCGGTTAGTATCCTAAGATTTGTTGTGTTTATTTCGATATTGATGCACTGCAGCGCTTATTGCCGCGATAACACCCGCATCCGTATGACTAGTTAAAGCCGATGATGGATTTAATTCAGCAATATGCGTTTCTGGGAAAAAACGTTGAATCACTGAAGTCATTACGTTGACCATCACAATTAGTAAGGCTAAAAAGGCAAATACAATCCCCATGCCTATTAGCATTAACTCAGCGCCTGCGCTCATCATTTCGTTCATTATTGTTCTCTTTTAAAACACATTTAGACCATTATAACATAACCTTTTTAACGATTAATTGAGATAAGTCGGAAGTAAGGCTTAAGCCTTGCCAAGTTTAAACCAGACAGATATCACATTTTTTTAGAATTTATGTTGCTGTGTATAGATAAAGCGTAGAATAATTTACTAAAAGTTATACTTAAGGGTGGGGACCATGGACAAACAAAGAGAGTTAACTGAAGAACAAATTGCAGTCTGTCGAAACAAAGGGACAGAACGGCCTTTTTCGGGTAAATATGTTGATTGTAAAGATGTGGGCGTTTACCTTTGCAGTTGTTGTGAAACGCCATTGTTTGACTCTAAAACAAAATTTGATTCAGGATCAGGCTGGCCAAGTTTTTGGGATGTGCATGATTCTGGAAATATTAAGCAGGTGGTCGATGAAAGTCATGGTATGAGGCGGGTGGAAGTGACCTGCCAGACATGTGATGCACATTTAGGACATGTTTTTGAAGATGGCCCTAATCCAACGGGATTACGATATTGTATTAACTCAGTGTCATTAGAATTACAAAAAGACGACATTTAAGCGGAATAACCACTTTTGGGACGCAGGCTGAAGCATGACTCCCAATAAGCAAGATTAACAGATTACACACATAGTAAAATATGAATGCACAGCAACAAGTACAAGATTTATTGAATTTTATAGATGATAGCCCCAGTGCATTTCATGCCGTTAAAAGTATTGAAGAGCGATTGCAGCCTTTTGGTTTTGAATGTTTAGATGAGAAGCAAAAGTGGAATCTAAATAAAGAGGGTCGCTATTATGTGATTCGTGATGATTCCTCTATTATATTTTTTGTTGTAGGAAAAGACACCTTATCTGAGACAGGCTACAAAATTTTAGGGGCACATACCGATTCGCCCGGTTTGAAAATAAAGCCAAAGCCGGTCAAAAATGAACAGGGATTGCTGCGCTTGGGCGTTGAGGTTTATGGTGGCCCAATATTAGCTACATTTACTGACAGAGACCTAAGTTTGGCTGGGCGAATTAGCTATAAAACAACGGATGGAAAAGTTGATAGTCAGTTAATTAAATTTGAACAGGCTTTATTGCGGTTGCCTAACCTTGCTATTCACATGAATAGAAATGTGAATGAACAAGGTTTAAAACTAGATAAACAAAATGAGCTGCCTTTAATCATTGCTTCAGCTGTTGAAGAGCAGCTTTCTACAAATTATTTTAGTTCATTACTGGCAAAGCAGGCAGGGCTGGATGCTGATGCAATTTTGTCATGGGAATTGAATGTTTATGATACTCAAAAAGGTGTATTTTGGGGCGATGATAATCAGTTCTATACGAATAGTCAGTTAGATAATCTGGCATCTTGCCATGCCGGTCTGCAAGCGATATTGGATGAAGCTATCTTGAAATCAGGCAATACGCAAATTTGTGCCTTTTTTGACCATGAAGAAATTGGCAGTGAGAGCACTAAAGGCGCAGATGGTTGTTTTTTACCTGATATTTTGCAGCGTATAGCCTTGGCAACTGATGTGGAACAAGAAGACTACCAAAGAGCACTGGCCAGTAGTTTTATGATTAGTGCGGATATGGCACATGCTTATCAGCCTAATTTTCCTTCTGCTTATGAACCAGAGCATAAAGTGATGGTCAATAAAGGCCCTGTGGTTAAAATTAATGCTAATCAACGGTATAGTTCAGAAAGTATTTCTGATGCGCAGTTTATGCAATGGTGTGAGCAGGCTAAAGTGCCTTATCAAAAATATTCACATCGCACGGATATTCCCTGTGGCAGCACTATTGGGCCAATGACTTCAGCAAAATTAGGGATTAGAAGTGTTGATGTAGGAAACCCCATGTGGGCAATGCACAGTATTAGGGAAAGTGCAGGTGTTGAGGATCATAGCTATATGATTCAGGTGTTAAAACGATTTTTCTTAAATACATAGGAGAGATGGAAACAAAAACCCTGCCCAATAATGGATGATTATTACTTTCCAGCACCCTAGGATTTCTGTTAGATTGGACTACAATTAAAGGATAGCTGTTGGAAAGTGTAATAATTTAAATATTAAAGGTCAGAATAGTCTTATATGAAAAAAGGAATTTTATATTTTGGGAGCTTGATGCTCATGGTTTTATTGCTTTTTGGGAATGCATTTGCCCAAGAAAGAACCGTTGAATATAAAATAAAAGCGGCCTATCTCTATAACTTTACTAAATTTATTACGTGGCCAGATAGTGAAGAAGCTAACTTTAGCGTTTGTATTGTTGGTAATGACCCATTTGGTCAGGCTCTATCCCCCATAGAAACACGAGCAGTCAAAAATAAGCCCATTCGGGTGCTTCGGCTTGACACTATAAATCAGGCAAAACAATGTCAAATAATCTATTCAGCAGAAATTAGTGGAGATATAACGCCTGGCATCTTAACCATACAGTCTTTATATCCAATATTAACAGTTAGTGACTCAAAACAGTTTGTTCGGAAAGGAGGGATGATTGCTTTCCTTCTTAAAGAGGGAAAAATAAAATTATTTATTAATTTACCGGTATTGAGAAAAAGCGGTTTAGAAATTAGTGCAAAACTGCTTGAAGTTGCAGAGGTTTATGAAGGAGAGTCAAATGACTAGGCTGCTTCGAAATTTGACAATTAAAGGTAAGTTATTATCTATTCAGCTTTATTCAGGTATTTCTGGCTTATGTTTAATTGGTTTAGTTCTTTTAGTTTTTGAAGTGATTGAATTTAAACAGACGACTCAAGATGACTTAACCGCAATGGCTGAGATAGTGGGGAATAGAAGTACTGCTGCATTGATGTTTGATGACCCTGGTTTGGCAAAAGAAAATTTAACAGCCTTAGCTCAATTACCAACATTTCATTCAGCATGTTTATATGATCAAAAAGGGAACGTTTTTTCAGAATTTCTAGTGGCTACTCGTCATTTTACAAGTGCTTGTCCACGACAATATCAAGGCGAAAAAAGCTACTATGATGGAACCGAGCTAATTATCTATCAAAGTATCAATCTTGATGGGGAAGAGTTAGGCATTGTTTATCTTCATGCTGATTTAGAACAAACTTTTCTTCGTAAGATTCAATACTTAACGCTACTTTTTTCAGTGTTATTCCTGGTTACAGTGATTACTTTTCTATTGACTGCACCATTACTAAAAGTAATTACGGTGCCCCTAAAAAAACTGTTAAAAACAGTGAAAGAGATTACTGAAGAAAAAGACTATTCAAGGCGAGCAAAGAAGCATCACAATGATGAGATAGGTACGCTAGTAGATGGCTTTAATGATATGTTGGCAACAGTAGAGTTCCAGAATAGAGCTTTATCCGCGTCAAAAGAGCATTACCAGGCGCTTTATGATAATAACCCCACGATGGTTTTTAACTTGACCTTAGAAGGAAAAATTTCTTCTGTTAATAGATTTGGTGCTAAGCAACTAGGTTTAACTAGTGGAATATTACAAAGCCGATCAATTTATGATTTTGTGCATCCAGAAGATTTAGACGAAGCCAGAATGCTTATCAGTCAATGTATTGCTGAACCGGCTAAAGTGCATAATCATGAACTTCGCAAGATTTGTGACGATGGGCACATTATTTGGGCAAGGGAAACGGCTCGTTTTGTTATGAATGAAAACCAGCAAGGAAATGTTTTGTTGGTATGTGAGGATGTCACTGAAAAGAGGAATTTAACAGAAAAAATTGCGTTTCAGGCAAGCCATGATGCATTAACGGGGCTCGTCAATAGAAGTGAGTTTGATGTCATTATTGAACACGCAGTCAATACCACAAAAACGGATCAAATAGAATATACCTTATGTTATCTGGATTTGGATCAGTTTAAGGTCGTTAATGATACCTGTGGTCATTTGGCGGGAGATGAGCTATTAAGGCAACTGGGTGATATTTTAAGGCAGCAAATAAGAAAAGGAGATGTGTTAGCTCGGTTGGGAGGGGATGAGTTTGGCATATTGATGAGTCGATGTAGTATAAATGAAGCGTTTATTGCCTGTGAAAAATTAAGAAATGTTGTTAGAGATTTTCAATTTGCCTGGGAAGACAAGAGTTTTTCTGTGGGTGTCAGTATTGGGCTGTCATTAATCAGTGAAATGAGTGGTAATGCGGTTGATGTGCTTAAAGAAGCCGATGCAGCATGTTACGCGGCAAAAGAAAATGGACGGAATCGTGTTCATGCTTTTAGACCTGATGATGAAGAATTAGCTATTAGACAAGGCGAGATGCAATGGGTAGAAAAAATCCAGCATGGAATAGAGCAAGATAAATTTGTTTTATACGGGCAAGTGATTGCGCCTATATTAGAGGTCGGGGATGGTTTGCATTTTGAAACACTGGTTCGATATGTGGATGAGGATGGACGAACGATTCCTCCAGGTGCTTTTTTACCCGCAGCAGAACGGTACAATATGGCAGTTGCTTTGGATAAATGGGTGATTGGACATTTGTTTAAGTGGTTATCTGACAATCCTTATTTTTTAGGGAAGCTTTCTAAATGCTCAGTTAATTTATCTGGACTCTCAATGTCGGATGAAAGCATGTTGAACTTTATAACTGAAGTATTTGAGCGGTACGAAATTCCTACCCATAAAATATGTTTCGAAATTACAGAAACAGCTGCCATCGGTAATTTAACTTATGCCACAAAATTTATTAACCAATTGCGAAGTCAAGGCAGCTCGTTTTCTTTGGATGATTTTGGCAGTGGCTTATCTTCTTTTGCCTATTTAAAAAACTTACCGGTAGATTATTTAAAAATTGACGGGTTATTCGTAAAAGATATCCTTGATGATGAGGTGGACCTAGCAATGGTCAAATCAATTAATGAAGTGGGACATGTCATGGGTAAGAAAACCATTGCAGAATTTGTCGAAAATCAACAGATTTTTGATGTATTACACGATTTGGGTGTTGATTATGCACAGGGTTATGGAATTGCGAAACCCGTGCCACTGGATGAATTGAGGTGATAAACAAATGAAAAAAAATAACTTTAAATTAAAGTCCTTTGTTTTTTATAGTGTATTTCTTCTTTCTTTTAGAGAAGCTGGCGCTGAAGAAATGGATGATTTTTTTTCTATGTCACCTGAAGAGTTAGGCAATATATCTGTTTCTATTGCAACCGGCACAGCGAAGCCTATATATCAGTCTGCAGCAGTCACGAGTGTTATTACTGCGCAACAAATTAGGGCGATGGGGGCTATTGATCTTTCCCAGGTGCTTGATACAGTTCCCGGCTTGCATGTCAGTATTCAAGCGGTAACTAATGATCCAGTTTATTCCATGCGAGGGATAAGGAATGATGTAAACAATCAAGTACTCGTAATGATGAATGGAACCCGTTATTCCGTCCCTTATAAGGGAAGTTTTATGACAGGTATGGATATACCTGTTGAGGCGATTCAAAGAATTGAGGTGATAAGGGGGCCTGGATCTGCACTTTATGGCGCCGATGCTTTCGCTGGGGTGATAAACATAATCACCAAAAAAGCTAAAGATATAGACGGTACTGAAATTGGTGTTAGAGGAGGTTCCTGGGATACGCAAAGTGTTTGGGGTATGCATGGCGATGAGTGGCTGGGGTGGGATGTGGCTACAACTTTGCAGTACAGTCATAACAATAATGATGGTGATAGAATTATTAATTCAGATTTGCAGTCTTCTTTATTGGATGCGAATTTTGGTACAAATGCTTCATTAGCACCAGGCGAAATGCAGACACAGGCAGAGAGTTGGGACGCCCATTTAAATTTAGAACGCAAACACTGGGATATTGATTTTTGGGCATACAATAAGGTTGATGCAGGGGTGCGGGCAGGGGCTGGAGGGTCGTTAGATGATGAAGGATCATTAGACGGTGAAAATTATTTAGCAGATATTCATTATTCATCAGAAGACAGTGTTGATAACTGGGAGTTTATTGCTCACGCTAGTTATTTGTATTCCGATATTGATGCTAAATTACATAATTTCCCAGATGGTAGTGTGCTGCCTATTGATGTAACAGGTGCAATTAACCCTGCATCCAGATCATTTACATTTTTTCCTGATGGCGCGTTAACCTTTGTTGGAATAGAGAATCAAGTGGCAGCATTTGATATGGGTTTTATTTATAAAGGACTGGACAATCATTTGTTGAGATTCAGCTCAGGCTTTAGATATGAACAGGTGAGAGCTACAGAACGACGCAATTTTGGAATAGGGATACTTGATGGGACACAAGCTGTAGTCGATGGAACGTTAACAGATACCACTGGAACAGATTTGATTTTTTTGCCGGATTCGCAACGCTCAATTTGGTCAATTGCATTGCAAGATGAGTGGCAACTCGCAGAAGATTGGCAATTAACAGCGGGGGTTAGATATGATGAATATTCTGATTTTGGCAGTACATTTAACCCAAGAGTCGCCTTGGTTTGGAATGTTAATGAGCAATTTAGTAGTAAATTACTTTATGGACAAGCCTTTAGAGCGCCTAGCTTTTTGGAGCAGAAACAGCAAAATAGCCAGTTATTTAATGGTGATCCAAGTGTAGAGCCTGAAACAATAGAAACGGTGGAATTGGCTTTTGACTATAGGCCGCTAAAAGAATTACGGTTGGCTAGCAATTTCTATTATTATGAAATTGAAGATATGATTGGAACTTCTGGAGTAGGTATTGCTACAGTAGCAAATAATGAAGGCCAAACGGGGTATGGTACTGAATTTGAATGGGATTGGCGCTTTCATGAACAATGGAATTTAAAAGGAAATTACGCTTGGCAGTATTCACGTAATAAAGAAACTAAGAGCCGAGTTGTAGGAGTGCCTGAACATCAGATTTATGTAGCAGCAAGTTGGCAATTTATGCCTCAGTGGCAATTGCAAACACAATTAAATTGGGTAGGACATCGCCTGGCTATTTCTTCAACTAATGATGAGTTGAAAGACTATGAAACCGTTGATGTTACTGTAAATAGTAAGCGGTTTTTTGGCTATGTGGATTTTTCTGCTTCAGCTCGTAATGTGTTTGATTCGAATGGAAAGGAGCCGGCTGTAGACAGTTATCGTGAAAACCTTCCCATTGCCAGTCGAAGTTTTTATCTGCAAACAACGGTTCACTTTTGAAAATCAGGTTCACCTTTGATGCCCTTACTGCCATTAAGTTAAATGGCTATGCAAACCACAGGTTGCTTCCAATCTGTCCTTCAAGACACCGCGTGAATACATCCATGGTGCTTGTTGACAGCATCCCTGCTGTCAACAGCCTTGAAAAACAGATTCGAAACAACTTTAGAAAATGATCAGGGTGTGATTTAAAGTGAAGTAAATATGAATTGTATTATTGTAGAGCGGACTTCAGTCCGCTATATTTCAGCATGGTTTGCGGACTGAAGTGCGCTCTACAATATTGCTGAATACAATTACTTCACTTTTAATCACACCCAAAATGATCAACCTGTTTTTTGTTCATAGTCATATTAAGTTAAGGCAATTATTGGCATAGGATGTGCGAAGTGATTTAATCCAAGCCCAGTTTCTTTAAGCGGTAACGTAATGATCTAAATGAAAGACCCAGTGCTTTTGCTGTAGCGGTTTTATTCCAACGATTTTCCTCTAGTGCTTTGTTTAGTGCTTCTCTTTCAATTTCTTCTAAATAGTCTTCCAAAGGGAGTTCGGTTGAATTGTATTTTTCAGCTTTTGGATGATCAGAGCCAATGGGTAGATTTAAGTCATCCAACTCAATGATATCTCCATCATAAAGAGCTAGAGCTCTTTCTAAAATATTTTCAAGTTCACGGACATTACCCGGAAAGTGATATTTTTGTAATGCAGAAAGGGCTTGGGGAGAGAGTGAGGGTTGTAATTGCTTATTGTCAGCCGATAAAGTAGACAATAAGTGTTGAGCTAATTCCTGTATGTCAGTTGTTCTTGCTCGTAATGGGGGGGCGATTAATTCGATGACATTAATACGGTAGTATAGATCCTGTCTAAATGTACCCTCGGCAACCATTTGTCCTAGGTTTTTATGTGTTGCACTCAAAATGCGCACATTAATAGCGACCTCTTGTGAATCACCAATAGAACGGACTTTCTTTTCTTGTATGGAGCGAAGTAATTTAACTTGAAGGTTTAAAGGCAAATCAGCTATTTCATCTAAAAATAAGGTGCCTCCATCAGCGGCTTGAAACAAGCCTTTTTTATCGGCATTAGCCCCTGTAAAACTGCCTTTTTTATGGCCAAAGAATTCACTTTCTATTAATTCATGAGGAATTGCGCCACAGTTAACAGCGATAAATGGTGCGTCATATCTCGGGCTTTGCTGGTGAATTAGTTTTGCAATTAACTCTTTACCTGAACCCGATTCTCCACTGATATAGACAGGTGCCTGGCTGCGGGCAACTTTTTCGATTTTATTTCTAATGTCTCTCATTAGCGCGGAGTTACCCAATAAAATATGGCGCGTCCTGCGGTCTTTTTCGGCTGGATTAGGTTGAGATAGTTTTAAGGCATTGCTAACTAGCTGCCGTAGAACAGTGAGGTCTACAGGTTTTGATAAAAAATCAAAAGCCCCTTTTTTCATCGCTTGAATGGCAATATCCATATTGCCATGTGCTGAAATAACGGCAACAGGTATGGGGTTCTGGCTGTGTTGTATGAAATCGACTAAATCAAGGCCGTCACCATCAGGTAGCTTCATATCTGTGAGGCAGAGGTCAAATTTGTTTTGAGCAAATAGCTGCTTTGCAGAGTGAATGTTCTCAGCGGATAAGGTGCGAATATTCATTCTGTTGAGTGTTATTTCTAATAACTCCCTAATATCAGGTTCATCATCAATAATCAGTGTTAATGGCATCTTCATATTTCAATTTTTGAGCTATCGGCACTAGGTAAGCAAAGTTGGAAGCAGTTTTCGTTAGCTGTGGGGGCATAACTTAATGTTGCTTGATTGAGCTCTGCAAGTTCTTTTGAAATATATAAACCTAAGCCTGTGCCTGTGCTTGAGGTTGTAAAAAAGGGTTCAAAAAGGTGGCGAGCAGTGTGGTTATCAATTTTACAGCCACTATCAAGTATTCTAATACATGGGGCCTGGTTTTTATGGCTAACTTCAATAGTAATTCTGTAAATTGAAGTGTTTCCATATTTTAGAGCATTGCTACATAAATTATCCATAATTTGTTTAAGATGACCTGTATCCATGTAAACCCATAAATCAGCAGAAAAGTTTTTAAGAAAAAAGGACTCAGGAGAGCAATGGCTCTCTTCGATAAAATTAGCCAGGAATTTTTTTATCCAGTCAGTTAAATTGATTTTTTCTCTCTTGGATGGGTGTCGGCGTGAAAGTTGTAAAATATCCTCAATGATTTTATTAACGCGTTGACAATGGGACTGAATGATTTCAGTTAATCGATGATCTTGAGGTGATAATTCAGGTGCTTCAGATAATAGCTGTCCTGCATGGCTTATCGCGCCTAATGGATTGCGGATTTCATGAGAGATACTTGCGGTTAGGCGGCCTAATGATGCCAGTTTGCTTTGTTGTAAACGTTGGTTATATAAAGAAATATCTTCTAAAATTATCATATGAAAGGTTGCCTGATCTGTCTTGAGTAAAGAAAACCTGGCATGTATTTCATTCTTGTTGCTGAGCGTGATAAGTGCAAAGTCATGATGGGGATTTTCTAGCCATAATTGAAAACTTTGGTGAAGTTCTGATGAAATATCACTTAATAGACTAGGCTGATGTTCATTGGTCAGTTTCAATGCAGATTCGTTACACATTTTTATTTGTTGAGCAGAATCGCTGATAATTATCCCTGATTGTAAATGTTGAATAATATATTGATTGAGATGTTCAAGGTTGGAGATGGTTTGCTTGTGTTGTGAGGCAAGTATTTCAGATTGCTCGGTACGTTTGGCAAGGACGTAAGATAAATAGGCGATAGTGAAAAATGCAGCACCTAGCATGCCCGCATAGGTAAATGAGGTGTTGGTAAATGCACGGTTTTGAAAGGTGTAAACCTGTTCGGTCAAAATTGATAAACTGGCAAGTGCTGCAAAACCGAGAGCGCAGCGTCCTCCAATCAAAAGCCCCCCCGCAGCAATAGATCCTGTTAATAAAATGCCGATGCCACTGCTCACGCCACCTGCAGAATGCATTAATAGAGTAATAAATAAAATATCTGTAAAAACCCCGAGTTGTGCTTGAGAGGTGTAACTAATAGGTTTCCAGAAGATCAAAAGCCCTGAGAGTAAAACAAAGAACCAATAAGCTTGACTTCCTTTGCTATATAGCTGGATGTCATGGACTTCTAACATGGTCTCAGCGTAGGGACTATAAAATAAAATAATCAGTACTGAGGTGATTATAAATCGATAAATAAAAAAAACTTTTAATAAAGACCATGCTTGATCAACAGGAATGCCGTAGCCTTTTGAGAAAGGGCAGGGGTATATAGTATTAACTTGATTAGGAGGCATAAAGAATGGTGTTTTATTAAAAATCCTATAGAATATATGTAAATAAGGGACGAGGATTTAATTCTCGTTCCTAAGCATTCACTTGTATTTAATCATAGCACTGTTAATTATTTCAGGGCAGATGGAGAGAAAATGAATATCCACGAGTATCAGGCAAAACAATTGTTTCAACTCTATGGCATACCGGCCCCGCAAGGGAAAAATGTAGTGACTGCCGATGACGCGGTGTTGGCAACAAACGATATCCCGGGTGATGTTTGGGTGGTGAAAGCACAAGTTCATGCGGGGGGGCGAGGTAAAGTCGGTGGTGTAAAACTGGCTAAAAATACCGATGAAGTCAGGCAGTTTGCAACTGATATGCTTGGTAGTCAATTAGTGACTAAACAGACAGGTGCAGAGGGATTACCTATAGAATCGGTTCTTATTGAAAAAACCTACCCCATTAAACGTGAATTTTATGTCAGTGTTTTAGTGGATAGAGCGAGTGAACGGGTGATGTTTGTCTCATCGATTGCGGGTGGAATGGATATTGAAGCGGTTGCAGAAGAGAGCCCTGAAAAAATACTAACCATCATTGTTGATCCAGCAGCAGGGTTGCAGTCGTACCAATGTCGGCAAGTCGCTTTTGATTTGGCATTACAAGGTCCGCAAATAAGGGCTTTGGAAAAAATTATGCAAGGCATGTATCGCTTGTTATTGGAAAAAGATGCCAGTCAGATTGAAATTAATCCGCTTGTTGAGACGGATGAAGGCGAGTTATTAGCGCTGGATGCCAAAATAAATTTTGACGATAATGCGGTGGCTCTACATCAGGATATTTTAGATTATAGAGATGAAGGGCAAGAAGATGAAAAGGAAAATAAAGCACAACAGTTTGATCTGAATTACATTACTTTAGATGGAACCATTGGATGTATGGTGAATGGTGCAGGCTTGGCGATGGCAACGATGGATTTAGTTAAGCTGAAGGGCGGTTCGCCAGCTAACTTTCTGGATGTAGGTGGTGGCACCACACCAGAGAAAGTGTGCGAAGCCTTTAAATTGATTTTATCGGATCATAATGTCAAAGCGGTTTTAGTTAATATTTTTGGCGGTATTGTGAAATGTGATGTGATCGCTCAAGGAATTTTAACGGCAGTTGATGAGGTCCATGTTCAAGTGCCTGTGGTCGTTAGGCTGGAAGGAACCAATGTCGAAGAAGGTCGGGCATTGTTAAATAATTCAGATTTTGGCGTAGTGGCAGCAAATGACTTAGCCAGTGCAGCAGAGCAAGTGGTTGCATTATCCAAGGAGGCGAACGCATGAGTATTTTAATTAATAAGCAGACTAAATTGATTTGTCAGGGCTTTACCGGAAAACAAGGTACTTTTCATTCTGAGCAGGCTTTGGCTTATGGAACTCAGTTGGTTGGAGGAGTTACGCCGGGGCGTGGTGGTCAAACACATTTAGGATTGCCTGTATTCAATACCGTTGAAGAGGCTGTGAAACAAACAGGCGCAACGGCAACAATGATTTATGTACCTCCTTTTTATGCGGCTGATGCGATTTTAGAAGCCGTTGATGCGGGAATTGGTTTAATTATCTGTATCACGGAAGGTATTCCTGTTTTACAAATGCTTAAAGTTAAAGCGGCAATGGCTGGAACAGAGGCCTTGTTAGTAGGGCCTAACTGTCCAGGTGTGATTACGCCTGGAGAATGTAAAATAGGTATTATGCCGGGCAGTATTCATTTACCCGGTTCAATCGGTGTGGTTTCACGTTCTGGTACATTAACTTATGAAGCGGTTCATCAAACAACTCATGAAGGGCTAGGTCAAAGTACTTGTGTGGGTATTGGTGGTGATCCTATCCACGGTATGACATTTATTGATGTGATCAGTCGCTTTCAACAAGATGAGCAAACCAAAGGTATTATTATGGTGGGTGAAATTGGCGGAAGTGAAGAGGAAGAGGCAGCTGACTATATTAAAGAATATGTGACTAAGCCCGTGGTTTCTTATATTGCAGGGAGGACTGCTCCTGCAGGAAAAAGAATGGGGCATGCGGGTGCTATTATTACTGGTGGCAAAGGGACGGCTGAAGGTAAGGTTGCTGCATTAAAGTCTGCCGGAGCAGATGTTGTGGATTCTCCAACACAATTAGGTGTTGCGATGAAAGCTGCATTATAAAGGCTTTTTTCTCGTTCCCACGTTGCGAAGCACATGGATGTGCAAGTGTCGCTGGAAGCAGGAGCTGATTGCGACCAGTGGGAATGCATGGGTAGACGCTCCAGCGTCTCTGTATGAGTTACCACGCACAGCGTGGGAACTAGGAGCAAACGCCCCGAAAATGGCGCGTTTGCTCCTAGCACTCTATCAATATTGGTTTATAGGTAGTATAGAAGATGTAGCCCGTATGAAATGAAGTGTAATACGGGGTTCTTTGCTTCGCCCTCCGGCATTATGCAAGCTTCATGCGGACTCTCCATATTCACCAATCCAAGCTTTTCTGAACACTAGGTCAAAATATTCAAAACATGTTAAAAATAGCACTTGCTCAAATTAATCTATTGGTTGGAGGAATTCAGGCCAATAAAGCTAAAATCATACAAGCCTCAGAGCGTGCGCGCGATAAGCAAGCCGCTGACTTAATCATTTTTCCTGAATTGAGTATTACGGGTTACCCGCCTGAAGATTTATTATTACGGCCAGATTTTATAGAGGAAGCAGAACAGGCAGTTTTAGATATTGCTAAGGCCGTAGAAGGTATTGATATTATTGTCGGCTTTCCTGAGCAAGATGGCGCTGATTTGTACAATAGTGCGGCTGTTTTAAGAGATGGAGCAATTTTAACGCGGTATAGAAAAAATGCTTTGCCTAATTTTGGTGTGTTTGATGAACAGCGCTATTTTAAATCAGCACAGCAATGTTGTTTTTTTGAAGTAAAAAACACCACGATTGCAATTACAATTTGTGAAGATATTTGGCAAAAAGGTTTGGTCGATAAAAATGTGCAAGGAGGGGCTGATTTAATTGTTACACTTAATGCATCCCCTTTTCATGCAGGGAAGATTCATCAGCGAGAAGATATTGTTTGTCAGCAGGCGAAAGAAGCAGCAGTGCCACTGGTCTATGTTAATGCGATAGGTGGGCAGGATGAGTTGATATTTGACGGTGCATCTTTTGTTGTTGATTCCCAAGGTGAAGTTGTATTTAGAGCTGAAGAATTTGAAGAGCAGATGGCTGTTGTAGAGTTTAAAAGAAACCAGCCTATAAAAAATACCTGTGCACCTTTGTATAGTGAAATTTCCAGCGAATACAAGGCGCTGGTTTTGGGTGTTAGAGATTATGTGCATAAAAATGGCTTTAAGGGGGCGATATTAGGGTTGTCTGGTGGTATCGATTCTGCTTTGGTTTTGGCTGTTGCGGTTGATGCTTTGGGGGCAGATCAAGTAGAAGGGGTGTTGATGCCTTCAAAATACACTCAAGATATGAGTAATGAAGATGCTGTTTTAGAAGCACA
>ENA-OSET01000630-OSET01000630.1-sediment-metagenome-genome-assembly--contig:-NODE-630-length-38709-cov-5.243244_pt1 | contig 38709 bp, 27 predicted proteins | sample MGYA00237882_ERZ534229 | MGnify/ENA primary metagenome ERZ534229 (study PRJEB26408, sample SAMN06266212) | sediment metagenome | isolation source: Hudson Canyon methane seep mesocosm | place: USA:Hudson... | reverse complement strand
GACCGGCGGGCGTACGTAAATTAGCTTGGGTAATATCACTCATCGGACCAACACCGGCTCTGATGAGCTGCGATGGTTGATCGGGGAATTTCATCGTTAAGCTATTTGGCTCTAATTGGGACCAATCGATACTGGCTTTTTCACCGTAAATTCTGAGCTTTAGGCTGTTTTCTTCGCCCACGGATATTTGGCTCGCGATTAAAACGCCTTGTGCTCCCGAATCGAATCGCAGTAACACCGTGCCGTCGTCGTCGAGCATCCGACCCTCGACTGTCGCTGACAAGTCCGCACAAATTGATGTGATCTCCAGTCCACTAACATATTCCGCTAAGTTTGCCGCGTGCACGCCAATGTCGGCCATACAGCAGCTAATGCCGGCTTTTTCTGGGTTTAAACGCCATTGGGCCTGTTTGCTGCTTTCGTCAGTTTTGTCTGCCAACCAGCCTTGCGGATACTCGACAACCACTTTTCTAATAGCGCCTAACTGGCCTTCCTCTATGCGTGATTTGGCTTCTTTTACCATGGGATAACCAGTATAAGTGTGGGTGAGACCGTATAGTAAGTTAGACTTTTCTACGATCGCCTTCAGCTCAATAGCTTCGGCAAGGCTGACTGTCGCAGGTTTGTCAGACATAACGTGGAAGCCGTTCTCCAGTGCCATTTTAGCGATCGGGAAATGCAGATGATTGGGGGTGACAATGGCGACCATATCCATCCGTTTATCTGCATTAATTGCCGCTTCCTTTATAAACATCTCCCGATAGGAGCCGTAACATCGGGTTTCATCAAGATAGAATTCCTTTCCAGAAGCAATGGACGTCGCCGGGTTAGAGCTGAACGCCCCACAGACAAGTTCTATTTCATTATCCAATTGAGAGGCTATCCTATGCACGGCACCTATAAAGGCACCCTGGCCGCCACCTACCATACCCATTCTGATTTTACGCATGATCTCTTTCGCTCGATTCAATTTCGGAAGATTATTCCATTGATAACAGATAATAGATAATTTTGTCGTGATAACGATAAGATAAATTCGGCTTTGTATGTTAACTAGCGACAAATACATTCAGCAGTTGTTACTTTTATACTTAGGCGGGCCTGTATTTTTCTTTGAAAAGGTCGGGCATTTTACTGGGCCGGCCGCTGGCAATATTAATACAGACGTAATCCACGTTTGCTCGCGCTAAGGTGAGACCGTCAACGGGCCTGATAATTTGAAAGTGTCTGGTCGCTCGTAAACGACCATCATTTGCCGTTAGCCAATTGGCGACCAGAATGTGATCTCCCTCGTATGCGGAGGCATGGTAGCTGATTTGACTTTCCTTAACTGCCATACCGAAGCCTAATGCTGCCGCATCTTCGGTGTCTACACCCACCGCTTTTGAGTGATCTCTTGCGCATTCATCAAACCATCGTACGTAGACCGAGTTGTTGGCATGGCCGTAGCTGTCAATATCGGCGCTTTGCACCGTCACCGGCAAAACGAAAGGAGCAGGGTAATCCCATGTGGGTTCTGCGTCTATTTTGTTGTCCTTCTCATTTCCTGTATCGCTACTCATTCATTCCGTTCCTAGTAATAGGTGTATTTCAAAGCTTTACTTGGCGGCAATATTGCCACTCATCGATTTACAGGCTTAAGCCTAATTTCCCCAATAAGTCCTCGAGGTGAGCCATCGCTTCCTTAGTTGGGCCGGGGTAGTCGCCGGTAATCGGGACGTTACCTAAGTAGCCGATATCTTTTATCCCCGCAGGGCTGCAGAAAAACGCGCCAACAACAAGCTGGCGTAAGCCGGCAAAGAAAGAGACCGGCATTTTTAAGGTGTTTGGAGTCTGTGTTGTTGGAAAGGCAATGCTGTCCACGATTTCAAACTGTTGTGCAGGGGTTACCTCAATAAAGTGATTGCCAAAAAGACGCAACGCTTCTTGATCAACCCAAAGTAACCCTGGTACGAGCAGAGTACGATGTTCCTGTTGCTGAGGATAGGGGGCGCTTATCCATTCATTGACGAAGTCGGGAATACCCACATCGGAAGCCGAGGGGACACCTTCTTCGGCGGGTATGATGATGTCAGCTAACACAGCAACGAGGTTGAGTTGTGATTGTGATAGCGTTAGTGGCCAGGGAATAGAGGGTGAGCTTAACTTTGGATCTTTTCCATAGCCTTTAGCGGTAATTGGAGCTAGCTTTATTTTCGGCCAGTCGCTAATGGATAGGCCTGTAGTGGATGTTGCCTCGGATTCTTGCGGATATACTACTGTCATTGCAGCACCCGCTGACACGCTGCTCATCCATTTTAACGATTCTCGGCGGCTGATCTTACTTGAATAAAACTTACTTTCGATGATGCTAATATTCTCGACGAGATCATAGGTATTGTTTGTGTTGTCATCCACTGTACTATCATCCACTGTGCTATCGTTAGTATCTTTGAGTTCTTTCATAGTACACCCTTGTTCATTTCAGTCGCCAGCCAGCTCGCATTTCGCATGGCCAGAGTCATGATAGTTAATGTACAATTCTTGTGGGGATTTGATGCAAATACACCGCCATCCATGATAAAAAGGTTGCTGCAATCCCAGGTTTGTCCGTGATGGTTTGTTACGGAGCTTTTTGGCGATGTGCCCATCCGCGTGGTACCCACTTCATGGATAATTTCGCCCCCTTTTTTAATCGCTTGTTCCGCGGGTTGTTCAGGAACAATGACGAGTCCACCCATGGTTTGTAAAATCTTTCTGGCTGTATTTAAACCATGGGAAACTTGTTTTAATTCGTGTTCTGACCACTTCCAGTGGAACTTGGCGACAGGGATTCCCCACTGGTCTTTTACCTTGTCATCAATTTCCATATAACAATTTTCATTCGGTAACATTTCCCCTCGAAGGGAAAGACTCATGTAAGTACCGTAAAGGCGCTTTACTTCGTCCTTCATTTTTTTCCCGTATCCACGGGCGACAGAACCGATCGCCATTCTGGGTGAGAAAAAACCGCTGCCGACTTCGAAGTGATAGCCGCGGGGGAAATCCAATTCTTTTCGCTCCTGGGATTTATGTCCCCACCAGGGAATAAAAACGTGATTGGCCGTATTGCCGTCTTCGTTATAACGCGGACGACCCTGTAATCCCGAAATCAGCGCGGCGGTTCCTGCGCCGGTCGAGTCCATCAGGTTTTTCCCGACCTGGCCACTGGAATTAGCGACGCCATTTGGGAACTGCGGTGATTTAGAGTTTAGCAGCAGCCTCGCTGATTCACAGGCGCTGGCTGCTAAGATAACGACCCGAGCTTGCAATATAACCACATTGCGAGTTTTACGATCGATATAAGAGACGCCACTGGCTTTTCCTTGATAGTCAACGTCGACACATTTGACCATTGCATCGGTTACGATTTTCAATTTTCCGGTCGCTTTCGCCATGGGTAGTAGCGATGTAGTGGTTTGAAAGGCAGCGCCAATGGAGCAACCTCGACCACAGTCGGTAGCATTGAAGCAAGCCTGTCGGTTGTCGAGGGGCCTGGATAGAACTGCGCGGCGCATTGGCACGACGGGGATGCCGAGCTTCTTGCCGGCCGCTTGCAAAAGTAACTCTGGAACTCGAGGCTTAAAAGGAGGTTGCAATACTCCCGGGCCAGAATCTGGCATATCATCGAGTCCCGGATTATTGCCAGAAACACCCACCAGCTTTTCCGTGCGATCGTACCACGGCGCCATTTCTTCATAATCGACGGGCCAGTCGACACCGAGCCCATCCCGGCTGTAACCCTTAAAATCGTGATGGCTGAAGCGCAGCGAAAATCGACCCCAATGATTAGTTCGGCCCCCTAACATGCGAGACCGCCACCACAAAAATTCGGTTCCCTCGGCGGTCGTGTACGGTTCTCCGGGGACGGTCCAGCCGCCGTCGACCGTGGCGTCGTAATAGCCAAAGTCTTTATCGGGCGTGCCACTACCCAATAACGGCGCTTCGAAATTGCTGTTAAACATCGGCGTTTCTGTGAGCGGATCGTAGTCTCGTCCTGCCTCTAACATTAATACTCGGTGGCCTGCTTGGGTAAGTGTGTATGCCGCCATTCCGCCGCCGGCGCCTGAGCCAACGATGATAACGTCGTAATCGAAGCCTTGAAATGTATTCATTGGTCTTCCTTGTTTGGTTTTTATTCTGCTTATAGACTATCGTTGCGATTTAATTCTTTTCGCCAGTTGTCACCTTCACAATGGTAACTAATCGACATTTGATTGGATTCTAAGGTTACTGTTTACTTTCATTTCCCCTGTTTTCGATTAACTTCTTCAACATTGCTTTTTTATTGGGTGAGTCAGGTAGTAGATCAGCATACAAAGAGAAGGGTGGCTCCTCGCCGGTGCGTAGCCATTCCGCCGGAAAATTTGCAGCTTTCACGGCTGTTGTATCGCGGAATGTCGCGCCTCGCGAGCGGCGTTGCGTATACGGAACAACGTGTTCATTCTGGCTATTGGCGGAAAGTTCGAAAATTCTATTTCGCAGGCGAATCTTTACCTCTAACAAATCGGCGTGTTCAATTAAGTTTTCCATCTCCGTTGGGTCGTTGACGATATCGTACAATTCCTCGCGATCCCAGACCCCATGATATTGAATGAGTTTATATCGATCGGTGCGTACCGCAAAAGTGGTGGGTGTCTGGGGAAAATTATATTCCCAAAAATATTCATAGGCGAATTCGTTATTCCAGGGTTTCTTGAGTCCTTCGCCATTAGCAAGTTTCTTGAAGCTGCGACCTTGAAATTGTGCAGGGCTTTTTAATCCTGCGATATCCAGCATCGTCGGAGCAATGTCGAGGTTGGCCACTACTTCCTGTACCACTTTTCCTTTTTCAAACCCCGGGCCCATTACCAACAGCGGAACACGCATGCTTTCTTCGTAGGCGTTACGCTTGTCAATCAGGCCATGTTCGCCGAATAGGAATCCATTGTCTCCCATTAACATAATGACCGTGTTTTCCTCGAGATTGTTCTTCTTAAGCCATGCGCGGACTCGGCCGATACTATCGTCGACCGCGGAGAGAGTTCGGTGGTATTCCATTTTATAAACACCGATATCGCGCGCGCTATGGTAGGGGAAGTCAACGCCATGCCAGCTGCTGCGTTGGTCCTTAACCCAACGCGGCTTGCCTCTATAGTTTTCTTCAGTGTCGGCCATATTAGCGGGCAGCTTTACTGTTTGACCTTCGTATTGTTTGACATGGCGCTGGGCGGGACGAAAGTCTGAGTGTACTGCTTTATGAGAGAAGTAGAGAAAGAACGGCTTTTTGCTCTTTCGAGTTTCTAGCCAATTAATGGCGTAGTCGGTAAGTTCGTCGGTGATGTAGCCTTTTTGATCGACTCTTTTTCCGTCAATATTAATCTTTGCGGTTAGACCGTTGCCAATCTCTGGGTAATAATGGCCCTGACCGGCAAAGCTAATCCATTTGTCGAACCCAGGCATCGGTGCATCTCCCTGCGCGCCCATATGCCACTTACCGAGAAAAGCGGTTTCGTACCCCGCTTTTTGCAAATAGCTGGGAAAGAAGATGGTCCCTTCGCGGATTGGCGCATTGTTATCGACGATGCCGTGCGTATTGGCATATTGACCAGTTAAAATGGTGGCGCGACTCGGGGAACACAAGGCTGTTGTTACAAAAGCGTTTTTAAAATGCACTCCCTCATTGGCTAGAGAATCCATATGCGGCGTATCCAGTAGTGGATTCATTATTCCCAGTTCGTCATAACGTTGGTCGTCAGTCAGTATATAAATAATATTGGGCTTCTTGCTGGTTGAGCTTTTAGCAACAGCACGGTCGGCATGCGCGATAAGCGACACGCTTAATAAAGTAGCTAAGGTCAGTAGGACGTTTTTCTTAAGCAAAGTTGTTATTGTCATTTTCATTGCAAGCTCCGAAAATTTCTTTTACAGATTAGTAGGATCAAAAGATTGATGAGTATTTGGGTCTCGGAATGTAACGAGTTTTGTTTGTTGGGTTCGATGGTTCGCTTCGCGCGCAAATTCTTATCTTTATCGAGCTCGTTCGTTAGACTTCAATCCCCTTGCGTACAAAAAATTTCCAGTTAAGGACGAGTAATTTCTTCAGAGCACTGTTGATATTACTTCCATCGAGAATATTTTAATCATCTTTGAACGAAAGACTTTATCGTTACCATAACTGTAATTATTTTTGTCTTGTCCCACCATCGGAGCGTTTCAATTTTTCGAATAAGCGAGAGCGAAAAAGCATGCTGGATTTAGAATTTACGTTAGCATATTATCTGTTTTTGGTAAATATAAGCTCCGCGGCGCATTCATTTTTAACGTGGTTTCCGGCGATCTTGAAGGTGATTTCTGTTGATGGCTGACGGTGCTTCGGAAAAAAGGGGAAGGTTAGTTAACCCCCTTGGCCAGTTGTATCGATATCAATAGGCTATAGCTAATTCACAGAGCCTATCTATACTTGAAATGATGAGGTTTTCCGATAATTTATTTGGATTTTAGAGAGATTAATATGGTCGTTACTGCTACCGATAGACCGCTTGAAGAATTGCGTGAGGACATAATCGACCAATTGATTATGAATTATGGGCATGGAGCGCTGTCATTGGAAGCATTCCAGCGCCGTTTGGATAAGGCGTTTGACGAAACGGAACACAGCGCGCTGAATGAGCTGGTCAGCGACCTTGAGTTGGCCGTTGATAAAACCTATATCGAAACAAAAGATCAGGAGCTAGGAATCAATTACGACGTGGAAGTCGCTCCGAATGTGCAGTATATGATTAATATCTTTGGAGGGAGCAATCGCGGTGGATCGTGGGTTGTTGGCAAAGAAATTCGAATGCTTAACATTTTCGGCGGTGGTGATATTGATTTTAGTGAGGCAACATTTTCTCACCCGACTGTACGAGTGAGGATGGTATGTGCTTTTGGTGGCACCACTATTTACGTTCCAAAAGACGTTCATGCGACTAATAATGCTATTTGCATTTTTGGTGGCATCAATAACAAGGTGCCTGCCAGTTCTAATAATAAAGCCCCGAGCGTCCTTATAGAGGGGTTGGTTGTATTCGGCGGTGTCACGATAAAGATGAAGAAAATTCTCAAAGAACGTTTTATCGAATTTGCCGATGGTTTAAAGAGCTTATTTTTGCAAACTAATCGTAACGACGATTCGAGAATGTAAGTCACTGTTATTGCGCACTCGCCTGGTTGATGAATTGATGAGTTGATTCGTGACTGATCTGAAGGTGATTCATCACTTCCCTTTTTTAATTATCAGTCGTTATCCCGCATCTGAGGTGTGACGCCTTGTCTAACAGCGTATTATCCTAAGCTTTAAATGTCGCGTTTAGCTCGCAATACTTTCGGTTAAGCTGCTGTTTTAGAAGGGGTTTTTAGTGAATAGGATCTTCGGTGAAGTTAAATTCGTGTAGATCCTCTGTCCGGTTACAATTGGAAACATTATTTTTTTTCTATATTTGTTATCATTAAGAGGCCTGCGCTCTTTACAATTAGCTGACTCTAGGTTATTTTAAATGACAGTTTTTAATTCAGCCATATCTGGTTATAGATTGATGGTTAGAAAGATTTAGAGATGCATTCGGCAAATATGTGTGTGCATTTCACAATTTGGTAGCTAGTAGCATTGATAGCTAGTACCAGATTAAATTGGTAGGCATAAAGGGCAGGTCCGTTCCAGGGGCTTGTCCTTTTTTTTGTCCTTTTTTTGTCAATAGTTGGTCAATAGTTTGTCGATGTGATTGCTGCCAGTTCTAAACGTCGTCATAACATCATTAATATCTAAAGTGTTGAGCCAGTTTTTCAGCCCCGGTCGTTTGTAGACGAAAACTAAAGCTAATCAATCTAGTTTACGCCTATCGTTGTTTCAGTTAATCGGTGAGTTTGCCTTGTAAAATACTTTGCGATTACTACAGTCGCCTTATTGTTTAATCGGCATGTTCGTTGAGTTCATAGGGAAATTTAGGGCTCCGTCTTGTTTTTGGACAAAAAAATACCCACATCGTAAGAAGTGGGTATTTTTATTAGCTAAAGCGACTACAAAATCATTTCGATGCGAATCGACTCCGTAGTGCTTATTAGTACACCTTAAAAGCCCATAGATACTTTTGTATAAAAGATTCGGCCACGTGGGTCAAATACTGTTGTATCGTACCCCCGGGCGCTGCCGCGTCCTGGAAGATCTTCATCGAAAATATCATTAGCGCCGAAACTGAACGTCAGTGGCTTATCACCGTTGCGTAAGTAGGTGTAGTCGTAGCGCAAATCCACAGTGTTATAACTTGGGATATCCAGCTGATACAAGCGGTCGTAGTAATCGTGAATATAACGAGCGACTGCCGATACAACGTGTCTGTCCTTTATCCAGCTAATAGCCAGGTTCGCTTTCAGGTCTGGTAACGATCGAGCGAAGGTAGAGCCAGAAGCGTTGGTTCCCGCGATATCTTCCTTGGTAATGCCGTCGTCAATAAGATACTCGTTGACCCAGTAGATGTCATGGCTAATATTGAACATGCCATAGTCGGTTTCCCAATCATATTTTACAGCAAATTCTACGCCGTCGGTTTGAATAGTACCGAGGTTTACATCAGTTGCTCTGACAATACCCAAAGAAGCCTCGGTGCCTATTCGGTCGATATTACCGACCTGATAAAGAGCTGGGTTAACAACACAGCCCGATTTATAGTTACCAGCTTCAGGTGTACAAGCAGTCGTTGTGCCTTTAATTATATAATTATCAGCATTTCCGACGAGCGAGTTAAAGAGCTCTACCTCACTGTTAAAACTGGTGGAATAGGGCGTGGGGCCTATTGCTTCAGTGTATTCAACGTTGAAATAATCGATACTCACCATAAGGCCTTCCAGGGCGCCCTCAGGATTCCATATCGCACCAATGTTGTAGTTTTCTGATTCTTCAGGTTTCAGGTCGGGGCTAGGTAATCCGCGCTTGAGAAAAATCGCGATAGCGTCTGAAGCAACCTTGTCGTCATCTGTCCAGCCTTCCATTGTTGCAAGCTGAGCTAAGCAAGAGCCAACGCCTGCCTGATCAACGGTTGGAGCGCAGGTGCCGTTTCTTACCGCCAGTAGCTTCAAAGGATCGATTGTCCCTGCGCCGTCATAGCCAGAACCTGCATACAACAACCCGATGTTGGGAGCTCTGAAGGCAGTTCCCCACGATGCGCGTAAGGTGAGAGTATTACTCGCTTCCCAACGAACGGCAATTTTAGGGTCAAGGCTTGAATCTATACCGTCATAGTCTTCGTAACGAGCGGCAAGTTGCACGTCAATCGTATCGCCGATGTTGAACTGAAGTTCACCAAATAAGGCCTGTACTTTTTGTGACTCGTCATACGCTGTTGTGGCCGTGCCATAAAATGCATCATTGGTTACCGCAATAGTCTCTCCAGTGGTGGGCAAAACAGTGGTGGTTGAGCGACGTAAAGCAGGTTCAGTTTGGTCTCTGCTGTACTCGCGGAATTGATAGCCAAGCGCGCCTTGTATCACAGTATCACCAAATTCGGCGATCTCGCTCGAGACAACAAAATCGAAGGTTTCCAATTCTGTTTTTGAGCCGTTGACCTTGTCTTTCGGTTCTAACAACCAATCGAGAAGTTCATCGCTGTTGCCCACTTCTGCGTCGGTATGACGAGATAGGTAGGGGTTGAAGAAGTGACAGCCATCCGCGGCATTGCCCTGGTTAGTACTGGTTAGTGCCTGAGAAATATTGGGCGTGTTGTTGAACATGTATTCGGGGTCAACGCCGGATAGAAAATAGTTCAGCGGTCCATAATAGGGGTTGGCAAGCGTTAAGTTCATGTCGCTGATGCCATTGGGTGTGCAATCAGGGCCGCCTAAGCCGTTAAGTGCCAGTTCCATATTGTCTTTGATAATGGTTAGCTGGTAGCTTTCGGATTCATTGGACGAATAGCCATACGAGACATCATAAAAAGCCTCTTTGTTGCCAAACCATTCGAAGTCGCCCTTGGCGCCCAGCAATATTTTTTTGGTTTCCGATTCATTAGTATTGGTATCGTCTAAGGCGTATTCACCGACGATAAAGTCGAGGGAGGCTAGGTCACCCCATCCACCGTGTGACGCGTTATTCGGTGCGTTGTCGAAAGAGGGGGTTGCGTAGGCCGGGTGAACAAAGGCTGCCAGCAAATCTCTGGGGCAGGCATTGAGCTCGCCAAAACCAGGAATCGGACATGTTCCTCCCAGCTCAGGTAATTTTGCATTAGGAATCCAGCCGCCTAGGGAGTGCACAGTTTGCGCGCCGAAGGCCGCTGAGAAGCCTGATGTGCCTGAAGGTAGTTGTAATGCCTGGCCACCAATATGGTTCATCGTACTGTTTGAAGGCCGTGTGATTTCAGACTCTGCGTACAGAACGTCGCCATAAAACTCCAGGCTTTCGTTAACTTCGAAACTAAAAGTCGCCATAACATTTGCGCGCTCTGCTTCGTTGATGTACGACTGGTAGTCTCGAATATCTACGCGACAAGCGCTGTCGTCGGGGGCGTCTACTGTGCCGGTGAACGAGTTCTGACCGGAAATTCCGCAACCGGGATCAGTATACTTAAAATCGTTGTTAACAAAATCCGACATCTGAAGGTTAACCCACGCAGGGTTCGGGGCAGATAGTAAGATACCTGGATTGGCAGAAGCCAGATCGGTATTTCGATTTGGTTCGGTCACAACATCTTTATCGTTAACCCAAAGCGTATCTCGTTTTACATATTCACCGCCTATGACGAAGTGAAAATTACCTTCATCGTTCGAAAATCCCCAGATGGCATCGATTACAGATTCATCTTGGTCGGAATTATCAACGACCTGGTGAGATGCGCTGATTTCAAAACCTTCGAACGTATTGCGAGTAATGAAATTCACAACGCCGGCAACAGCGTCGGAACCGTAAAGAGCTGAACCACCGTCTTTAAGAATTTCGGTGCGTTCCATCATAATGACCGGGATTTCATTGATGTCGGTGAACGTTTCTCCACGACCCGTTCGAGCCGCAGCGGCAGTCATGCGTTTACCGTTCACTAGAATCAGTGTCGAGTTGACACCAAGTCCGCGTAGGTTGACGTTGCCTTTACCCACAATAGACCCGTTTTCCGAATCGGTATTTGCGTTGGTGGTAGAGCCTGAATTGATACCCAAATTCTTAACGATATCCGACATTAGAATCGGTTTTGCCATCGTCATGTCTTCGCGGCTATGCACTGCAACGGGCGAAGGAGCATCAGTCGCACTTCCTTTTATGTACGATCCAGTAACGGTGACTTCTTCAATGACGTCGTCGACGACTTCTTGTGCGTGAATTGATGCTATCGGAAACGTTGCACAGATAGCACTAGTTATCGATAATACTGAGCGTTTGAAATTACGCCGTTTTTTATCGTTCATAACTATACCCCTTTAATAATTATTATGGTTTTAAGATTAAGTTGATCTTTTTCAGTCGTTTATGCGTAATAAAACAGTGTAGGCCATAAAAATTGGCAAAATAACCTACAGCTTAAAATGGGACAATACTCGGAAAAATACAAACTCTTTTGATTGCGAAATTGATACTCTTCGATACGAGATAGAAGAATATGTTCGGTACGAGGTCCCTTCGAAATTACAGCTGCTATTATTATTATTTAAATTTGAAATAGTGCAAGCTTGACCTGTGTCAATGCAGCAGGATCCTAAGGTACATCTGATGTAAAGATATGTAAAGATAGTCGTTAATTTGCATCATTACAAATAAGTAATAATCTAATTTGGGTACATCCGAAATTAAGGGTATATGATTTTCATGGTAAGAACGTGCTTAGTAATAAGAATAATTAATTGGTTTGAGTTATTCCATATGCCACGATACAAAGTCTTATTATAGGGTCATTTCGAATGCTTTTTGTCAGGTTTCAGGATCGGTTTATAGTTTTAGATAGAAGAGATAAGCTCGCTGAGTTCTTAGCTCTTCGAACAAGTCGCTAAGGCGCTTTGAATTTCTTTCAGCTCGCTACTTATCACCGCAATCTGTTGGTAACCCAACCTTTGCAATTGTTCGGCAGCAAAGGTTGCGCGAGCGCCGGTAGCGCAGTGAAGGTAGATGTATTTTTCGCAATCTGGAAATGCACTGAGCACTTTCATTTCCAGTATTCCTCTGGGGATATTGAGCGAATTTATGTCGCCTTGTTCCTCAACTTCCGCCGGTTCTCGCACATCAATAATGGCGCCGCCATTGGTAGTCATTTCCTTAGCCGCAAGTTCGGCATTAACAAAACGCACGCTAGCACGCGCTTCCAGTAGAATTTCAGGGATTGTTTTCAGCATGAGAGCTCCTCTTGTCGAATTTCTATACGGCCTTATGAACTAATGTGATGTGCCGCCGTTTTTGTCTAGCGTATGTAGTCAAGAAATTACATTATATTAGATTTTACTAATTTAGCTATCATTATATTCTGATTTTCTAATATAATGGTGGTCGATTCTGATTGCGTTATTTTTCGGGACTATTAATAGAATGTTGGGGTAACAGAATGTTCGTGTAACAGCGTGTTCGCGAAAACAGAGAATAGCGGCCTATTATTGCGAAAATCAGAGTTCATCGGTATTTGTTGTGTTTTGGCAAGAGTCAGGGCAATGACTGCTAAGTAGAAAATTGTACGAGAATACTAACGAGAGCTTTTGCTATGAAATTGAAGAGCCCCATTGATTATTTGGTCGCAGCTAGTCTGTCTGGAGGTTTCTCGACGGCATTTATTATTCTATCCATAGTCTTGGGTATTTTCGCGCTCAATTATACTTCCAGAGAAGAAGAGCCACAGATTGTCGTCCCGATGGTCGATGTATTGGTCGAGTCTCCAGGATTATCGGCCAAACAAGTTGCCAGACAGGTGACGATACCTCTTGAGAAGCTAATGGCTCAAATTCCGGGTGTTGAGCATGTCTATTCGACGTCGAGTACCGGGAAAACGTTGGTGACTTTACGTTTCTATGTGGGTGCGAACCGTGAAGAAGCCATTCTTAATACTTATAACAAGTTATATTCTAACCAAAACAAAATCCCCGCTGTCGTAGATAACTGGTTGGTACGTCCCGTTGAGGTGGACGACGTGCCTATAGTCGTATTGGCCTTGTGGAGCGACGATCCCGCGAGAATGAGTGATTTTGAATTGCGACGATTGGCCGATGAAATTTCTACGTCGATTCAAGCGATTCGCGATACCAGTGAGGTGCATGTAGTCGGTGGACGACCGAGAACGATTCGAATTTTGCCGGACCCTGAGAGTTTGGCTGCGCATCAAAGTACCAGCGGCGATATTGTTAGTGCTCTGCAGGTTTCCAATGTTTTGCAGAGTACAGGTTATTGGTCATTGAGTAACGAATCGCTGGTTCTTGAAAGCGGTGATTTCATCCGTTCCGTTCAAGAGTTAAGGCGGACAGTGATTAATGTAGTTAACGGTACACCTGTATTTTTGCAGGACGTTGCCCAGATTATTGATGGTCCCGCAGAGCCTAGTCATTATACCTGGATTGATTTTTCGAAGTCCTATTCACCACTCGCCGGCAGGGTCGAAAACTTTCCCATGGTTGCCGTTAGTGTTGCGAAGCAGCGTGGTAGTAATGCGGTCAGCGTCGCTAAAGATGTCCACGACTTAGTGGCGACCTTGAAGGGACAATTATTGCCAAAGACCGTTCATATTGAAGTGATGAGGGATTACGGTTCTACGGCAGACGAAAAAGTCGAAAATTTGACCGCTAGTTTAGCTTTCGCCGTGTTTACGGTCGTCGTGTTTATTGGTGTGTTTTTGGGTTGGCGCCCAGCACTTGTGGTAGGCATTGCCGTACCCGTTAGCTACGGTATAACTCTCGCGTTAGATATGGCCTTCGGCTATACGATTAATCGTGTCACCTTATTTGCTCTTATTCTTTCGCTTGGATTATTGGTGGATGACCCGATAACAGGTGTCGACAATATTGAGCGCTTTTTGAACACGAATAAAGGGTCGAGGCGTGAAAGAATCGTTGCTGCCATATCAGAGATTAAAACCCCGCTTTTAATGTCGACGCTGACCATTATTCTGGCGTTTATTCCATTGGCCTTTATCACAGGAATGATGGGGCCTTATATGGCACCCATGGCTTTTAATGTTCCTATTAGTGTTGCTACTAGCACGTTTATCGCTTTTTTGGTTACGCCCTGGTTGTCCAGCAAAATTTTAGTTAATCGAAATTCTGGGGAAGAAGGAGCAAGTTTTGCGGATAGCGAGGCGGCGATGCAAAGCCCAGCTGAACTAGGTATTGTCGAATCGGAGAAAGCTGGCAACATTAACGAACGCGGGCTGCTGAAATTTTATCGAAATGTGTTAGGGCCTTTGCTAACGAGCAAGCGTAAAGCGAGGTGCTTACTGTGGGGCGTTATGGCACTTTTTCTTGTTGCTGCGTTGTTGCCAATGCTGCGCCTCGTTCCCTTAAAATTGTTGCCTTTTGACAACAAGAACGAGCTGCAAGTCATAATCGATATGTCCGAATCTTCCACCTTGGAGCAAACAGCGGGCCTGGTGCAACAGGTGTCGGGTATCACCCGGCAGCTCAATGAAGTACAAGCGGTTGCAAGCTTCGTGGGTGTGCCATCGCCCGTCGATTTTAACGGTATGGTAAGACATTATTACCATCGATCTGCCCCTTTCGTCGCAGATATGCGCGTAAAGTTGATCGACAAGAGGTTGCGTGAGCATCAGTCCCATGCTGTGGTTTTACGTTTGCGCGAGCTGTTAGCGCCTCTTAGTGCTAATGGTATTGATATCAAAGTCGTTGAAGTACCGCCAGGACCGCCAGTTTTAAGCACGCTTGTAGCAGAAGTGCGTGGAACAGCTTGGACTTCTTACGATGACATTCGAGCCGCAGCGAAACTTGTGCAGGAGCGCTTGAAACGCGAAGCGTTCGTTGTCGGTGTTGACACAACGGTCGAAGATGATCAGCGCCGCTTGCGTTTTGTCACTGACAAACAGAAAGCGGCATTATCGGGTATCTCGACGCTCGATATTAACAACACCTTGCTAATGGCTAATCGGGGATTTCGGGCGGGCTTCATGCAATTGGAACGTGAGGCGAAACCATTACCAATGGTATTACGGTTACCTTTAGCAGAACGATCATCTATCCAAGATCTTAAGCGCTTACAAGTAAGAGGCAGGCCCGGAATTGTTAAAACTAGCTCTGATAGCGGCTTGAAAACCGCTGCGCAGCCGTCTGTATCATTGGGCGAGTTGGGCGAGTTCGTTTTTCAACTGTCAGATAAATCGATCCATCGCAAAGATCTACAGCCCGTCGCGTATGTGGTGGCAGAGCTATCCGGACGAACGCCAGCAGAAGTTGTTGCCGACGTAAATACTGACTTGGGTCGTCCTGCGGGAGCGGCCGACAATTGGCAATCAAGACATTTTTTACAGCCCGGTTCCGGTGATGGCTGGAGCGTTCCCGACGGCATAAACATTGTCTGGACGGGAGAGGGCGAATGGAAAATAACGGTCGATGTCTTTCGCGATATGGGGCTTGCCTTCATTTTTGCTTTAGTAGGGATATTTTTTGTTCTGAAAATACAGACATCATCGACGAGTCTATCTTTAATTATTATGTCCGCGATTCCTCTGACAATTATCGGAATAATGCCCGGATTTTTCCTACTCAATCAATTTGGCGAACGGCAAATTGGTGGTGCTCCAGATCCGGTATTATTCACTGCAACCGCAATGATAGGCATGATTGCTTTAGCAGGGATTGTTGTTCGAAACTCCTTGATATTGGTGGAGTTTATCACGCAAGCGCGTGAACGAGGCTTGCCTGTTCACGAAGCATTGGTTCAGGCGGGTGCAATTCGAATGCGTCCGATTTTGCTCACAGCAGGCACAACGCTATTGGGGAACTTAGTCATCATATTAGACCCTGTATTTAGTGGTCTCGCTCTGGCAATCATGTTCGGAATTATTTCATCAACTGTTTTTACGCTGTTAGTCGTTCCCGTTGTTTATTCGTTGGTATTCAAAGACGAGCAAGCAGTGGTTGCGCAAAATCGGTACAACATTGAGGTACAATCTGATGAATTTACGTGAGGAGAAATTCGCTACTCCCATTATCACTATCATCGCTATTCTGGTTCTTGTCGCGTGGTTTGGTGGTACTTTTACCGATAAGGTGGCCCCGGGAATAAAGGCTGTAGAGCAAAAAGCACTGTCGTCTGTTGTTATTGTCATGCAAAGAGATCAGCAACTTTTCGAACCCGTTCCAGCGACGATCAAAGCAAAGCATGCAACCATTGTCTCATCTCGACTATTATCTAGAATCGAAAAAATCCATGTTAGTGCCGGCGATAGAGTGAGTCAGGGGCAATTGTTAATTGAACTTGAAAAGGACGAACTGTTGTCTCGTGCTGCACAATCTATGGCTGTTATTAACACGGTGAAGGCGCATTTACTTGAGGCGAAGCTGTCCTTGGAGCGCACGCTTGAGCTTAGTCGTTCTGGCGTGATGTCACAGGCCGATCTGGAAAAGGCAAAGGCAAGATATGATGCCTTGACTGCTGAATTCGTTACGGCGCAGCAGGGGCTGAAAGAAGCGGAAGTCGCATTAAGCTTTGGGCAGATCCATGCGCCCATCAACGGAAGGATCGTCGATCGTTTTGCAGAACCAGGCGATACCGTACAGCCGGGCGCGCAATTATTAATATTGTACAATCCTGTTTCATTACGTGTTGAAGCAAACGTAAGAGAGCGACTGGCACTGTCGTTGAATGTTGATCAGCCGCTGAAGGTTAATATTCCTGCATTAGATAAAGATCTTATGTCGGAAATTGAAGAGCTGGTTCCGACTGGAAATTCCGGATCGCGAAGTTTCATGGTAAAGAGTCGTTTGAAATATAGCGAAGGATTATTGCCCGGTATGTATGCGCAATTAATGGTTCCTGCTGGAGAAGAAAGTCTATTGTTGATACCGGAAGAAAACGTTGCGAAGCTTGGGCAATTGGAGCTCGTGTGGTTAGACAACGATGGAGTTTCGGAAAGGCGATTTGTGCGGACAGGGAAAACTGTTGGCGATGGCTTATTGGAAGTGATTTCCGGTTTACAGGAAGGTGACAGGATTCTGAGTGTACCTCACTGATTTTTACCGAATTGTCACAAATTGCGAACCGACCGATTCAAAAATTCAGATTCAGTTACTGTCCTTATACAATTTTCAAAACAACAGTCGACTTGACGAAGCGGTAAGCTTTGACGTTTTACTCGTACGCCGGTATGCATGTAAACATTTAATCAGTGTTCTTCCATAAACTCGTTGATACGTCGAACTGTACCTCTCGCAACGACATTGTTGAAAAACATCGATTTCTGGATGGGCGCTAATGAGTTACTCATTTGTAGGTCGTATTCAAAGGTGAGATTTGTGGGCATTCTTTTTTTGTCATAGAATCACGGTTCTTAAAATAAGGGAAAAATAATGCAATTGAAAACAGGAGCGAGATTACAGAGTACCGTCTGTAATGCTGAAGTAATGATTATCACGGCGCCCGCGCAAGATGTAAGCTTAAGCTGCGGTGGTGCGGCGATGGCTGCGGCGGGTAGTGACGTTGAGAAAGGAGAGATCGATTCAGATCATCAGCTAGGGGTACAAATTGGCAAACGGTATGTCGATGAAGATTCTACTTTGGAACTTCTGTGTATCAAACCCGGAGAAGGTTCTTTGGCTTTGGACGGTGCAACGCTACTTCTAAAAGATAGTAAAAAGCTACCCAAATCAGATTAAGTCTTCGTAGATAAACCCTAGCGCCACCGAACAGGATTCGTAAATGAATATCATGATGTTATTGGAGATGGCAAATTCCGTCTTCCCCGATCGAATCGCTTTTACTAATGCTGAGGATGGCTCGTCAGTGACTTATCAGGAATTGTTCGAAAAAAGCGGTCGGGCTGCCAGTGCCGCTAAAGACTCTGGCAGTGACCATTTTGGCGTCCTGGACGTAACCAGTTTGGCGATGCCGATTGGGCTTTTTGGCAGCGCTTGGGCTGGATTGCCCTTCGTACCCATCAATTACCGGCTGACACCGAAAGAAATAGAACAGCTTCTGTCTCGAATAACACCGGTTTATTTGGTGGTCGAAGACAAGCGTGTCGAAGATCTCAATGAGATTGGTGATATCAGAGTATTGAGTAGAAGTCAGTTTTTGGATGAGGAAATTCCAAGTGTCGGTCAGGCAGATCCATGGTCAATGGATCCCGATGATGTCGCGGTATTATTATTCACCAGTGGCACAACCGGGGAGCCTAAAGCCGCGGTTCTCAGGCAAAAACATATGGTTTCCTATATTTTGGGCGCTGTTGAATTTGCTTCCGCGACCGAAGAGGAGGCCGCATTGGTTTGCGCACCTCCCTATCATGTAGCGGGAATTACGGCGGTATTGAGTTCTGTCTATTCGGGTAGGCGTGTTGTTCAGCTGCCTAACTTTACTGCAGAAGCCTGGATTGATCTGGCGCGGTCTGAGCGTATCACGACGGCGTTTGTTGTACCGACGATGTTGGCTCGCATCGTTGACGTACTTGATGAACAAGGCGCCGCCGATATGCCACATCTCGCGTCACTGTCCTTTGGCGGCGGGAAAATGCCTCTACCCGTATTGGAAAAGGCGATGAAGCTTTTTCCTACGACAGATTTTACCAATGCCTACGGTTTAACGGAGACAAGTTCGACTGTCAGCGTGTTGGGTCCCGATGAGCATCGAGAAGCCGCCGCTAGCAGTGATGACTATATAAGGCATCGCCTCGCTTCGGTCGGTATTCCATTACCCGGCGTTGAAATCGAAATCCGCGATGACCAAGGCATCGCTCTGGGCAGCGATGAAAGTGGAGAGATATTTGTTCGCGGCGAGCAGGTTTCTGGAGAGTATCGAGGTATTGGGCGTTTAACTGATGCCGATGGATGGTTTCCTACCAAAGACAAAGGGCATATTGATAAACATGGTTACTTATATCTGGAGGGCCGCGCAGATGACGTCATTGTTCGAGGCGGAGAAAATCTGTCTCCTGGCGAAATTGAGGATGTGCTGATTCAGCATGAAGCCGTTGCCGACGTAGCCGTTGTCGGTATTCCCGATGAGCAGTGGGGTGAAGGTATCGCGGCCCTCGTCGTGTTAAATAGTGGCAAGCGTGTGACCGACGAGGAATTGAAAAACTGGGTGAAAGACCGGATGCGTTCTTCACGTGTCCCGCAAATCATTAATTACACGGATGCCTTGCCCTATACGGCGACTGGGAAGTTGTTGCGGAGACAGGTAAAGATTGAGTTCTGAATTGTCGGTATGATGGCTGCCAGTAATTCACGCTTCGCGCCGGGCTGAAACGCATCGGCCATCGGCGTGAATTGAAAAACAGAAATGGTGAGGATTGATACCGGTAGTCATTTCAATAAGCCAGCGATCCATTATATTTGTCAGCCGCTGGTCTTAACAAAAATTATCAATCGATAGTCATCGAATACTGCAAAATTCGCTTTTAAACTAATGAGTGCCTGTCCAGAAATTCGTCCGTCCACAAATTCGTCTTTGCAAGCGAGCGGTTCGACGTATCGAACCGTAACCCGCGCAACGACATCGTTGAAAAACATCTATTTCCGGGGCGGCGTTAATTCACCTGCTTTTCCATGCCTTCCCAAAAGGGTTTTCGTAGTTCGGTCTTAAGTACTTTTCCAGCGCCGGATAAGGGCAGTGGCTGCTCTCTAAAACTGATAGACTTAGGGCATTTGTAGCCCGCAATCGATTGATGACAATGTTGTACCAATTCGATTTCCAGCGCCCCCACTTCACTCTCGGTATAATCGGGTGTCAGTATCACAATACCGTGTACAGCTTCACCCCACTCTTGATGCGGAATGCCAATCACCGCAACATCTTGCACCGCATCGTGGCTGATCAAGGCATTTTCAACTTCCGTAGTGAATACATTTTCCCCACCGGTTACCACCATATCTTTAACCCGGTCAACGATATACAAATACCCGTCGACATCAAAGACGCCCGCGTCGCCGGTAAATACCCAGCCGTCCTGAAGCGCTTTGGCCGTTTCTTCCGGTTTATTCCAATACCCAAGCATGGCATGTGGGCCACGTACGACGACTTCTCCCTGCTGGCCGAGAGGCACGTCCATTCCTTCGCTATCCAATAGGCGTATGTCGGTGACTGGGGTAGCACGCCCTGCAGATTTTAGTACGTCTCCACCTTTGCGATGATCACTGGCACTCAGCGTTGTTATAATAGGTGCTAATTCAGTCTGACCGTAGGCTTGGACAAAATTAAGAAGCGGCCATAAATTCATCGCTTGGGTTAGAACGGCGGCGGGCATGGGCGAGGCGCCATAAAATACTTTTTCTAATGAAGACAGGTCAGTCGTTGTGGCGGCGGAGTGAGCTAATATCATCTTTATCATTGCTGGAACGAGCAAGGTATGGGTGATGGATTGCTTTGCTATCGTGTCAAGCACCAGGCCCGGTTCGAATGATGGGATAAAGACGTGTTTCGCTCCGGCTAATAATGTTCCCATAGAGCCGGCAAAATCGGCCATATGAAACATGGGCGCTGCGTGCAAGTAAGTATGTCTCTGTGTTATTTCAAAATCGGGAACGGCACCCAATGCGCTGGCCCAAATGGCAAGATGCGATTGCATAACGCCTTTTGGGAATCCGGTGGTACCGCCCGTATAGAATATGCCGGCCATATCGTTTCCGTTGCGAGTGGACGGAGCAATGGCTTTGTTCGTATCAATAATCTGTTCGTAGGATTCTGCCCAGTCTGGCGTCTCTCCGTCGCCCATGTATATTAAGTGTTCGAGCTGATCTGTCTGATCTTTTAGGATTTCGGCTTGACTCATAAATGCATCATCAAACATCAAAACCCGTGTGCCCGAATCTTTGAGTGCGTAGCTGTTTTCAGCGACAGCCCACCGCGTATTTAGCGGTACTACGCAATAACCGGCCCAAGGAATGGCAAAGGTTGATTCGAAATAGTTGTCACTGTTAAGGCCCAGGAGTGCGACGCGTTCTCCAGCGCCCAATTGATATTGAGCTAAACCGCTTCCGAGTTTGGCTACCCGGTCTAACAGCTCACTCCAGAGGCGCTGTCTTCCCAAAAATTCTGTGGCTATGCCATTGCTGTTGAGTCGAGCTCCGCGTTCTAGCAGGGAAGGTAAAGAAATCATTTTGTCTCCAGTATGGTCAGGAAAAAGAGTCGAGCTACTTACTGCTCGTTCAGAAACTAATAGGCACCGTCATTGCGAGCGTTAGTGCGGCAATCTCATCCAGTATTGACGCTGCCTGTAAGAGATTGCCGCGTCGAGGCGTCGAACCTTTCGCTCGCGATGACAGCTTGGAAAAACACCTATTTCTGGATGGGCACTAGTTAATAAATAAAGCATACCACCGCCAGTAGTGCAATAGCGGCGCAGGCCTGATCCACAGAGTGCAATCTGAAATATTAACTCACTATCTAATGCTCGGCTACCGTGTTTCATGCAATAATGTTCATTTTGACCGTCTTTAAGGGTGCCCACAAAAACTCGTGCTGTTTGTCCGGTATTTAATTCTGACTTGCGCGACCTACCCATTTATTTCGTCGATTAATCCCCAGGTGAGGGCTCGTTCAGCATAGATTTTTTGATTCGAAATTGCCATAAAGGCAGTTCGCAGACGGCCGATTCTTCGGGGAATACTCACCGTGCCTCCCGCGCCAGGGATTAAACCCATGGCGACTTCCGGCAATTGAAAGAAGCTGTCCCTTCGCGCTGTTACGCGATTAGAAAATGCGGGAAGTTCTATTCCCGCTCCGATGCAAGCGCCATGCAAGTTAAAGACTATTCTGGATTTAAGTCGATCTATCAGTCGCCCGTTGTTTCTCGTCATTCTAACAATATGTGCGAGCGCGCTATCGGTGCTTGATCCAAATTCGTCCAGATCTCCACCTGCGCTAAAACACTCGCCTAGACCGCTTATCAAGGCGGTCTCGATAGTTTTATCTTCTTCGACTAAAACCAGCGCTTCATAAAAGGCGTCTCGGAGTAAGGCAGAATACGCATTCCGTTTATTCTCGCGGTTAAAAATAATGTTCAAGATATTGTTTTCTCGTTCAAGCAATAGAGGTGGGGATTTGTCTGCAAGTAACTTTGTACCTGATTTCTTTTGCTTAAGCCAATTCTTGAAAGAGGCGCCGTTTTGCAAGCAAGAATACGACAGGGACTCGGCCATTAACGCATTTTCAGTCGTAGACCTTTCATTGCTGCGAAGTAGATGCACGAGCATGGTTGAGGCTACAGGATTGTCGGTAATTGCCCGAGTCAGCATGTCCAATTCGGCATCGGTGCCTGCCACAAGATCGACCATCGGCGGCAAGTCTGAATCGTCTTCAGCAACAGCAATTATCGGACAGTTAGGTTGCCATTGCTCGGTTGCGCTCGTTTTTCCCGCTTTGTTCCAGTTAGTGATATCTACCAGAATAAAATGTCGGTCGAGGGCGGTCGATAGTTCATTGCTTGAATAGGCAGTGTTCAGCAAGCCCTCTAGTTCGGCAAGGGGTATTATCGCTTTTGACAGTCGGTTCGCCATGAACTGATTTCCTTGTCGATAAAATAAAGCTCTGGACACTGCCGTGAACTGAGTCAGTGCAATGCATAACTTTCCACATTCATTTTTTAGTTTATGTGCGACTGGTGGGTCTGTTCTTTAACCTACCGTCTTATTTGAGGTTTTACTGTTTCGTCGATTGTATATCGAGTCCATTTGAATTTCCTTTCTTTCTTTATAAAGTCCAAGCTCGATCGCGTATACTTTGCAGATGGAAATAGAAAACGAACACAGTACGCAGCAAGCTTACGAGAGAAACCTTCTTAGTAGCGAGGCAGCTTCTGTCAGTACGGAAAATCGAAAGGCGATGTCAGTTGAGCAATGCGCAGAGGCTGCGTTGAATGTTTTTCGCGCTCTCGTGACAAAAATCGAGATTGCCCAAAACAACGGAGCGGCTAAAGGTTTTAGTCGAATCGCCGGCACTGATTTGTGTGAAGTGCGCGCGATAGATTTGTTGACTGAACGCGCTAGGTTTCTCGGTTTTACTAACCCGGGTCGAATTTCGGCCAATCAATACTGCCGCTTGATAGACACGACCTCTGGCTGGATGGCCCTTAATCTTGCGCGGGATGAGGACTGGGAGCTTATTCCAGCATGGCTCGAAACAGAAGTTCCCACGGGAAGTTGGCATTCAATAGAAGCGTTGCTCTCGACCCGTTGTGGCGTTGATTTGGTTGCCAGGGGGCGCTTGATGGGGTTGCCGGTATCATTGTTCAATAGTATAGGCGCTGAGTCTTGGTTCTCGATTCAGAAGAGGGGGCGGCCAGCAGGCTTGCGTAAGTCGGCGCCGTTGGTGATTGATTTGTCGTCTTTGTGGGCCGGGCCTCTGTGTTCTCATTTGTTGCAGTTAGCGGGAGCGACTGTGCTGAAAATTGAAAGTAGTTCGCGGCCAGATAGTACGCAGCTTAGTTCTCCAGAATTTCACCGCCAGATAAATAGCGGAAAGCTGAATGTAGCTCTGGACTTTAACAAACCTGAGGGCGTTAGGCAGCTATTACTCCTTATACACAAAGCGGATATTGTCATTGAGGGTTCTCGGCCAAGAGCTCTGCGGCAGCTGGGTATTGACGCCGAGTCTTGTGTAAAACAGATAGCCGGTCTCACCTGGGTTAGCATTACCGGATACGGTAGACAAAGTCCGCAAGAAAACTGGATCGCCTTCGGAGACGATGCGGCGATTGCCGGTGGGCTTGCAGCTATTCGCGACGGTGTTCCCTATTTTGTTGGCGATGCGGTCGCTGATCCACTAACGGGTATACATGCAGCCGTCGCTGCCCTTAATGGTTGGAGTAGTGGCGTTGGCACATTAGTCGATGTCTCGCTTGCCGGAGTCGCTTCATATGTTTGCCAGCACGTGGAAAACGTTGAGCCTATCATCCCACCAGTGATAACTTGTTCCGATTTATTTTATCGCGAGAGGAGACCGCCGGTCACTAATGCCGATACGTTGATCAAGCAGTTATGTGATTTATGATATTAATTAAGCAAGCGGAAGTATATTGCGGTAGGCGTAGCGACTTTAACGGGCCGCAGTTAACAGATGTGCGATGCGCGGGGGGCAGGATAGTCGCCATCGACAAAAACCTTGATCCTCTGGACGGCGAAATCGTTATTGAGGCAAACGGTGGTGCTTTGTTACCGGGTTTGCATGATCATCATATTCATTTAATGGCTTTAACTGCTGCTGGCCAATCGTTGATATGCGGACCGCCGGCTGTTAATAGTGGAGAGCAGCTTGGCAATGCGCTGCAGGGGTGCGGAGGTTCTGGCTGGATTCGCGGGGTTGCTTATCACGAATCAGTGGCGGGAATGTTGCACCGGAAGCAGTTAGACGAATGGGTTGTGAATAGACCGCTACGGATTCAGCACCGAAGTGGCAAAATGTGGTTTGTTAACTCTCTCGCAGCTAAATTGCTGAAACTTAGTGAGAATAGACATCTAGATGGCATTGAAGTCGATGACGATAACGAACCGACGGGTCGTTTATTTCGAATGGATGAATGGTTGCGCGGACAGCTGAATCGTGCTGAAACTCTGGATGTTAAGGCAACTTCGAGTCTTCTGGCCAGTTTTGGTGTGACGAGTGTCACTGATGCGACGGTCAATAACAACGATGCTACTTGGAACTTCTATCAGAAAAAAATCGACAGTGGTGAGGTTCTGCAGCGAGTTTTGTTAATGGGAGATGAGTCTCTAATCTCGATTGCTAGCGGGGCAAACTGGCCGCTGGCGGAAACGACTAAACTGCTCGAAAGAGGGATCTTGAAAATTTTATTGGATGATGCGGCGCTGCCCGATTTTTATCAATTAACGCAGCGTATTGTGCGCGCTCATGAGCTGCAGTGCGCCGTTGCCATTCATTGCGTCACCACCGTTGAGTTAGTTTTTGCGCTGGCGGTCTGCGAGGAGGCAGGTCATTTTCCCGGAGACAGAATAGAGCATGGTTCCGTCGTCGATGACAGCGCATTGGAGGTATTATATAGAAGCGGCATGACTGTGGTGACTCAACCCAATTTTATCGCAGAGCGCGGCGACCAATATGCCATTGACGTGGATACTGCGCAGCAGCCTTTTCTCTATCGGGTGAAAACATTACTCGATGCTGGAATACCGGTGGGTGGCAGCACCGACGCTCCCTACGGCAATCCAGATCCGTGGTGCTCGATAAATGCTGCCGTTCATCGCAAAACACCCACCGGAGCAAAACTTGGAGAATTAGAGTGCGTGAGCCCGGAGCAAGCACTTCGTTTGTTTACCTCTCCGGCATCAAACCCCGGCGGTCCGATGGTACCTACTATTATGGGTGCCGTTGCCGACCTGTGTTTATTGGATCGACCATGGCGTGAGGCCAGGCTGAGATTACAGCATGAAGATGTCAAAATGACAGTCCGGGGCGGAGAAATTATCTATCGAAGTTAAGCGAATCGGTTATGTGGATTGAGATAAAAATAATTATCATTTTTTTGCAAACTAGCGCTTGCGTATTTGGTTATTTCCATGTAGGTTTGATATCGCTGAACTGAATAAAAATAAACAGGTTTCTTGCCAGTTGATTTTAAGCAGGCAATAGAAACCAATAACGATAGGGTAATTATAACTCTAATGTTGTATTGGATTTCGACCGTTCTTTATCCTATTTACCACCTGTTCTTTGTGGTACAGAATTTTATTGATTTTTCCAAATGTAAGTCTGTTCCTTTTCTCGAATCACTCTATAAATCTACGTTAAACGACTGCTTTTGTGCGGTGAGCTACGAGCTCGCCTGTGTTTTCCCATTTGTCACGAGGAAAATGTAATGGTCAACGAGTACTCCCAGGAAATTTGGCCGCTTGCTGTTTATTTTGGCATGGTTATCGCTTTGGTAATAACGATGCTGGTTTTGTCTTGGCTGTTGGGCCAGCGGCGCCGGGAGGCGGCGACTAACGACCCTTATGAGTCGGGCATTGTTCACGTTGGTAACTCGCAAATTCGGATATCAGTAGAATTCTATTTGATCGCGATTTTTTTTGTTATTTTTGATTTGGAGACTGTGTTCATCTTCGCCTGGGCGATCGCGTTTTTTGAATTGGGTTGGCAGGGGTACCTCGCGATCTTGTTATTTATTTTTATTCTTGGCGTTGCCCTAATTTATGAGTGGCGTTCCGGAGCGTTGGAATGGGGCGTGAAAACCCGTAAGGGCTTGCGGCAGGCACAAATGCAGCAGTCTTCTCTGTCGTCAGTTACTCAAGGTGATCAGCAATGAAGTGGAGTTTGACTAGACCCGAAGATACCATCGCATCAACCGCAGATGACCCCATTGAAGACTATATTAAGCGCAATGTGATGCTCGCTAATTTGGAAGATTTAATCGCATGGGGACGGGCTCATTCGCTATGGCCCTTCAATTTTGGTTTGTCCTGTTGTTATGTGGAAATGGCAACGGCTTTTACTAGTCGACATGACCTTGCGCGGTTTGGTTCAGAGGTCATTCGTGCGACGCCCCGGCAGGCAGATTTAATGGTTATTTCGGGGACTTGTTTTCTAAAAATGGCGCCTGTAGTCCAGCGTCTTTATGAGCAGTTACTGGAACCTCGGTGGATTATTTCGATGGGTTCATGTGCTAACTCAGGCGGCATGTACGACATTTATTCTGTCGTTCAGGGGGTGGACAAATTTATTCCGGTCGATGTCTATGTGCCGGGCTGTCCTCCACGTCCCGAAGCACTAATGCAGGGTCTGGTCATGTTGCAGGAGTCGATCGGGAAAGAGCGGCGGCCATTAAGTTGGGCGGTTGGCGATCAAACGATAGTGAAGCCCGATAAGATCAGTAACCGGGATCTACTCACCGAAGAGCGTATGTTGGCCACGGAGTTGAGAGAACCGAAAGACGTTTGATCAGTGGAACCGTAGGTTGAATGCCCAGGTGACAAGAACCGACTACAAGTGACAGGAAATAAGCAGCCGAAAATAGCATCAAAAATAACATGAAAGTTACAAGAAAAATAACAAATAGAATCACCATCTAAAAAAGCACGTTAGAAAGTTGAACCATCAAATTGCATTGGTAAAAAGGAGCATTTGTGAACCCGGCTGGAAAAATATCTCAAAGCGCTGTTGAAGACGAGCTGTATCGTGAGTTCGGACCAGAGCTATTTGTTAAGCAGCCTACCGCAGATCAGATGACGACGCTTTGGGTTCCTCGCGAACGTCTTATCGACGTTTTGAAGTTTTTAAAACCCAATTATCAAATGCTCTATGATTTATTTGGCATTGACGAGCGCACCCGAATACACCGGGAAGGGCAGCCCGATGCCGACTTTACCGTGGTTTATCAATTACTCTCTTTCTCGCGGAACGAAGATTTAAGAATTAAGGTAGGTGTATTTGATTCTGATTCCGATATACCCACGGCAATACCTGTTTGGCCAAACGCAAATTGGTATGAGCGTGAAGTCTGGGATATGTTTGGCGTTACGTTTTCCGGTCACCCAAACCTGTGCCGCATATTGTTACCTCCTACCTGGGAAGGGCATGCGCTTCGCAAGGAACATCCAGCACGTGCCACCGAAATGCCGCCTTTTGAAATGACGCCCGAACGCCAAGACAAAGAACAGGAGGCGCTTCGATTCCGTCCAGAAGACTGGAACATGAAAAAGGCGAGCGAAGACAGCGAATATATGTTCCTCAACCTCGGCCCGAACCATCCGAGTGTTCACGGTGTTTTTCGGATTGCGCTGCAGCTTGACGGCGAAGTGATTGTCGATGCTGTTCCCGACATTGGCTACCACCATCGCGGTGCGGAAAAGATGGCCGAACGGCAAACCTGGCACAGCTTTATTCCCTATACCGATCGCATAGATTATCTAGGAGGCGTGATGAATAATCTCGCCTATGTGCAGTCGGTAGAAACACTTGCCAACATAACAGTCCCGGACCGTGCCAAAGTTATTCGCATTATGTTGTCCGAATTATTTCGGATATCCAGTCATCTGGTTTTTTACGGTACTTTCGCCCAAGACATTGGGCAAATGTCTCCGGTATTTTACATGTTTGCCGACCGGGAACGTTTGTTTGGCATTATCGAAGCCATTACCGGCGGACGGATGCACCCCGCCTGGTTCCGGATTGGCGGTGTTGCGCAGGACTTGCCTAATGGCTGGGATACGATGATTCGTACGTTCATCGATTCAATGCCGGCACGTTTAGACCATTACGACAAAATGGTTATGCAAAATAAAATGCTACAAAACCGTTGCGTTGACATCGGAATGTATACCACACAGGAGGCCATTGACTGGGGTATCACCGGGCCGGGATTACGAGCTACAGGGCTGGATTGGGATCTTCGCAAAAAGAGACCTTATGGTGGTTACGATCAGTTCGACTTCGAAGTGCCGACGGCTACCAATGGCGATACATTTGATCGCGCTGTCGTACGCATTGAAGAAATGCGCCAAAGCTTGAAAATTATTCGCCAGTGTGTCGACAATATGCCCGCAGGGCCTTACAAAAGCGATCACAAAGCAACGACACCGCCGCCCAAAGAGCGCACGATGCACGACATAGAAACGTTGATCCACCATTTTCTAAATGTTAGTTGGGGACCGGTCATTCCTCACGGTGAAGCATCGGTGATGATCGAGGCAACCAAGGGACAAAACAGCTACCACTTGGTGAGTGATGGTGGCACGACTTCTTACCGAACACGTATTCGAACACCGTCGTTCCCCCACTTACAGCAAATCCCTCTGATTACTAAGGGACTAATGATTCCCGATTTAATTGCAATTATTGCCAGTATCGATTTTGTTATGGCGGATGTAGACCGATGAGCGAAGCGAGTTTAATTCAAACTGATCTAGGATCGGTACTAAGTACCCAAGAGCTCTCTGAGATAGATGCGGAACTCGCACACGTTCCCTATAAATCCGGCGCAGCAATTGATGCGCTAAAGATAGTGCAAGCACATCGCGGTTGGATATCCGATGAATGCCTGCAGGCCATCGCGCGACATTTAGATATGTCCGCGGAAGATCTTGAGGGGGTTGCCACCTTTTACAATTTAATTTATCGACAACCTGTCGGTGAAAAAGTGATTTTGTATTGCGACAGTGTTAGCTGCTGGATCTGCGGTGGCGACGACATCAAGGACAAAATTTCTAAAAAGCTGGGGATCGACTACGGTGAGACAACGGCAGATAACCAGTACACGCTAATTCCCGTACCCTGTCTTGGGGCCTGTGATAGAGCTCCCGTTATGATGGTTGGTGATGATTTGATTACGCATGTTGATGAAGAAACAATCGAACAGGTTTTTTCCGGCTCTCAATCATCGGATGACGGTGTTGGGAGTAAGTCCTAATGGAAAAAGTTCTGACTCGCAATATTGCCGATGATCCCGTTCCCACTGATATGGCAGCCTACGAAGCTAACGGTGGTTATCAGGGGCTAAAGAAAGCAATGGCTGGAATGTCTTCAGCAGATTGTCTAAAAGTTATTAGCGACTCCAATCTTCGCGGTCGTGGTGGTGCGGGATTTCCAACGGGTATGAAATGGAGTTTTGTGCCAATGGGAGAAAAATGTACACCCGGGCACAAATACCTGATTTGTAATGCCGATGAGATGGAGCCGGGGACTTTTAAAGATCGTCTGCTAATGGAGTATGATCCCCACCAGTTAATTGAAGGCATGATTCTTTCCGCTTATACCATTGAAGCCGATATTGCCTACGTATTTATTCGTGGTGAGTATCTTGTGGCTATCCAGCGCTTACGCGATGCGATTGCAGAATGTTATGAAAAAGGCTATCTCGGTGACAATATTCTTGGTAGTGGTTACAAACTGGATATGTATGTTCATCCCAGCGCGGGCCGTTATATATGCGGTGAGGAAACCGCATTAATCAATGCCTTAGAGGGAAAACGCGCGAACCCGAGAGCGAAGCCTCCGTTTCCGCAAGTCAGTGGTTTATGGGGCCGGCCTACCATTGTTAATAACGTAGAAACACTGTGCAATATTTCTCATATCGTCGACAAAGGCGCGGACTGGTTTATGTCTTTGGGGCGCGGTGAAGACGCCGGAACAAAAATGTTTGGCGCCAGCGGCAAGGTAAAAAATCCCGGCTGTTGGGAGTTGCCAATGGGTACGCCTATTCGGGAAATTCTTGAAGATCACGCCGGCGGTATGCAAGACGGATTAGAACTAAAAGGATTTCTGCCGGGCGGCGGATCAACAGATTTCCTCACTCCCGATCATCTCGACTTAGCGATGGATTATAACGTTATTGGTAAAGCGGGTAGTCGGATGGGTACCGGCACGATGATTATTCTGGACGACCAAACCTGTCCGGTGGGCATGACGCTCAATCTTATTAAGTTTTTTGCACATGAATCCTGTGGGTTTTGTACTCCCTGCCGTGAGGGCCTGCCCTGGACTCGCGAAGTGTTGAAAAAAATAGAGATGGGCAATGGCGTTCCGGAAGACATTGATACCTTGATTCATCAAACCAAATATATTGGTGCGATGGGAAATACACATTGCGCTTTGGCGCCGGGAGCGATGGAACCTTTGCAAAGTGCGCTGAAATATTTTCGCGACGATTTTGACCGCCATATCAGTGGTGGCTGTTGTCCATACCACAAGGGTACAGGAGCCTGAGTATGCCGACGATTTTTGTAGACGGGCAAGAGCTTGAAGTAAAAAACGGCGAAAATATTCTAGAGGCGTTTCTTAATGCCGGCTTGGATTTGCCTTACTTCTGCTGGCATCCGGCTATGGGATCCATTGGATCCTGCCGGCAGTGTGCTGTTCTCCAGTATCAGAACGAAGAAGATACAGTCGGCAAAATTGTGATGGGTTGCATGACGCCGGTAGCCGACGGCGCTCGTTTTTCGCTCAATGCGGAGAAGGCCTCTGAATTTAGGGGCGCGATTGTTGAGTCACTGATGCTGAATCATCCCCACGATTGCCCCGTTTGCGGGGAGGGTGGAGAGTGCCATTTACAGGATATGACCGTGATGGTTGGTCACCGCGACCGTCGGTATGAAGGCCCTAAGAATACTCATCGCAATCAGTATTTAGGTCCGCTGATTAATCATGAAATGAACCGTTGTATTACCTGTTATCGATGTGTGCGTTACTATCGAGATTACGCCGGTGGTACAGATTTGTCAGCGCAAGCTTCTCATGACCATACGTATTTTGGTCGTCATCAAGAAGGTACCTTACAAAGCGAATTTTCCGGTAATCTTGTCGAAGTGTGTCCCACCGGTGTATTTACCGACAAACCCTTGTTAAAACAATACAGTCGAAAATGGGATTTGCAAACTGCACCTTCAATTTGTACCGGATGTGCGGTGGGTTGTAACATTTCCCCCGGTGAACGCTATGGGAAAATCAAGAGAATTCAAAACCGTTACAATCATGAGGTTAACGGCTATTTTCTTTGTGACCGCGGGCGCTTTGGCAGCGGTTACATCAACAGTGATGAACGGCTGAATTTCGTTGCTTTAAGAGATGCTCGTAAACAGGTAGAAGGCAGCGATAAGAATGCTGATGGTGAGGGTACGTTTAGCGCTATTGGCACCCAACAAGGTCTGGAATGTGGCGGGGCTTGGATAAAAGACGCACTAAAATCTGGCAAGGTCGCAGCGATTGGATCGCCTCGAGCCTCGTTGGAATCGAATTTTTTATTGCGAGAATTAGTCGGAAGAGAAAACTTTACATTGGGTTTTTCAGCAAGCGAAGAAACGGTGATCAAACGTATCGTTAATATCCTAAGGTCGATGTCTGCGACAAATCCGTCGATTAAAGAAATGGAAAGCGCTGACGCTATTTTGATTCTCGGCGAAGATGTGACTAATACCGCTCCACGAGTCGCACTGGGATTACGTCAATCAGTTCGTAATAAAGCGCTGGAGCTCGCCGATCAAGCCCGGCTGTTTCACTGGCAGGATGCTGCTGTTCGTAATCTGGCCCAAGATCAGCGGTCTCCAATGGTCATTGTATCCGCGAGTGATACTCGTCTGGACGATGTCGCCAGCGAGCTGGTTTCGCTGGCACCCGATAATATCGCCGCCTTCGGGCGTGCGGTCGCACAGATCATCAAAGGGGAAACTTTATCCGGGCCGTTAGCTGATGATGACCGAGTGAAACACGCAGCGGCGATGCTTACGGCGGCAAAAAATCCGTTGATAATCAGCGGTTCGAGTATGTTGCACTCCGGTATTGTTGAAAGTGCATTGGGCGTCGCAGAAGCGCTGCAAGCCAATGAAACTAAGACCATGCTAAGTTATTGCCTGCCGGAAGCGAATAGTTTTGGGTTGGCGCTGCTTGAAGATGTTGCAGATGAAGGCTCGCTAGAGGGTGATTTATCTATTGAGCATCTCGCTGAGAAAGCCGTCGACATCGACACCTTAATTATCCTCGAGAACGACTTACACCGTCGTATGTCTACCGAACAGTACCAAAAGCTGGTGGGTGGTGCTTCGAACATTATTGCGTTGGACGTATTGGAAAACGCTACGCTGGATGCGGCAGATCTGGTTTTCCCCAGCGCCTCCTACGCGGAATCAGAAGGAACCCTGATCAGTAGTGAAGGGCGCGCGCAACGCCATTATCCCGTATTTAATCCAGCAGACGACCGGATGGCCAGTTGGGAATGGTTACTGGCACTGGCTAAAACAGTTAAACATCAAACCTTATCGACTCTGAAAACTTTTGACGAAGTGGTAGAAGCTTGCGCGCAAAGCGACGAACTATTCGCCGGTCTTTCTGCCGTTGCTCCCGACCACGGGTATCGAAACCATGGTTTGAAGGTTCCGCGCCAGACCCACCGTTACAGCGGTCGTACTGCTATGCGCGCGGATATTTCTGTGCATGAGCCGCAACAACCGATCGATGAAGAATCTCCTTTGGCGTTTAGTATGGAAGGCTTGAGTCGTGATGAACCGGCGGCGCTTAAATCTTTCTATTGGTCGCCCGGATGGAATTCAAATCAAGCGGTACAAAAATTCCAGGACGAAGTCTCCGGTCCTCTTCACGGTGGCTCTAACGGTGTTCGTCTTTTTGATCCAAGAGAACAGAGTCATCAGACTCAAAGCAAGTCTGTCGTTGCAGACGATCCTGGCCATGACCTGGAAAAAGGAAAATGGCAGCTCATTCCAATACACAAAGTCCACGGGAGCGACGAGCTTTCCGTTCGTACCAGCGAAATTTGTGAATTGGCTGGTGAGCCGTTTGTTGCTCTGGGGAAAGTTGTCGCCGAAAAATTAGGTGTGCGCCAAGGTGACGGAGTCCTTGTGTCTTCGGACGATAGCAGCTTAGCGCTGGAAGTCAGGTTACTCAATCGGGTTGCAAAAAACTGCGTGGGATTCAGTGTTGGTTTCGAGAAAACCTTTTCCTTGCAGCAGGGCGAATTGGTTTCCCTACAGAAAGATGAGAATTGGCAACGATCGAAGCCGGACATGATCGCGAGCGATAGTGGAGGTCGAAATGTCTGAATTGGTACCTGTTTTACTCGCCCTGGGCATTCTCATTGGTGGCATTGCCGGAGCCGCCATTTTAACCTGGTGGGAAAGACGTCTTCTCGGTTTTTGGCAAGATCGTTTAGGGCCTAACAGAATTGGTCCATTTGGTATCGGGCAAGTTGCCGCCGACATGATTAAGTTACTGTTTAAGGACGACTGGGTGCCACCCTTTGCCGATAAAGTCGTTTTTATATTTGCGCCAACAGCGATTGTTGTGGCGATGATGATGGGTTTTGCCGTGGTGCCACTCGCGCCGGGTCTGGTCATCATTGATGTCAATATTGGTTTATTGTTTTTCTTGGGTATGACCTCGCTGGCAGTATATAGCGTATTGCTTGGTGGTCTTGCGTCCAATAACAAATATGCGCTGCTCGGAGGTTTGCGATCGGCAGCGCAAATGGTGAGCTACGAAGTATTCATGGGATTGTCCTTAATGGGCATCGTGATGATGACCGGAAGCTTTAGCCTGGTCGATATTGTCGAAGCGCAAGAAGATGTGTGGTTTTGTTTCTCACAGTTTCTGGGCTTAGTGGTTTTCCTGATAGCGGGCATTGCGGAAAGCCACCGTTTACCTTTTGATTTACCCGAGGCTGAGCATGAACTCACCGCGGGTTTTCACACAGAATACGGTGGTATGAAGTTCGCGATGTTCATGCTGGGTGAGTACCTGGGATTGATATTAATTTCCTGCATGATCACAACACTCTTTTTCGGGGGGTGGCACGGCCCAATGTTCATCGGTGATTGGCTACCTCCAGTTGTCTGGTTCGGACTTAAAGTATTTTTTGTTATTAATTTCTTTGTCTTGCTAAGGGCTGCCATACCGAGGCCACGCTACGATCAACTCATGTCTCTCGGCTGGAAAATTATGTTACCCATTACCTTACTCAATCTGGTTGTTACCGGCGCGGTATTGTTATGGATGGAGGGGGCTTGAAATTATGATTAGCCAGCTACGTACGATATGGCGAGTACTTCAACATACATTCACCAAGGCGGAGACGGTCCAGTATCCCGAAGAAAAGCCTTATCTGGCTCCGCGATACCGTGGCCGTATTGTATTGACCCGTGACCCCGACGGCGAAGAGCGTTGCGTCGCTTGTAATCTTTGCGCGGCAGCTTGTCCGGTCGACTGTATCGCTTTGCAGCAGGATACCCGCGAAGATGGCAGCTGGTACCCGGAGTTTTTCCGTATTAATTTTTCTCGTTGCATTATGTGTGGCATGTGCGAAGAAGCTTGTCCTACTTATGCAATCCAACTGACACCAGATTTTGAAATGTGCGAATACGATCGCCAAAACATGGTTTATGAAAAAGAACATTTGTTGATAAACGGCGTAGGAAAATACCCGGATTACAATTTTTACAGAGTGTCAGGACTGCAGACATCGTATAAAGATAAAGGCGAGGCGGAAAATGAAGCCGAACCGATTAATGTAAAGAGCCTCTTACCATGAGCACACAAGATCCAAGCGTAGAGTTGCGGAGTTCTTTTATCTCGAAGACCGATAGCATCGAAATATTTAACATAAATAGAGGAAGCGGTTTATGTTAGAAATTACACTTTTTTATATTGCGGCGACGGTTGCTTTGGTAGCAACTGTTTTGGCAATGACCCGCACAAACGCGATTCATGCGCTCATTTATCTTATTGTCTCCCTGTTAGCTGTTGCTGTGATCTTTTACCTTATTGGCGCAGCCTTTGCCGCGGCGTTAGAGATCGTTATTTACGCCGGCGCCATCATGGTGCTATTTGTCTTCGTCATTATGATGCTTAACCTCGGCGAAAAAGGTGACCAGAGAGAGCGGCAATGGCTGCGTCCTTCCGTTTGGTTTGGTCCAGCTTTTCTCACCTTCATTTTGTTTGCGGAATTGTTGTACATGTTAAACGGTATAGAAGGGCCGGCATCAACGGAAGCCGTCTCGGCAAAAGAAGTCGGGCTCACTCTTTTTGGGCCCTATGTCCTTGCCGTGGAAATAGCGTCAATGTTACTGCTGGCCGGATTAGTCGGGTCATTTCATCTTGGGCGTCGATATCTTGAGAGAGAAGAGTAATGGAAGGACTAAATATCCCCTTTAATCATATCTTGCTGGTGGCGTGTCTATTGTTCTCAATTGGCTTAATGGGATTAATGATTCGGCGCAATATTATTTTTATCCTGTTGTCGCTGGAAGTCATGCTGAATGCTTCTGCATTGGCGTTCGTTGCAGCCGGAGCTCACTGGGGACAGGCCGACGGACAAATTATGTTTATGTTAATACTGAGCGTGGCGGCTGCAGAAGTCGCGGTAGGATTAGGTCTTGTATTGCAAGTTCAGCGACGGTTTAAGTCTTTGGATATGGATAATGCCAACAGAATGCGAGGGTAAGAATGAGTGAATTAATTTGGCTGATTCCGATAACACCGCTGTTAAGTTCGGTGGTGTTAATGTTATTGGCAGGTAAATTCCCCAGAGCGCTGATTGCGGTGTTAGGTTCCGGATCTGTGGGGATTTCTGCGCTCGTAACTTTGTTCTTTGCCATTGGTTTTCTTAGCAATCCGGAGCCTGTTCAAATCACCTATTGGACTTGGATGCAAGTCGGAAATTTCGCCCCGACCGTGGCTTTTTATCTCGATGGTTTAACCTTGGTCATGATGTCAGTCATCACTGGTGTCGGTTTTCTGATCCATTTATTCTCCACAGAGTTTATGGAAGATGATGTTAGTTACGCCCGTTATTTTGCCTATTTAAATATGTTTGTCGCGGCCATGTTGATTTTGGTTATGGCTGACAATTTGTTGCTGCTCTATCTCGGTTGGGAGGGAGTCGGTGTCTGCAGTTACCTGTTGGTGGGATTCTGGTACCAAAACCCCAGCAATGGTCAGGCAGCACGGAAAGCATTTATCGTCACCCGCATCGGCGATACCGCCATGGCACTCGGCCTGTTTTTACTTTTTTCAGAGCTGGGAACGCTCGACATTCAAGCCATGGGTGAGGCTGCTAAAACGAACTGGGTAATCGGCGATACGATGCCTGTGATTGCCTGTTTGTTACTGCTGGGAGGCGCTGTGGGAAAATCAGCCCAGTTACCGCTTCAAACCTGGTTGCCAGACGCGATGGCAGGACCGACGCCGGTCAGCGCATTGATCCACGCAGCGACGATGGTAACTGCTGGGGTTTATTTAATCGCTCGTACGCACGAGTTATTTTTGTTCGCACCCCCAGCAATGATGGCTGTTGCGATTGTCGGCTTAGCCACTTCATTAATGGCCGCTTTCACGGCAATGACGCAGCACGATATCAAGCGAATTTTAGCTTATTCAACGATTAGCCAAATTGGTTATATGTTTTTGGCTCTCGGCGTTGGTGCTTGGGCCGCAGGAATACTCCACTTGATGACACATGCGTTTTTCAAAGCGTTATTGTTTTTGGGTTCCGGCGCTATTATTCATTGCCTGCACCATGAGCATGACATTTTTAAAATGGGCGGTTTGCGTACTCGAGTACCGGTCATATTTTGGAGTTTTATGATCGGTTCCGCTGCGCTTGCAGCACTGCCGTTTACCTCCGGTTTCTTCAGTAAGGACCAAATTTTACTGAATGCTTATCTAATGCCGGGCGTAGGCCCTTGGTTATGGTTTGGCGGTTTGGTGGGCGCGCTGCTGACCGCAATTTACAGTTTCCGCCTGGTATTTGTGGTGTTTTTTGGAGAGGCCAATACCGAACCTGACAAAGCGCCAGGTAAACGTATGGCCATCCCGCTAATCGTATTGTGTATTCTCGCCTTGGTCGGCGGCGTCTTTACCATTCCCGTTGCACAGGTATTCCCGGATGTTGGCGAGCAACATCCTGCGATGTGGGTAGAGATGGTATCGATTGCTGTGCCGCTTATCGGTGTAGGCATTGCCTATTTGATTTTCCTTTCCAAACAGCTGAATGTCGATGGTCTGGTTAATTCCCCTGTCGGGAAAGGGCTGAAGCGCTTTTGGTTTAGTCACTGGGGTATGGACTGGCTCTACGACCATCTGTTCGTAAAGCCTTATTACGGGATTTCAGCCATGCTGAGCTCAGAGCCGATAGATGGAGTTTATAATTTAATTGTGTCGATCAACCAAAAGCTGAATGAATGGTTGAGTCAGTCGCAAACTGGGCGGATGCGCGGATATATCGCGAGTATGGTATTTGGATTGATTTTTGTCATGGCCTTGTCGTTGGGAGTTCTGTAATGGTGATGGTAAACCTGATTGTCATTCTCCTTGCAGGTGGGGTATTGGCAGCGTTGTCAGAGAAAATTCATCAACACGCACCCCGTTGGACAGCGTTGGCCGTTGTCACCGTTGATTTTCTATACCTGTTAAGTCATTTGTCGGCGATAGACAGCGCAAGTCTGTTAGCCGTTCCCGACCCTACGAATCCCAGTAGCTGGTTGATGCATTATTCGGCCCAATGGATACCCGCTTTTGGTATCAGTATTGAGCTGGCGATGGATGGTCTCAGTTTACTGATGGTGTTGTTGACATTAGTTCTCGGCGCCGTTGCCATTAGTTCGTCCTGGACCGATGTAAAAATACATCGGGGTTTTTTTGAAGCGAATTTGTTGTGGACTTTGGCGGGCGTATTGGGCGTATTTTTGGCGCTCGATCTATTCCTGTTTTTTCTGTTTTGGGAAGTCATGTTGATTCCGATGTATTTTATGATTGCCATATGGGGTCATGAAAAACGCGATTACGCTTCGATGAAGTTTTTTATCTTTACCCAGGCAAGTGGCTTACTGATGTTGGTCGCCATTATGACCTTAGCCTCGGTTTATCATAGTGCGACGGGTCAATGGAGCTTTAGTTATTTCGACTTGTTGAATACTAAGATGGACGAGCAAACCGCCTATTGGATCATGTTAGGTTTCTTTATCGCGTTCGTCGTTAAACTACCGGGATTCCCTTTCCATACCTGGTTACCCGACGCGCATACACAGGCACCGACGGCGGGTAGTGTTATTTTGGCCGGTATATTGTTAAAGACTGGCGCCTATGGTTTGATCCGCTTTGCTGTTCCG